>Ga0315534_1001937_pt1 | contig 14279 bp, 10 predicted proteins | sample SalMarSW160240MG_FD_203094 | JGI IMG/M metagenome (GOLD analysis project Ga0315534, IMG submission 203094) | Salt marsh sediment microbial communities from the Plum Island Ecosystem LTER, Massachusetts, United States - Salt Marsh Sediment SW1602-40 ... | reverse complement strand
AAAAATTCGAACTGTCTGCCGAAGCTGCCATGGAGCCTGCGGCGTGATAGCTCACGTGAAAGACGGCAAGGTGGTCAAGGTGGAGGGTGATCCAAATTCCCCCATCAGCCATGGTACCATGTGTGCGAAAGGTCTGGCCATTACCCAATTGGCCTACCATCCGGACAGGATGCTCCATCCGATGAAGAAAGTAGGTGAGAAACTGAGTGGGCAATGGGAACGGATTACATGGGATGAGGCACTCGATACAATTGCGAAAAAATTTCAGGCCGTAGTCGACGAATACGGACCGGAATATATTGTGGTAGGCCAAGGCACAGGACGGGATTATGAGAGTCATCTCTACCGCTTTGCAAATCAGTTGGGCACCCCAAACGTACTGACTGCCGGTCATTTTTGTTATGTCTCAAGGATCGCATCCAGTCTCATTACATGCGGCAATCTGCCCATCGTCGATTATTATGTCAACGAGCCGAAATGCATCGTTATATGGGCTACCAATCCCATGTGGACCAATCCTGACGAATATACAGGTGAAAATTTCATGAGGGCCTTAAAAAATGGGGCCAAGCTTATTAACATCGATCCTCGAAAATCGTTTTATGCCGGGAGGGCCGATTGTTGGCTTCAGATCCGCCCGGGAACGGATGGCGCACTCGCCTTTGGTTTTCACCACGTAATCATCGAAGAAGATCTCTATGAGAAGGGCTTTGTTGAGAATTATATTCACGGCTGGGATGCCTTTAAGGAAAGAGTCATGAAGGAGTATCCCCTTGAAAAAGTACAGGAAATTACCTGGATTGATAAAGAACTGATCCGGGAGGCCGCACGGATGTATGCCACCACCAAACCAGCGGCCATTCAATGGGGCGTGCCAACGGAAGAGACCAATAACTGTACCGACTTTACACGCACCGCGATCGGGCTTATGGGAATAACGGGCAACATCGATGCCCCTGGTGGAAACGTTTTCTTTGTGAACCCGCCCACACGGACGGTGGCCGAATTTGCCCGACACAAGGACCTTTCTAAAGAGGTGCTCGCAAAGAGATTAGGTGGAGAACAATTTAAGCTCGGTGCCAGGGTGGCCTTTATCAATCCTAAAAAGGCATGGGATTCCATCGTGTACGGAGAACCCTACCAGCTTAAGGCCGGATTGCTATGCGGTACCAATCCGGTGGTAACGAGAGCCAATGCCAGAGAGGCCTATGCGGCACTGAAAAAAATTGGATTCCTGGTGGTCATCGATCATTTCATGACACCCACCGCTGAACTTGCCGATATCTTCCTGCCGGCCGGTACTTGGTTAGAACAAAACCATGTGTCAGATAACTGGAAACGCCACGGCTATGCGTTCGCCAGGCAGAAGTGTTGTGAGATCGGGGAGGCATGGCAGGATCACAAAATATTTCAGGAGCTCGGTAAACGAATGGGACAGGAGTGGTGGGATACGGTAGAGGATGCTCTGGATTATCTGCTCGAACCCACGGGCCTGACCTTTGAGCAATTTAAGGAAAAAGGATACCTTCAGGGTGAAATGGTTTATTATAAATACAAAGAGAGGGGGTTTTCCACACCTACCAGGAAACTGGAGCTATGGTCAACTATTTTAGAGAAATGGGGACGAGATCCCCTGCCCAAATATGTGGAAGTTCCTGAAAGCCCGTATTCCACCCCTGAGGTGGCAAAGAAATATCCCTATATCTTCAATTCAGGGCTTCGGACCCCTACCTATTTCCATTCAGCAGGCCTCATGATTCCATGGCTGAGGGAAATCAGGCCCGATCCTATAGCGGAAATCCATCCCGAGACTGCCAAAAAACATGGTATTGAGGATGGACAATGGATGTACATAGAATCGCCACGAGGGCGTATAAAACAGCGGGCAAAATTCTATGACGGCATCGATCCCAGGATTGTGACCTCAGAGCATGGGTGGTGGTTCCCAGAGATAAAAGATCCTGGGCATGGCTGGGAAATATCCAATGCTAATATCTTAACCGACAACGCCTTTGAGACATGTGACCCCAATATGGGCGCTACGAATGTGCGAGTCTGTTTGTGTAACATATACCCTTGCGAAAATGAATAGGAGGGAAGACATGGAAACAATATCACTACATTTCTTTGAGGAAGATTGCAACGGGTGCCATGCCTGCGAGATTGCCTGCAAACAGGAACACGGGCTTAATATAGGGCCACGATTAGTAAAGGTCATCGAAAAATCTCCTCTATTTATCCCCATCTACTGTCACCACTGTGACGATCCCCCCTGCGGGGAAGCGTGCCCTGTTGATGCGATTACCAGAGACGAACGTGGGATCGTTCTCATTAACGAGGAGCTTTGTACTGGGTGCAAGGAATGTGTGGAAGCCTGCCCGTACGGGGCGATGCAGTATGATGAGGATCGAGAACTCGCCGTCAAGTGTGACCTCTGTTATGAGAGAATCGAAGCGGGAGAGGAGCCAGCATGCAGCTTAGCCTGTCCCGCACACTGTATCGCCTGGGGGGACCCAAAGGATTTTTAAAATTGAATTTATACGAGCGTCAAATTCAATAGCATGTTTCTCTATCCCTAATTATGGTAGATATGAGTATTCGATGTGCAGGCCCCTTTGAAACCAAAGGCCGAGCGGCGTTAAAAACCTCGTTTCAGCGGTGCAAGGAACAGATTTTTTTATGCCGACAAAACATTCAAAAAATCTCAAAAACAAAGCAGCGAACAGTCTCAAACGTGGTAAAATACAAACACCTACCTGGACAGACCAGAAGACCACCCTTGAATGGCAGTATGAATCTGCTGGCGAAATGTCCTGGAACGAAGCTTTGGAATATGCACAATCCCTTTCACTGAACGGTAAAGACGATTGGCGCTTGCCGACTGCATTGGAACTGGAAACGCTATTAGATAGAAGTGCCCTCTATGATACATTACGCCCTGTTATGCGTGAAGAGGTCCCGTTTCGGGATACCTTGTCATATTGGTCGTCAACGACCTTTGCCGAACATACAAAAAACGCCTGGATTGTAATGTTCGACGGTGCCTACGTACTCAGTTATTATAAGACCAACCACTACCATGTCCGTTGCGTTCGAGGATAGGAGATAATCAAATAGTACAAATCTTTTAGATATTTCTCAGAATAATTTTATTTGCCTTGTCTTCAGTTAATGTCTCTAATCCCATTTTCTTAATCAAGTATAAGTTAAAAACCTCTATGTTGTGTCTGTATATAATTAATGACTACCTCCACTTATCGCTAAATTTATAAAGCAGTTATGATCCTCTTTGCGATACGGAGCGTATACTCCTTACAAGCGCAATAATTATCTATTTGAATGAGAAATGGTTTCTTTCCCACCTTCTGTGTTTTTAATTTTTCTCAAAAGTCTTTCGGCCCAGTCTATGAAGTATTTCTCATTAGACTGCGAAGCCTCTTGTAGCAAGGCCTTTGCTTCTTCTTTGTTTTCTTTTCCCTTTAATGCCAGAAGTACTTCAGCAAGATATATTTTTCCTTCTGCTTTTTTATTGAAATACTGGGTTTTTTGGTACTCTCGGTAAAATCTGAGTGCCTTTTTCTTGTCTTTGTACGGCCAGGGGACAACAGCCCAGAAACGGCCGAGTGACAGCATGGGGCCAGCCTCATTATACATCTTATCCAATTCATAGGCCTTCTCTAAACTACTTTGAGTTTTGTTTTTAAGGCCCTCTGCGAGAGCAGTAAGTATACTTACACCGTCAGAATAAATCCCCACATTCAGGCCATAATAATAATGACCATCAGGCTTATTAGGCCGTTGTTCAATTGCTTTTTCGGCATATTTCATACCTTCTTTGCCATATTTTGCACAGCTTTTCTTCCACCCCTCAACGGCCTGTCTCTTTTTCGCTTCTCCATATTCTCTACATGCCCGCGCACACTTCCAGTTGGCTTCGTAATCATTAGGGGTTTCTTTTAAAACCTTGAGATATACATCAATAGACCGTTTGAAGTTTTCTATTCCTCCCTGTTCGTAGAGCCCATCGGCCATAGACAGGTAATCTTCGGCCATAAGACCAAGAGGGCCTATAAAACTAAGGACGGAAAACAGAACGAACCACAATAAAAACCTTTTCATATTTACACCTTTATTTTTTTGTATCTATCGAGAAGGGTTACGTAATGAGAGTCGACTTTTTAGAGTACTTCTTTATGAGGACTATTTTCCTTTGCGCACAATGGATAATAACTGCTTCGTTTCAGCCCTCCATTCATCCATTTGTGCCCTGTTGGAAATTATCTTTGAAATTATCTTTAGCGAATCTGACAGAGAAGTAACATACGCTTCTCTTACTTTAATTGAAAAGCCCTTCTTAACATACTCCCCAAACGCATGAAAGATAGTTTCAATGAGCTCCTCATCTTCAATAGCTAAATCTAAGGTAAAAACTCTATTGTTTATCGATATATTTACGTCTTTTATATCTTTCATTTGAAGTCTTCCTCCTTATTTTATGCTATGGTGTGGCACGCAAACAAATATGGAAAACTCCTTGAGATGTTCACGTTCAGCCACTATTACAAAACCCTACCTCGCTGCGATAAAATAGGGTTTCGCAATATAGCCTATAGCACACTTAGATTAAGGGAAACATCTTTCATTATGGAAGGATATAACAAATTTGGAATCTTATTCTTTATTAGATTAAAAAAAGCTTACCTGCACTCACCCAACACGTGAGGCAGCAACACCAAAATCAAATGCCTTTAGATTCGATTCCAAAAATGCCTGTTTTGTTGACTTGGATATCGTTTCTTTGAGTATATCCTCGTTCAAAGGAATAACTTTGCTACCAATCAATGCCCCAAGCATAACCATGTTGAGAGATAAAGGATTGCCAGCCTTTGCTGCTAATTCATCACCATCGAGAGCTATTAACAATGACACATTATCTCTGATTAGATCGAGTGCCTCATCTATATCAGGATACGATCCTTGTCCTATTGCTACAGTGAAAGGAGGAAGAGGATGAATATTGGTGATAACCACTGTATCTTTGTTGCATTTGTTCAATGCCCTCAATGTCTCTGATGGCTCGAAACCGATCAAAATATCTGCCTCACCCTTTGAGACAATCGGGCTGTGTGCTCCCATGATAAGGGATGACTCAACAATACCACCTCTCTGAGCCATTCCGTGAATCTCACTCACTACCGCGGGAATTCCAGCGGACATACAGGCCTCACCAAGAAGCCTTGATGCAAGAAGGTTTCCTTGCCCTCCGACACCAACAAAGACGATTCTTTTTATTTCCATAGTTATCTCCTTTGACAATCGACTACTTTCAATTGCTTTCGAGTCCCGCCCAGTCCCGATGGGATCGGGATCAATTCGGCTGAATCGGAAACTATTGACAAGTATTCATTTTTCAATGTTCAATTTTCAATTCTTAATCTAACTTTTTTACAGGAAGAATAGCATTCTCCGGACAGATCTGTGCACACACAGCACAGCCAATACAAAGGTTCTCATTTATCATTGTCTTATTATCAGTAATATACATTGCCGGACATGCCAAAAGATTTATACAGTCGAGATGTTTTGTACATTTATCTTGATCCACATAAAAAGGCCTTGCCTTTTTTGCTTTTTTTATAGCCCTGGCATAGAGAGGACAAATCTCTTTAGATATGATAACTGAAACGCCATCAAAATCCTTTGACGCCTGCGCCGCAGCAATGCTCTTTTTCACCTGCAGGGGATTAACTACTTGTACATGCTCTACACCACAGCCCCTTACTATCGATTCAATAGAAAGCTGTGTAGTATCAACACCCATAGGAGTTGTATCTACACCTGGGTTAGGTTGCTGCCCTGTCATAGCAGTTGTGCCATTGTCAAGAATTACCAAGGTAAAGTTATGGTTATTGTGAACAGCATTTATCAGGGCAGGTATGCCTGCATGAAAAAAGGTTGAATCCCCTATAAACGAGACGACCTTCTGATCTGTAGCCGCTGCGATGCCACAGGATGAACCTACTGATCCACCCATACATATAACAATATCGGCCATAGATAGAGGAGGAAGCACACCCAAAGTATAGCAGCCAATATCAGAGGGGTATATAGTATCAGGGCCATACACCTTCTTTATGGCATAGTACATGGCCCTATGCGGACATCCAGCACAGAGATTAGGTGGCCTCCCTGGTAGTTCAGGTACACTGCTAACATCCACCATCACTGGTGAGGTATCAGTCACCTTGAAATATGATGCAATAGTTTTACGAACGAGCCCCGGATCGTATTCATATAACCTTGGGAAAAGTCCATCCCCCTTTCCCTTGATAGGTATTCCTATTCCCTTTGACTGGGCTATTGACCTGATTTCGTTTTCCATTACTGGTTCTAGTTCTTCAACTACCAGCACCCTATCCACTTCTCTAAGGAATTTCTCTATCATTTTTTCCGGCATGGGATAAGAAAAACCGAGCCTGAGGATAGCCACCTTATCGCCTATTCCAAGATCATTAATTGCATCCTGCACATAGTTCATGCTAACACCATTGGTCACTATGCCCCATTTTCCATTGCCAATAATCTGGTTGTATTTTGAGTTCTCAGAGAGCAATAACGACTGATCATATTTTTCTAATAAGATTTTGTGCAGATTTCTGGAAACAGCAGGAATTGCCACAAGGTGAAAGGGATCTTTCTTAAAAAAACCCTTTGATTTTATAGGCTTGATTGAACCAAATTTTACTCCCCCTCTAAGGTGATTAAGTCTGGTTGTAGTTCGTAACACAACCGGTAACTTCAGTTGCTCTGAGATATCAAATGCTTCAACAGTCATGTCCTTCATCTCCTGAGCATTTGTAGGCTCTATCATGGGGAGTCCTGACAGTCGTGCATAGTATCTGTTATCCTGCTCATTCTGGCTTGAAAATAAAAAAGGATCATCAGCATTTATCACAACCATGCCTGCATTTACACCAAGATAAGCCATGGTCATGAGGGCATCAGAGGCAACATTCATCCCCACATGTTTCATTGTACAAATGCTTCTTACACCAGAAATTGCTGCGCCTGCTGCAACTTCTAATGCTACCTTTTCGTTGGTGGAATATTCAAAATAGAATCCCGCATCTTTGTACAGGGTAAAAAACGTATCAGGTATCTCAGAGGATGGCGTACCAGGATAGCAGCTTGCAACACCAATACCTGCCTCAATAGCACCTCGTGCAACTGCCTCGTTACCTAATAACAACATCTCTTTTTCTGGCGAATCAATAAGTAGTTTATGCATATCTCGATCCATGCTTAAGGTTAATATAATATAGCTACAATTTAGCTATTTTCTAACTTTTAGAAATCTATACTGTCAAGAAGGAAATGAAACACTCTTTACATACGCCTTTAAAAAAATAGATGGTTATTTAATTGTAAAACTTTTTCCCCCTCCATAGATCTCTCGTAATTTTGGTTTCTCTATCTTGCCAGTGGGGTTTCGGGGCACATCACCAAAAATTATTTTTCGCGGTCTTTTATATCGAGGCAAAGCTTGGCAAAATTCATTTATTTCATCTTCTGTTATATCTTTTCCCGGTTTCACCTTGATAATAGCACATACAATCTCACCAAGCCGCTCATCAGGGATACCGATAACAGCAGAATCTTGAATCTTTTCATTATTTGCAAGAAAATCCTCAATCTCTACTGGAAATATGTTTTCACCTCCAGTGATGATAACATCCTTTTTTCTGTCCACGAGCCATATAAATCCATCCTCATCTATCCTGGCCATATCCCCAGTTAAAAGCCAACCATTGAAAAGGGTGCTGGCTGTTGCCTCAGAATTCTTATAATACTCTTTCATCACCCCAGGCCCTTTTACCATAAGCTCACCAGGTTGTCCTTGAACAACACTGTTACGGCTTTCATCCACTACCTGACATTCCCAATCAAAACCAGGCACGCCAATGGCACCGACCTTGTAAATATTTTCTATTCCAAGGTGAACACAACCAGGCCCGGTAGTTTCACTTAAACCATAATTGGTATCATAGTCATGATTGGGAAATACCTTTTTCCAGTTCTTTATTAAGCTTGGCGGAACTGGCTGAGCCCCAATGTGCATTAATCTCCATTGATCTAATGAATAATCAGAAAGGTTTACATCACCATTTTCTATTGCCAGAAGAATATCCTGAGCCCATGGCACAAGCAGCCAGACAATAGTCACCTTCTCTTTTGATACAGCCTCCAAGATCCATTCTGGTCGTATTCCTTTAAGGATAACTCCCTTTGAACCAACAATAAAACTACCAAACCAATGCATCTTAGCACCAGTATGATACAGGGGTGGAATTAGTAAAAAATTATCCTGATGTGTTTGATTGTGGTGTCGATTCTCAATGATACAGGCAGCTTCAAGGTTTCTATGGGTTAAAAGTATTGGCTTTGGTGTGCCCGTGGTACCAGAGGTAAAATAAAGGCCCGCATCATCTTCAATCCCTATCTCAACATCAGGGTTTTTAGGAGAGCTCTTTTCTAAAACATCCTCATATTTTTCTGCATAATCGGGCCTGACCTCATCTGGCCCTACAAAGATATAATCCTTTATGGTAGAAAGATCTTCCTTAATCTCCGTAACCCTTTCTATAAATTCCTCCCCAAAAATCATCACCTTACCTTCAGCAATTCCAGCACATAACTTTATATCCTGGGCAGAAAACCTAAAATTCAATGGCACTGCCAAGGCTCCGGTCCTGAGAATTCCAAAATAGGCAGGAAGCCACTCAATACAGTTCATCATGAGATGAATTATCTTGTCACCCTTTCGAATTCCCTTGGCTATAAGTCCATTTGCGAACCTGTTGGCCTGCTCATCAAATTCTTTCCAGGTTATTTCTACCCTTCTGTCTTTTGCGGGCTCCCGTTCAACAAGGGCAACCTCATTTCCATACATCCTTGCATTTCGTGCTAATATTTCCCCTATAAGCATCTTTTGCCCTCCTCACTTCATTTTTTACTTTTTTTCTTGACAAAAATGTCTTATATAAATAAGTAATATCGGAACCTACGATTGTAGCTATAAAATAGCTATAAAACAATTATGTCTAAAAAAGTCAAGGCTATCTTTATGAGAACAATCTCTACATGGCCGAAAAAATACCTTCCGGATAATCCTTATAACATACACAATCCTTTCCAAGATAATTATTTAAAAGATAAATATATCTATAAAATCACAACCGTTAGTCAAATATGGTTAAAGGGGTAGGATGTTACCCTTTATGGTTACCACTTTAGGCAGGATATTATTATAATTAATAATTTAACAGAGGGGGAATGATTATGCGAAAGGTCTTTATTGTACTACTTATTGTAGGGTTTGTTTGTTTTGGTTTGGGCACCTTTGCATGGGCGAAACCAATAAAGGTAGGGGCGATAATCAATCTGACAGGGCCAGCATCTACCTGGGGTCAATTCCATGCAAAAGGTCATAAAGACTACTTCAGGTATGTAAATGAGGTAAAGGGAGGAGTTGGAGGTAATAAAATAGATCTGACTGTTGTTGATCATGCCTATAAGGTTCCTGAGGCGATTAAATATGTCAAGAAGTTTTGCACCTCTGATAAGATGGATATTTTAGCCACATGGGATGCAGGATCAGGAATAATGGCAAAACCAATTATTCAGAAGTACAAAACACCAAATATAAATTATTCTACTTACCAGGGAATTCTCAAGGCCCCAGTTGATTATGCATATTTACCCTTTGGCAGCTATGTGATGGATTGCTACGCGGTTTTGGAATATATCCGCACCATTCATGAAGGAAAAGAGGCTCCCAAAGTGGGGCTCCTGACCTATAATAATGCCTATGGAAAGTCTATCCATGCTCCGAGTAAGGAATATGCTGCCAAACACGGCATAAACATCGTAGGCATTGAACAATTTCCTTCAAAGACCCTTGATCTTAACACCGAATGCCTCCGACTTAAGAAAGCAGGAGCAGAGTATATCTTCATGCAGTGTCTTCCATCCGCTATCCTTATGGCCCTCAAATCCGCTGATAGAGTAAATTATGATGTCCCCTTCTTTGGAACCTGGACATCCACGGATCCAAATTTCTTTACAAGGGGCAAGGGCCTGATCAGAGATAGGATGCATATGGAGTTCCCAGGGGGCCTTCCTGTTGACGGGACAGCCGGAATGAAGGTTATGGAGACATTATGGAAACGGTATAAGACAGTAACCAAATTTGATGCCTCTTACTGGGAAGGTGTTGCCGTTGCCATGGTTATGGAAAAGGCATTTCAGAGGGCCCATGAAAAATTTGGGGAGATAGACAGCGAAACCATTAATGACGCACTTGAGACATTCAGGGATGAGGATTTCGGCGGTGTTATACCTAATATTACCTATACGAAAACTGACCATAGTGCCTCATTTACGGCAAGGATCGTGAAGATCAACGAAGATCAAACCTACACACCACTTACTAACTTCTTTGTGCCAGGAAAAGAAAGGGTAAAACTGTTAAAAAGGTAATACATGAAGGCATTTAGGGGTCAACCAAGTGTCTTCGCCTCCAGACAGCCCGAAGAAAACAGGGCTGAGCTGGAGGTGAAGAACCTATCGTTACAATTCGGGGGTGTTGTCGCCCTTGATAATGTTGATGTATCAGTGCACACAGGGGAACTCTTAGCAATAATTGGCCCCAATGGGGCTGGAAAGACAAGTCTCCTCAATTGCATTACAGGATATTATAGACCACAAAAGGCTATAATGAGTTTTAATGGACAGGATATCTTTCACATGTCAACCCACCACCTTACAGGCCTGGGCATTGGAAGAACATTTCAAAACATTGAACTATTCCCAGGTATGAGTGTCCTTTCAAACATGCTCTTAGCCAGACATATCCACACTAATTATGGTGTAGGCTTAGCCTCTATTTTTTCCCCGTCGGTAAAAAAAGATGAAATTGGTCACCGGCAGGTCTTAGAGGAACTTATCGATTTTCTTGAAATGCAAGCCATCAGAAAACAACTCGTTGGATCCCTGCCATATGGTTTACGGAAAAGGGTTGAACTGGGAAGGGCCCTGGCATTGGAACCAAAGCTATTGGTCCTGGATGAACCCTTTGCTGGAATGACCTTAGAAGAAAAAGAAGACATGGTACGGTTCCTGATAGAGCTCAATGAGGGGTGGAAACAGACTATGATCCTCGTAGAACATGACATGTCAGTTGTTATGAGTATATCGAAAAGGGTTATGGTACTGGATTTTGGAAAGAAGATAACAGAGGGTCCACCAGAAGAAGTTCAAAATCATCCTCAAGTAATCAAGGCCTATCTTGGAGATGCAGTGAAAATATAGTTCGCCTGGGGCATATTGGATTTGTTGAGTTTGTTGAGTGTAATTCAATGAACTCAATAAATGCAACCAACCATAACACTATTAATTCCTTCAGGGGTTATATATTGAGAAAGATAGAACACTTAGACGAACACACTTTATCTACCCTTACTGACTATACGCTGCCACAGATGTTAGCCAAACAGGCCCAGGAATTAGGTTCGCAAAGAGCCGCCATCAGGGAAAAAAATTTTGGTATATGGCAGACATATAATTGGAATGATTATCTTCTGTATACAAAAAAAGTCGCCTTAGGTTTAGCATCACTTGGATTAAAAAGGGGTGAAAACATTGGTATTATCACTAATAATCACTCTGAATGGCTTTTTACCGAACTCGGGGCCCAGGCACTCGGCGCAGTAACCTTGAATCTATTCACTACAGCAGTAGCCAAGGAACTTGCATTTGGCCTCAGCCGTGTGCAAGCAGCCTTTGTGATAGCTGAGGATCAAGAACAGGTAGACAAACTTTTAGAGGTAAAAGAAGCGCTCTCCTTTGTTAGAAAGGTTATATATATTGATCCAACCGGTATGAGGACATACGCTGATGACCCATGGCTTATGAGCTTTCAGAAACTCTTGGAGGTTGGTGAGGATTTTGATAAGAAAGCACCACAGTACTTTGCTGATGAATTAGGCAAGGGAAAGCCAGATGAGGTAGCCTTAATGATCATGACATCAGGCACCACTGGCCTTCCAAAGCTTGCTATGATATCACATGAAAATTTTACCGAGATGGCAAGAAAATGGCTTGAAACTGCCCCAATTGGGATTGGTGATAACTGGATATCGATTACTCCACCAGCATGGATTGTAGACCAGATGTGGGGCATGGGCATAACACTGTCAGGTGGAATGATCATGAACTTCCCTGAAACAACAGAGACAGTTGTTGAAGACTTTAGAGATATTGGTCCAACCGTTATCATTACTGCCTCCTGGTTCTGGGAAAGCCTTGCCTCAAAAATCAGAGTGAAAATCAGTGATGCCAGTTATATCAAGCGTTTTCTATATAAAACCTGCATGAAAATAGGTGGCGCAGTTGTTGATAGGGAGTCAGAAAAAAAGGAAGTCCCTTTCTATTTTAAATTTCTCTACTGGATAGCATCTCGTATCATGTTCAGACCTCTTATGGACAGGACAGGGTGCCTGCAATTCAGAGGCGCCTATACAGGAGGGCACCCTATCTCTCCCGATGTTATACGATTCTTCAGGGCCAATGGAATAAATTTAAAGCAGTGTTATGGGCTTACTGAGGCAGGTGGCATATTTCAGGTTCAACCAGATGATGAGGTCAAATTAGAAACCGTAGGGGTACCTCTACCACGAACAGAGGTAAAGATTGGTGAAGATCAAGAAGTTCTTGTCTTAACCAAATCAAACTTTACCGGCTATTATCAAGACCCAGAGGAAACAGCAAATTCCCTCAGGGATGGCTGGCTTTATACAGGAGATGCCGGATACATAGATGATGACGGACACCTTCTCATTATTGGAAGAAAAGCGGAGATAATGAAGACAAGAGATGGTGAGGCCTTTTCCCCTGACTTTATTGAGACACGATTAAAATTTAGCCCATATATTAAGGAAGCAGTAATTTTTGGTGAAGGCCAGCCCTATATCACCGCCTTTATCAATCTTGATTTCGGAAATGTTGGCAACTGGGCAGAAGAAAGAAAGATAGCATATACCACCTATATCGATCTTTCCCAGCAACCTGAAGTAGAGGAACTTATTGGTGAAGAAATAAGGCAGGTAAATACCCAGTTGCCGGAACCGATGCAACTGGTTCATTTTATTCTCCTTTACAAACTCCTCGATGCAGATGACGAGGAATTAACTCGGACAGGTAAGGTAAGAAGAAAATTTGTGTTTGAACAATACAAAGATCTGATCGATGCCATGTATTCGGATAAAAAAGAGTTAGAGGTTAAAGGTCAGGTAAAATATCAAGATGGAACCGTAAGCACTATTGAAACCACTGTGAGGATACTTAAAGTGTAACATATCATTAATCGTTATGAGTAACCGAATAAGCAATGTGCCATAGAGTAAAAAATTTTTCACAGAAAAATAAAAATAAATCATCTAATAACAAATAACTAATAACCAAATTACGGAGCCGTTTCATGGAATTTTTCTTTCAAATACTGATAAATGGCCTATCTATTGGTTTTCTTTATGCCCTTGCTGCCCTGGGATTTGTCATGATTTTTAAATCCAGCAGTGTACTTAACTTTGCCCACGGTGAATTAATGGCGATCGGAGCCTTTGTATTTCTCGTGCTTTCAACCTGGGCAAAGCTTCCTATCTGGTTGGCTTTTTTAATAACTCTTGCGGGGTCTTTCTCGCTTGGATTTATTATCGAGCGCTTTTTTCTACGGCCCTTGATTGGTGAGGCCCTTATTGAAGTTATCATGCTGACTGTTGGGTTGGCCATCATGCTCAAAGGGTTGATGTTATTTATCTTTGGGGGCGATATACATAGCTATGTAGACTTTCTCCCACAAGCACTTACTTTTCACTGGGGAGCCATCCAAATTCCTGGAGTCTATGTCGCTACATTTATTGTAGGTTTAATTTTTCTTGGGCTATTTGGGTTTTTCTTTAAGTATTCCTCTCAGGGGATATATATGAGGTCTGTGGCCGATAATCAGCCTGCTGCTATGGCCTTAGGAGTTCACGTAAGAAGGGTTTTTGCCATGTCATGGGCCATTGCGGCATTAGTATGTGCTATGAGTGGGATTGTTCTTGGTATTATTAATGGAATCAATGTACACGAGGTAAGTGCAGTAGGCCTCAAGGTCTTTCCGGTTGTCATTCTCGGAGGGCTTGATAGCATTGGTGGCGCCATCCTTGGTGGACTTATTA
>Ga0315534_1001932_pt1 | contig 14295 bp, 13 predicted proteins | sample SalMarSW160240MG_FD_203094 | JGI IMG/M metagenome (GOLD analysis project Ga0315534, IMG submission 203094) | Salt marsh sediment microbial communities from the Plum Island Ecosystem LTER, Massachusetts, United States - Salt Marsh Sediment SW1602-40 ... | reverse complement strand
ACAACACCAACAACACCAACAACACCAACAACACCAACAACACCAACAACACCAACAACACCAACAACACCAACAACACCAACAACACCAACAACACCAACAACACCCCAATTCAATCGAACACGAACACCAACCTCACAGCCTTGGCCTGTCACGGCTAGCGCAGGGCCGGACAAAGTTGTGAAAGCCAACTCAGAAGTTACCTTAAATGGATCTGGAATTTCACCCACAAATCCTGATGCAACCTTTAACTATCAATGGATTCAACTGAATAACCAGACTTTTAGACCTCTTCTTCGAGGCCCTGACAAAGTCGTATTAGACAATCCCAGAACTGCAAATCCAGTGTTTGAAACACCATCGGGCAATACGACGCTAGCATTTGGACTGATCGTTGGTAATAATACAGCGCAAGATAGAGACGTAGTACGACTAACGGTGGTTGAGTCTTTTCCTGAAGAGAATTTGCCACCTGTAGCTGACGCTGGGGAAAATATGACGGTAAGAGGAGGAGATCTGGTTGACTTGGATGCCACAAAGAGCATCGATCCTAACGGTGGAAACCTTAGCTTTGCTTGGACACAGACAGGTGGCATGGACAGGGCCAATGTCACTCTTTCGAATGCAGATACATTCAGATCCCTCTATCTCTCGCCGGATGACGTTCTCAATAATACAATGTTAGTATTCACGGTGAACGTTACCGATCCTGGGGGACTAAGCTCAACTGATTCAGTGAGCTTCCTAATTCTCACTGATGTAGTTGAACAGAAAGCAATTCTCCCGCTGTACGCCCTCGTAGCTATAGGAGCAGCAGGCGCTGGAGGGGCAGCAGCAGCAGTAGTAATAATCTGGATGTTAAGAAGGAAGCCCGTCGAAGATATCTATGTCCCCTGAACACATGCACAAACAATGGGTATAGAACAGGAACAAAGCCTTCAATTCGATAGGCTCTGTAGAAACCATCCATTCTCTGTGAGATAAAGCTATGTAATAGCGCAATACCATAGATCTGGTGAGAGAATCAAGATATGTTAAGTTGGCACGAACTATATTATGCGTTTTAAAGTATGCAAGGATACCACTATTTCTACATAGGAAGAGTAATCACATATTCACAGTCTGGCAACATCTATCCCTGCTTACTATTAGACAGTACGAGGGTAAGAGTTACCGTATGTTCACCGAATGGCTGGTAGAAGCTCACTATCTTAGAATGTTCCTCAAAGTGTCCAGAATACCTCATTTCACAACACTGCAGAAATTTGCAGATAGAATCACAGGTACAATTCTCGAATGAATCATTCACTCTTTCATTGCTCTTGTTTGCAATGTCAATCACATATTCTTTGGAATAGACTCATCAGGATTCAAGTCAACCCATTCATCACAGTACTATACCGAAAGAGCTAAACTAAGAAAGAAATGGATAAAGTTGTCTGTTGGAACTGATGTACTGAAGCAGATAATTTGTAGCATCAAGATAAGGAGAGCTCCTACAAGACATGATAATATAGATTTTAAATCGATTATAACAAGGACATCAGAAATTAAGCCACTATCCGTAGTAGTAGCTGATAAGGGTTATTACAGTGAAGAGAATCATGTATTTGTAAGAGAATATCTAAAAGCATACAGCATCATTCCTTCTAGAAACATGCACGTTCCAATATGGAGGACGCATGGTAGATATAGAAAACAAATGAAACGTGGTTATACCAAACTATTGTGCAATCAACGAAACAAAGAGGAGACTATAATGTCTGTCATAGAGAGGTTGTTTGGAGATTACATTACTTCAAGACTAATAAGAATGCAGAAGAGGATTGTTATTCAGATGCATTGCCTATAACACGCATAGACTAACAAACCTTGTTATTATTGCTATGGTTTCTACAAAGCCCATTCATAAAAATAGTTAAATATTACGGATCTAATTGGTTACCGTATCAAGAAATGGTTAGAGTTATTCCCGGAGTTGAAGTGAAAGTTGTTAAAGAAATAGTTCCCCAACAGCTCTATCCTGCAGGCGTAGTTGGTATGATAGGAACTGCTACCGGAGGACCAATAAATGAGCCTAAAACAGTCACGAGCTATCGTGAACTGACAGAGGTCTTTGGACCAGAAGATGCCGGATGTACGCTGCATAAGGATGCAAAGCAAGCTTTCTTAAATGGAGTATTTCAAGTTGTGGCTACGAGAATAGGAGGTGCAGCGAGTACACCCTCATCTACGATTCTAAAAGGGTACAAGAGAAATCAGGATGTAGTAAAGCTATTAGCAAGAAACCTAGGGGAAGATGCAAATAATCTCAAAGTGACATCAATGCGAGGTGCTTCAGAGCACACAGTTAGGCTCGAGATCGCAGCTGAGACCTTTGACAACCTTACGATGGATCCCAACAATGATCTCTTTCTTGTGAAGATCATCAACGAAAATTCAAGGTTGGTAACAGCTGAAAGTTTGATATCTGAGCCCACCGCTGATAACAATCCCAGGCCGCAAGAGACTGCTCTTTCAGGCGGCACTTTCGCTCCACCTTCAAAAAGTGATTACGAGCATGCTCTGGAGAGTTTGGAGCTTGAACCTAATATCGATGTAGTTACTGTTTGTGATAGCTGGGACCCCGAGATACATGCCTTGGTAGATGCACACTGCCAGAATATGAGCATGGGCAAGGAACCCCAAACCCTAGCTCCGCGAATTGGCGTGGGAACAGTAGCTCCGAATGAACCAGTAGATCAAATTATCAAACGCTCAGAGACACTTGCAAGCGATAGGTTCGTGCTCGTGGCTCCATATGGCTGCGCTGGATCCGTTGCAGGTCTGATAAGTAAACTCGATTACTATCAATCACCTACATTCAAAGCTTTGACGGGTATCTCAGCCATCGAGCACAGATATACTCCGTCAGAACAGATGAAGCTCCTTACAAACGGAATGCTTGTTGTGGATGCAGTGAGGGGTAGAGGGATAATCGTTGTAAAGGGCATAACAACCTCCAAGGAACAATTGAGTGTTATGAGGATTGCGGATCGTGCTACAAGAGGGACAAAAAGCATTTGCGACCTCTACATTGGTACACTCAATAATGCAAGAGGGAGAATGGCATTAAGGGAGAGATTGACTGAATTTCTCATCGGTATGGAAAGAGAAGGAGCTATTGTTCCAAGTACTGATGGGCAAGAACCTGCGTTCTTAGTTGATGTGTATTCTTTGCAAATTGACTTTGCTCAGGGAATAGTTAGAGTTGACGAAGCGGTTAGGCCAGTGAGGGCGATGGATTATATATATGCCACCATCACGGTGCAGATGTAATATGAGAGAGTGTAGGAGGAGCGTGATATAGTATAGTTGCCAGGCTCAGTTGTTTTAGCTTCCGCAAACACAAGCAAAGTGTTGATAGAGGGTGAAGAAACTCCAGGAGTGGTTTCGATCGACTTTAAAGTACAGAGACATACACAGAATATTCATACTATCAGTACAGAAGAAAGAGTAGGCCAGTACACCGGAAACATGTTTGTCGAAGGATCCATAAAGATACGGTCACTTCACGCGAAATTAGACGAAAAACTTTATCAGTCCGTGCCTGATTTGAAGACTTTTCAACTTATCTTAGAATTATCTCCGCAGGGATCCACTTCGCCAGTAAAGAAGATTACCTTTGATGAATGTGATCTAACTGGTAAAGAACTTGGGCTTGATGCAAGCGGTGTCGCTACGACAACATATCACTTCAGGGGAACTCGAGTGAGAGAAGAATAGTTTTTAAAAGTAACAGTGGGTATGTCAGACAGTAAAGCTGAGCAAAGTATATGTTGATAGTAATGCTGCTCCCCTGGCAGGCAATGTTAGCTGATAGGTAATGTAATATTTGATATCGTGGTAGATGATGGGTCTCGGATGAAAAAGCTTACGAAGCAAGACATATTGGATGGAGCTAACAGGAGAGAGACATTTTTTGTCAAAGAGTATAACGCCGAAGTTACTGTCAGGCCACTTACTGATGGCGAAATTACGAAGATTTTCTCCTTGGTCGGGACTGCACAGATACCAAAAGGAGATGGATCCCAGCAAGACGTAGGCGAGGAACAACAGCAGCAACAGACAGATATGCAAAAGAATTTTGAAGCACTCCGCATGGCGACTTGTATGGGTCTAACCGAACCCCAACTAAGCTCTGAGGAGGTATCAAAAATGAAGTTTGGCGTTCCAGAAGAAATCGGATCGCATATTCTAGAAATTAGCGGTGTAATCATGTCTACTGATCAAGTTAAAAAAAAAGAAACGAAATAAGAGATCTCGTAACAAGTGATGAAGGTGCCGAGTTATCAACACTGTGTGTTGATCTTGGTTACAGACTCGCATCTTCTCCTAGTGATCTTACAAGAGATCAGATAAACTTCCTCTTAGAGGCACACGACAGGCGTGTGAGAAACATGGTCTCCTATGCCGAACCAGTTGAGGATGGGGTCACTCGGATCGTCTTCCAGCAGGACGAAGAAGATGTTGAAAATCAATAATGGATGCGTTTAATTATGCGAATAATCTTGTAGGATACGTAATTCAGTATTACAATAAGTACGGAAATTTTGTTCTTCCGGGCAAGGGATATTTCAGGATTGCCATGCTTGCCAGAAGAACGATTTCGGATCTGATCCTCTCCGGTGTCCGTGCTGGTGCATTTGGTCCTATGTACAATGCCCACATAATTGCTCCCCTTTTAGTTACGAGCGAGGCAATTCGAAGGCAGAACCTTCATTTTCGTTTTCCTCATTCAAAGACTATCCCCATTATGCGTTCCTTCGCCGAGGAATCGAGAATTAAGAGGAGATATGAAGTATATGAGAAATATGGGGAAGAGGACGAGCGTGATGAGGAGGACTCAGACAGGTACGTACCAAATATTTCGTCCTTGCTTCAGGCTGGGAAACAGTCTGTCCATACCCTCTACAACTTACGTCAGTACAAACCTTACAATCTTGCAGTCAACCTCTCGCAAAGAGCTCTTTCGGGTCCCATACTACGAATTGATGACGAATTTAACTCAAAGCAGAGATTAGTTGGGTCATTGGCAAATAGCTCTTTGAGGTTTGCCTTAGGTCCTTTGAGGTCGGCTGCTACACCCTTTAGCCAGAGTCGTATAAAACCCCGATCCAGTCCGGTTATGCCAGTCCGTATGCCGGAGGTTCCTAACGTGGCGTCATGGTCTACAAAAATGGTGCCTTTTGCTGAAAGTGAGACCACAAGGAGATCCAATCGTCATTGGTTGGGTCCGGTTTATGTGGCCGCTCATCATGATAAGCTGAGGTACGTTGATGTTATTTCTGCCATAAGCAGGTCGCTCAGAGTTACGGTTAGCGCTGCCGCTACAAACACTACAACTGCCGATGTTACTTCCTCTACCTCTGGGGATACTACTTTATCTACCCCCGCGTCTCCTGATGCCAGCAGTCAGACGGACTTTGGTGTTATGCCAGTTACCTTGACATCTTCCACTTATGCCCCTATTTCTCTTACTGCGGCAAATAAGATCCCATTGCTTGGGAATTATACTGGCGCTACTAACTTCATTCCCCACGCAGCCATTGCTGCTGCAACTTCAGCTGCTGCAACTGTCGGTGCTGCTACTACTGCTATTGCTGCTGCGGCCGCTCCCGCTACTACTCTTAGCTCATCATTCGCACTTGGTGCTGCTGTGCATTTGGGCAATAGCCGTAACCCTAGAGTGGCTGGCTACAAGGAGATTCAAAGTGTGTGGCATCATGTCTCTAGACTTTTGTCACATCTTCCAATCGTAGATCAAGTTTTTAGAAGGGCATATGGGGTAACTGAGAGTGGCGTTGGAAGTGGTCTTTATAGAGCAAATACTCTATCAAGAACTTTGCCCATATTAGCTGACTTATTCTCAATTCATCAGGGAGCCATCCATAGTACTACTTCACTTGCGCCTAACCATAGAGTTCCACAAGATACGAAGGGTGGGGCTGACTCTGATTTTCTAGATACATCACAAACCCCCAACACGATATCGAAAGGAGAAGGATTAAAGTTTCAGGAGAGATACGGATCACTTGTTAGCAATCGTCATATTGAATTGGAACAGGGTATTATAGGTAATTTGCCAAGGTGGGCGCAATTCGTACGAAATGGAACCTCTGGTAGCCCAAAATGGGCCATGGCGGGGCCAAGATCATATATGAGTCAGCGATTTTTCTATAATTCGATTAGTGATAAGGTTCAGCGAATTCACACCAAGCATAATGTAATGCTGCAAAATTTGAAAGAAAAGCCAAAAGTACTCGACAGTTATCTTCCAAAGCTTTCACTAGGTTTTCAGCCTTTTTTTAGTGAAAATTATCGAAATTCCAAATTCCTAGGAGCTGGTTCTGTGACTGACCTCTTGCAAGAAAGAATGAATCTTGAAAGCAGGACAGACTATTTCAAAAACGTTGTCATAGACCAAAATTTTCAGAGATCGGCATCGTTGGGTGTCAAGACGACAGGGGAATCCAAGTACCCTTCCAGTCGCCAGACTCCCAAGCGGCCCATGTTGGCGTCAGATTACGTTGTTGGTTTAGCTGAATCATATCCGGGACTAAGGAAAGAAATGCTGTGGTTACTGGTGTATACCGGAATTAACACTGGTAGGGGCGTTGGGGGTTCACCATCCCAGGTGAGGAATATCCATGAAACCAAACAGCCTCAGGAAGGTGAGCCGTTGAGCATGGAGAGGGAAAAGATAAAAGTATATGATCTTGATCCTACTATGGCCCGTCCTGTTGGGCACCCTATTTATTCAGAGGTAGGTGCTAACGGTTCTTACCCATTGACGCAGATAGATGATGCCATCTACAGTAGAAGGGTTGCCAGCACGGATGATTTGTCTAAAGTGAATCCTATTGCGTATCAGGCGCGGGGTGATCCTACAGCTGCTTACACAGATGGTTTGAGGACAATGGATCAGGGGGGAATGACAGACGTACCCAACTTAAGAGATACAATATCCAAGATCTTTTCCACCGATATTGCGAGATATCTTCATAGCGAGATCACTACTCCTCACGCCATCGAACAAGGTGAACTATACTCCGAGGTTGAAACAGAACTGAGAAAGATCCTTAGAGATGAACTGAGGAGGTATGGATTGGACGCTTGAAGATAAAGTTGGATGACATAGACCTGATTGTTCGATGGACTGCCGGTTTGCCGTGTGTTTGTTCAGTACAAAGGATAAGCGTGAATAATCATCTAAAGATAATAGAGGGCAGGCGACTCGGGATCGAAGGCAGCTCTATGGCGAATGCAAAGAGGCGCACCATGAGAATGCTCTTGGAGGGATCGTTATATGGAATAGGTTTTGCTGACGTACTTGCACAGATCAGGTCAAAGTACAAAGAGGGAAACCCGATTCCATTTTCATCAAACTTAACACTTCTATCTAAGGTTGATAAAGTTATCATTGAAGAATTAATGATATTTCTGGTATCATCGCTCCCACACTCATGCTTCTATCGGATGCTTCTGGTGGAGGAGAGTTCAGCATCATCCAATGGATCGAAATCTAATCCTCCTCCCTCTCAGAACCATCTATCTCAGTCAGAGATCTCATCTGCGGTTGATGATGCCGCTAGAGGCATGAGCTGACATTTATCTACTGGAGTATAATATCAGATCTCTAGATCTGTGTCAATGTTTGTATTCCGATGACATTCTTGTACAAGTCCAACTCTAAGTGCAAATTGTTAGTTCATCAGGTGAGAGACTAAGGTTAATTGAAAGAAAGTTATAAAAAGATAATTCCGTACAGTAGGTACCTACAAATTTGACTCGAACTGGTAATGCCTTCAGTAAGCCGATGTGTTTGATGATAATGATAATGATAATGATGATGATGATGATAATGATAATGATGATGATAATGATGATGATGGTAAAACTGAATCTGCAGCCAAGATATGAACATAAAAATGGTGAAGATTATGGATAGCGAGTACGACGGCGAACAAACGAAACTGGACAGGGTGGAGAGCCTACTCAAAGTTGACCTACGATTAACAGAAACACTATTTGGGGCAGATCTATTTGTGACTGGCGCAGGAGATATCTCTGTAGCCATGAGTGAGATGAATCTAGCTCAGGCTGTCCTTCACAGATTGAGAACAATTAAGGGGGAATTAGTTGACACAGGTCATCCAACTTACGGTTCCACATTGTATGATTTTATGGGGACACCCAATAACGAATTGACAAGAGAAAGGCTCAAGCTAGCTGTAAGAAGCACTCTGCTTGAAGAACCTAGAATAAAGGAGATTCTGGAAATAGCTGTGACAGCCAGACCTATCAATGCCCACATGAGGGAATCGGAGATCCGTAATGTTCCAGAAGCAACATTGAAAATAACAGAGACACCACTAACCGAGTCAGAATTGGTTGGGGCAGAAATCTCCGCCAGTGATCCACGTGTTAACCTTAGTACAGTGGATATTGAGATCTCTATCCTACCTGTAAATAGTTCTGTACCTATAAACATCTTCTTTCCATTCCAACTAGAGGTGGCCTAACTTGCCATTTGAAGCCAAAAATTATGAGGAAATAGTTCAAAATATACTTGACGATATTTCTCAGAGCGTAACCAGAGAGAGTATCAGATTTGAGAGATCCAAGGTGGAATACTTACTAGGGTGTCCGGAGGAACCTGTAATTAAGCTACTAAGAGTGGAAGGTCTTTTAGAGGGCGGAAGGCATGTCTTTAAGGGTGATCTTGATTATGTACTACGTGAAGACCGGATTGAATGGATATCCATTAATTCTTCTAGCAAGAAACCTGACGATCTATCCGATTTCTTTGTTACCTATTCATACGGAAGCCTGCCTTCAACTCTAACAGACACCACCGTAGGAAGTGTTTTGAGAACTCTTGTCGAATCAATTGCACGCGAATTGGAATTGCTGTATAGCGAATTACGTTACGTCTATGATTCAGGGTTTATAGACACTGCAAAAGGAAAGTCGCTCGACCTGGTCGTGTCAATACTTGGTATCAAAAGGAAAGCTCCGACATTTGCCAACGGTTATATCACATTTATCAAGGAAAGTGATCCCCCTGAGGTTACCACGAATGAAATCCTGATCTATGATGGCAGAGAGTCATATGAGCTAAAAAACGCTCAAGTAAAGACAGTGACAAAAGTAAGAATCAATGAAGAAGGCCAAGAGAGGATCCTAGTTGACGGAGATGACTATCGTCTTGAGAATAATTCTCTGGTCTGGTTAAAGGGACCGAATGTGGGAACTGAGTTTAATGTAGATTACATATCATACCAGAGGATAGATATTCCAAGAGGGACCACAATATCGACCTTTTCGAAACAATCTGGAGATGTGGTGAGCTTTGTAACTATGCATGAAGCTCAGATGACCCTAAATGATTCGGGCTATTGGGAGGCAAATGTTGAGGCAACCGCTAAAGTTGCTGGCTCAAGGGGCAACGTATTGGCAGGTAGTGTGATCGTAATGCCGAGACCACCATTAGGAGTTGACAAAGTGGTTAACAGATCGGCTATGGGTGGGGGCTCAGATGAAGAACCAGACGGTGCACTTAGGGAGCGAGCAAAGAAGATCATGGATGTTAAGGGAAAAGCAACCATTGAATCATTGAGGACAGCCCTTGAAGGTGTGGACGGTATTCAGTCGGCACCCTTGATAATAGATATGCCTGATAATATCCCTGGTGTAGTAAAAGCCATCGTGGATGGGGGCGATGAGGCAGAGATTAGAAAGGTGATTGAGGATACCAGAGCTGCTGGAATAGTGGTCGAGTTTGAAAGACCAAACCTTGTAGTACTGGATATAGAGATCACAGTCATAGTCCAGAGGGGTGCAACATCCTCTCAGCGGGCAAAGCTGGTTTCACTGGCGGAGAACAACGTGAGGGAATATCTCTCTAATCTCAAGATAGGCGACAGTATCATGGTCAATAGAATCGTTGCAATACTTTTGGCAATCAACCTGGTTCGGGACATGGAGAATATTCTAATCACGGCCTATCGACTTCCTCCACAAGTTGAAAGGTTATCGGACAGGGAGAAGAAAATAGCCGCTGGATTAGATCTACCTAGCGAAGCAGGTGATGAAGGTGAGATTGATGGATCCAAGGAAAAGGGGGTGGAGAGACTGGGATCAAAAGAGATGACAAAGAGTGTGTCAACATCACGTGAGAATGTTGAGATAAGTCCTAATGAAAGGGCATATGCAAGGGATATCAAAATTAGTGTCAAGGAGGAGTCAAGGTAAGCAAGATTGGATAGGATAGCTAGGATGGTTGAAAGGCTCCCCCAATTCTACCGAGCTTGGGATAGAAGATCTAGGTTCTTCCAATTCCTCAAGGGTATCTCCAGAGAACTGGATGAAGATCAGAAGCTGATCTTCATGGTCATGAGATCGCACTGGATAGATGCAGCGTATTCAGAAGATCTTGATCTATTGGGTTCCATATTTAGACTGCGGCGCAGAATGGGAGAACCAGATGGGAGTTTCAGAAGGCGTATAAAATTCTTTATTCCTGAATTCACTGGGGGAGGGACTCGCGGATCTATAATTGCTCAGACAATGCTATATCTTGATATGCGAGAAGGTGAGGTAGAGGAGCCGATTCTAATTGAGAATCCTTTGAAGGAACAGAGTTTAAAGAAGATGCTAAGACACGGAGATAAATGGCAGGTCTACAGCAAGAGTATCAGTGATGAATCGCTACAATTGAATCTAACAGTTGAGCAGGGAAGCTACAAGTTGTATGGATCTACAATAACCAATTTGGAGACTCTGAGCTCTGTGAAGTTTGATGGAGTGATTGCATCGGGTCAGAAGTTGGTGATAGATCGTGAAGGCAAGGCCGAGCTTGATGGCATCGATGTGACAGACCAGATTGTAAGTACCGGGAATCTCAAGTTGCTCAGAAAGGGTTCTAGGTGGACATTTCACGATGCTAGGACTCCAATAATTGGGCGATTCGACGAAGCGGTCTTTGACGAGAATGTCTACGAAATGTACATCCCTCTCACATTATTGGAGATAGAATGGACTGCCAAACTACTGGCATCATTTGAGCTAATTGTTCCTCAACTTGCTCTTGATCGAAGTGGTGTATCCATAAATGAAATTCAACAGATGGTGGATTTGATAAAGGCTTCTGGCGTCAAGGCGTTTGTTAAGGTCGTTTCTAATCTGGATGAGGTCAGGAAGGAGTTGAAAGCCGAGAAAGAGGGAGCCCAAGGGCGACCTGATGTGATGGAACAGGCTGTACCAGAAGTGATAGATGAAAAGAGAAAAGAGGAGAAGGGAAATGTAGAAGATGGGATGCGGTTGGTGCAACAACAACAACAACAACAGCAACAACAACAGCGACAGCAACAACAGCAACAACAACAGCGACAGCAACAACAGCAACAACAACTAGCACAGCAACAACAACAACAACAACTAGCACAGCAACAACAACAACAACAACTAGCACAGCAACAACAACAACAACAACTAGCACAGCAGCAGCAAATACAGCTAGTACAAAAAGTGGAATCAGAGGCCAGGCAGTTAGAGCAGATGCTTAAGCAGCATCGGGAAAGGAAAGAAGAACTAGAGAGAAAAGCGAAAGAGGAAGAAGAAGGGAAAGAGAAAGCTGAAGAGAAAGCAGAAGGAAAAGAGCCGAAGGAAAAGCAGGAAAAGAAAGCTGAAGAGAAAGCGGAAGGAAAAGAAAAGGAGTTAGGAAATGAAAAACAGAAAGAAAAGAGAAAGGGCCGGCCGATCATAAGTAAGCAGGATGACGAGTAAGAGGATAGGATAGAAAAGCAGAGAAGAGAATGAAGAAATGGCAATGTCAGAATCAACAATTATAATAACATGCCTTAACTACTACATAGGAATGGAGTAGCTATCATGTCCCAGTTTAAACCTATTATCAGAAATCCCGGAGATACCATCAAGTCTGAGGATTGGAATTCCATACAAACAGGGTTATTAGCCGAGATCGCCAAACTTGATGAGAAGATCCAGTGGCTGAAGGGTTATATCGAGAATATGTGCGAAAGAATCGTTCTCGTAAATCTTGAAAGCACTTTGGGTAAAGCATACAAACTTACTGATATCGTTCCAGGAGAAAAAAAGAGTTACGGCGTTAGTTTCATGGGTTTGATAACTAGACAGTGGGTAACAGCCGTCCCTGGAACAGGCGATATATGTTATTTTGGTATCACGGAATATTGTGATATAATCTATTATTGGTCAGGATCTGAAAACGGCAACAAACCAACTCTTGAAATAATCATAGAATACGTAGACGGAAATGTTGTAACGGCGGGTACCAATATCTACATCAATGACAGAGCGAAACTGAGTCCTAACAACAAGGATAATCCTTACTTTCAGTTCCTGTTTTCAGAAAATGGAATTTGGTACAAATATGCATTGAGGAATCCTCATCCAGACAAAGAAATAAGATATATCAAATTCAGAAATACAAATGCACAATGCAATCCTAGAATTGGAAATGTTATTCAGCTGAAGACAAAGGTTAGGCCTATTGCTTGGTAATCTACGGTTATGTAATGGTAGTGGTGACGGAGGATAATGCAGTTTGTATTAGATGAGTTGACGGAGTTGATCAGGAAGAATGTGAGTATGGTCAAGGCAGAGAATGTGATAACAGGCTTCACAAGATACCCCATCCTTTCTGACAAGTTGACAACTACTTCTACCTCTCCGTTACCCCTTATACTCCTTCATGATGAGGGTTTTGTCTTTGACTCTGATAACCTCGGGATAAGCTATGGTGGAGCAAGAGAGGAAACATCAGAGGTATTTAGTTGCGATGGTACCAGTTCTGAGATCAGTTTAAGTAGATTGCCTATAAGACCTATTATATCTGTGGAGAATCCCACGGGGCATAAACTCTTGGAATATGAGGATTTCACCGTTAACTATAAAACTGGAGTGTTGAAGTTTCGAATCCCTCCAAAGAAGGGTAAAGACAATCTTATAGTGCGCCATTTAGCAACAAATTTGACGGGCGAAACACGAGGTCTTAGATTAAAGGTGAAATGCCTGATAGACTGCTTTGCAAATTCCGTTCCTGATTGCGATAGTGTTATCCTGGATGTAATAAAGGTAGTACTGCTCGAGACTGAAGCATTGTCGTCTCGAGGATTTAACATAAAGCCTCAACATAGTACCAGAATTGAGATCAACGATGTAAATAATTTGGAGGAAGATGGTGGCATAATGGGCCTGAAGAAAACAAAGGATGATGGCACTGATGCTGAAGGTTCGGGCTCAAAGAAGACAAGGCGAAAGGGAAAAGGAAGTAAAAATAAAACAATAGAAGATCTTTTTGGCAGACGATTAGTTTACGATATCGAAACTACTATTGAGGTTGAAACAAAGATTCCCACCATTAAAGAAATAGGAGTCAAAGTGAAGAAACCTGGTTCTTCTTAGAAGATATTTAAATTTATTATCAGCTAACCCTTGCTCGCGGAAGTGTATCCATATAGAGATCGAAAGAAGGTAGCTAATACATGATTAGATAACTAGAGAAACTGTAAGATTGGGTAATAAACAAGCTGATTGACATGGATATGACGGTTTGCAGAATAATTTTCTCTTATTTCGCCATTTTCCGCCACTAATATCCTCTACCGAGTATTAAAAGGATAAACAATGGGTTTCCATATCTTTAGTGCTGAAGGTTTTCCCATGAGGGGATTGGGTCAGGAGGACACTTTGGCATAGGCTGACATAAACTTCCGGTTACAGGACGATGACGGAAGCAGAAACCATAATCTCTCACAGCGGACGAAAGTGTGGAAATGTATCAGAAATTGAGAGGAGCTACCCTACTCAACTAGGACAATTTGGACAATAACGACGATAAGTCGAATCATTATTGCCAAGCAGTTCAGTGGTCTTGATGTGTATTCCGGTCTCTTGTTGTACGCCATCTTTGATGCCAGGAGCATCTGGTTTATCCCGAGCACTTATATAAGGCGGTATTGCGTTGCTCTTATCTGCCCACTCTGCTGCACGATATGGAAAGAATTTTCTATGTTCATCTTCTTTTTCATGAACCAAAAATTCGAGTCCCAAAGCTTGAAAAATAGTATTAGCTACGTAGATATTGCACTTGTTTTGAGACGGCGGAACACTCGCATAGTTTGGTCCTTCTGGTTTGAGTGTTGTACCTCCGAAACTGTACTCTCCCCGAAGGTGGCCAGGATCATTCAGCCATTCGATCAAACCAGC
>Ga0315534_1001931_pt1 | contig 14298 bp, 9 predicted proteins | sample SalMarSW160240MG_FD_203094 | JGI IMG/M metagenome (GOLD analysis project Ga0315534, IMG submission 203094) | Salt marsh sediment microbial communities from the Plum Island Ecosystem LTER, Massachusetts, United States - Salt Marsh Sediment SW1602-40 ... | reverse complement strand
TCCCTGTTTCATAACAGGATTTCCCATAAGGAGATATTGCAGATGGACATCAAGGTTTGGGATGATATCATCAACTACGGAATAAATTTTGGTACACTTGCCTGTCTTACCATGGAAAACTACCTGACGAAACAAGAGGTAGATAACTTTTCCACTCAATGACTGAAACCGGAGGCATGGTGTAACAGGTATTCCTCTGCTTCAACCGACCAGAGTCCATTATGCCTCTCTGTTATTTCGGCTAATTCCCTGAAGAGAGGGTTTGTTTTTCCTAATCGTTCGAAATCTTCAATAGCGGTAAGATCCAGGTGAAGGTGTGTATAGATCAGTTTTTTGCCACCTGCAATCCCGGGCAATCTTTTTGTTGTATCGATCACTGCATTCAATCCGCCAATGTGAGTAACCAGCCCGGCAGGATCCAGACCCTCTGCCATCATTGACAGGGCGGTTACCATATCGTGGTTATTCCCACCGGAAGTCCCGACAATATGGGTTGATTCATAGTGGAGGTTGTAGAAGTTGATCCTTGCAGTAAATCGAGGATCTTCCGGACCGGCAAAAAAATTGAGACATCCACCCCTTGCCAGCAATTGGTCACCCTGTTCAACTACCGCTGATACAGGAGCAAAGACAAAAACATCACTATAGCCTGAACCACTGGTAAATGAATGCAAATAATTTACCGGATCATCCAGGTTGCCGGGGTTGATGTATTTCAGGTCAATGCCTTTTCCCGTGGCATGTTCGACAGAATAGAGTGATTCTGCCCGTTGAAGCCGTTGATCATCCACATCTGTAACCACCATCAGCTTTGGCTTTCCGGGTCGATTCAGCACATAATTGATGGCTGCCAATCCCATAGGGCCTGCACCGGCAAGGATCGCCAGCGATCCACCTTCGACAATTCCCATTTTATGGACATAGGATCCCGGTTCGGTATGGTAATTTGCATTAAATGCACCGATAACACAGGACATGGGTTCAGCCAGAGAGGCAGGGAAATAGCCCGGACCATCATAAGTCAGCAGGCAATCCATCTCCATGACCTCTTCCGGAATGAGGATATGGGTAGCATTACCACCAATATAGGGGTATGAATAACCGGGGGCATCCAGGCTCCCTTTGTAATTCAAAGCCGGTTGAACAGAAAATTTCTGACCCGGTCTGAACTTATCCGACCATTTCTTTCCCACTTCGATAAGTTCCCCGCTGAATTCATGACCTATGATGGTGGGATTTTCTGCTACATTGTCGGGAATGCGTTTGTGTTCTGGTCCCTGCAGCGTTGCTTTATGAGAAGACATGCAAATGCTGTCAGTGACCACCTTTGCAAGTATTTCACTCTCTTTCATTGGAGGTAATTCAAACTCCTCCAGCCGGAGGTCGTTTTTCCCATAGATTCGTACTGCTTTTGTCTTCATCACGTTTGTGCATACAAAAAATAACGTTTCATCTAACTCAACATGACCTGACCACCGGTTACGGGAATGGCCTGGCCTGTTTCATATTTCTGATCCACCGCATACCATATGGCTTTCATCACATCATCTACCTCACATCCCCGACCCATAGGTACCAGGCTTTCATACTGTCTTTTCACATCGGCAATTGATTTTGCTCCCGGAACTTTTCCTGCCCTTAAATACTGGACAAACAATCCATTTTCCGGATCTGACCAGAGGGGACCATCAAAAAAGTTACCGGGACAGATCGAGTTCACCTTGATTTTAAAGGGGATCAGTTCAAGTGCGAAAGATTGTGTTAAACCGATCCCTCCAAATTTACTCCCGGCATAGGCAAAGTTCTTATTGCTCCCTTTTAGTCCCGATTTTGAGTTGATCTGGATGATGTCTGAATATTTATCGGGTCTCTGTTTTTGTTGAATAATGAAAATTTCAGATGCAGCTTTTGCACAGTTAAAATAACCGGTATAATTCACCTTTGTCACAAGATTAAAAGATTCCGGATCCATTTCATCCAGGCTCCCGGCCTTCAGTACACCTGCATTACTGATCAACAAGTCCAGTCCGCCGAAGTTAGCAACCGTTTGAACCATCAGGTTCTTAACCTCCTTTGGTCTGGTAACATCCGCTTTCATGAAGAGTGCTCTGTTTTTCAGAGCCTGATCATTCAGATGATTCTCCAACTTCTTTCCCTTTTTCCCATTAATATCGGCAATTACAACATCCGCTCCGGAGTGAAACAGTGCTTCTGTTATTCCCTTACCAAAACCCTGTGCTCCTCCGGTAACGAGGGCGATCATATTTCGTGCAGAATGACCTGACATAGATCCCTTTGATATCTTTCGCCGATAGTTCTCAACCTCCCATTGATCAATAAAATCGATCTGACTGTTCGTCAACACCTTTCCCCCTCCAAAGAATTCTGAATAATATCGAATCTTAACAAGGTCTTCAAAGACTTTTAAGACGGTATGAACTGAGCGTGAATCACTATCAATACCCAATACTCCGACGTTTTTGAGAACCACAATTTTCGGTTTATACCCGTTGCGATCCTCGTATTCCTTCAGCTTATGACCCAACTCCTCCAGCAGTTTATCCGGATTGCTGGTATTTTCAATGTAAATCCACTCCTTTCGGCAATAAACCACCGTATCCGGGATAAATGGTTTGCTGATTTTATCAAATGAAGTTTTATTCCGGGTATATGGAAGGAGCAAAGAATTTGTACATAACCTAACAACCGGAAAGGCATCACCGGCCAGCATCATCCGGACTGCCGGTACTGTTTCAATTACCATTCCGGGTATTGGTTGGGATGTTATTTCAAGCGGTTTATCTATGGCAGTTTGAAGGGCAGACATGATCTCCCGGTATATTTTCTTTATTTCCCCAACTGAATCGGAGCTTGCAATAACTCCATGGTTCTCAAGAAAAATAATTTTAGGATCCTCACCGAATGCTTTCCTGAAGGATAAGACTTTCTTTTTCAAAGAGTGAAAGAGGGTGTAACCTGGATCAGTATAGGGAACGAAGAGTGCTTTTTCACCGAACAATTTATGCGTAATTGTACTGGCATTTCGGCTGCACATCAACCCATTAACCAATGTCGGATGCGTATGCACAACGAACCTGTACCGGATCAATTCGTGCAGGGATGTTTCCACAGAGGGTCTTTTACCGAAGTTTGGATCAACAAGGCATTCGGACAATGCTTCCTTAACCTGCACTTCGCGTTGTTGCGGATCATTTGAAAACGTTTGTTCCGATAGTGACTTCAACTTATTACGATGCAACACGACAAAATCATCGATCGGGATATTTGCCAGGCTGGTTCCGCTTGCTTTCACCCAGATCTTCTTTTCATCCTTACAGGATGTATTGCCTCCACCGGCGATGACATAGTCTGTTTTTGAACCATAGAACCTACTGATTTCAATAAGTTGTTTCAGGTATTTGTTCATGATTGTTATGGAGTAATGAATTTTTCTATTACTGCATTTCCCAGAGCAACAAATTTTTCCTTTTTGGTTATGCCGGCGGCAGCATCTGCTTTAATCAAACTGGGCTTTCCTTTTGCTTTCAGGTACTGATGGGCTGCGATAATACAGGCGCCCTCACAGGAAATTCTTTTCATCTCCTCATCCAGCGGGATCCCATTCCTGCATGAAACGGTAAGCGGCAAGAGATCGGGAGTGTTGTGTTCTGTTCCAAAAAGGATCACGAAGTTATGCTGGGAAAAGAAGCTGATAAAATCCTTCAATACATGGAAGTTATTCCTGCCGGGGATCAGTTCAATGCAGAAGACGTGGTAGCTGGTCAATCGCTCAATCAGGTTATACCAATCCCTTTCCAGGTCGGTAAATTTTCCATTTATATCATCGAGCAGTACCGGATAACAGGGTATTCCACCGCCATCCAGGATTATTTGTATTACCTGTTCAACTGGAAGAAATGCCTTTTTATTCTCCGGGACAAAAGCGGATCCACCTGCTTTCAGGAGGTTTGAACGGATTTCATTTTCCAATGCAGCAATACTTCCCGGATCTGCTTCCGGCTGCGTTCCTCGATATAGTTTTCTTAGAAAGTCATGCCGTTCAGCTTTCCCCTGTATTTTTTCATGCAACGTAACACGGATCGCTTTTGCCACATGTCGCTCCCGCACGAGTTCCTTTGCAAAGCGATCCCTGATTTCGTTCATGGATATCTGAAATGTGGGATACAATCCCTCCAGCAACCTGTTGGTCTTATCGATCATCCGTGCAACCTGCTTATGATTTTCCTTGATTACCCGATCAATCCTGGCTACATTTTGCTCACTCATGGTGACAGGGAAGTTCAGTCCTTTACCACTGAGATAGATCCTGCCAGGATTGTTCGGATCGTTTATCCGGATCCCTTTTCTTTGGTCTTCAGCAGATAATCCAATGAACTCAATGTTAAACAGCGGAAATATTTTGTATTTCAGACAATATTGATAAAACGGCTGGTACCCAGCCGTGGTATAGAAATCGTTAATACCCAGCACCTTGATTTCTTCCTGGTGTGCCATGCGGAAGATCTGATCGAAACCGGTGAAAGCACTGAATGAAAAGGGTGTATGGATATGCCCGTTTACCTTGTATAGCGGCAGTTCGGATTTCTTGAAACCATCCATCAGGAGTTCAGCCGGTTCCGGGAAGTCTTTTAAAATGTTATGTTGTTTTTTTGTCATTTTATAATAACTCAAATCCCCAGCCGGCTTGTTCTGATCTGTTCTTCATCACTGAAGTCATTCGATGGATTGTATCCTTTCAGTGGCATGATCTTCTGGTGGCAGGCATCCAGGATCCACTCTTTTTGTGGAAAGAAGGACTCTTCCAGTTCATGAGCTGGAACGATCCAGTTTCTTGATCCCACAACCACAGGGGGGGCGTCCAGGTAATCGAACGCCAGTTCTGTTACCGTTTGTGCCATCTCTTTCATGAACGATCCCCTGGATGATGCATCACTGGCAAGAATGATCTTTCCGGTTTTTTTCACAGACTCCAGCACCGGTTCATAATTGAACGGTACCAGGCTGCGGCCATCGATCACCTCTGTTGAGATCCCCCACCTGGCAGACAGTTCGCCGGAAGCTTCCATTACAGTATAAAGGGTTGCTCCTACCGAGAGTATGGTTAAATCTTTCCCCTGCTTCTTTATGTCGGGTTCTCCGATGGGGATCTCATAGTATTCCTCAGGAACACCGCCTTCATGAAACAGTTCACCTACATCATAGATTCTTTGACTTTCAAAGAAAACAACGGGATCTGTTCCCTGCAGGGCAGCATTCATCAATCCCTTGGCATCATAGGGTGTGGCGGGAAAAACAACCTTTAACCCGGGAATATGTGCTACGATGGATGACCAGTCCTGGGAGTGCTGTGCACCATATTTTGAACCAACTGAAACCCTCAGAACAACGGGCATTTTCAGGATATTCCCACTCATGGATTGCCATTTTGGAAGCTGGTTGAACACTTCATCACCTGCCCGGCCCAGGAAATCACAATACATGATCTCGGGGATAACTCTTCCACCACACATGGCATATCCCACGGCGGCACCGGCGATCGCCCCTTCAGAGATCGGAGTGTTAAACAACCGGTGGTATGGCAGGGCTTCCGTTAACCCCCGGTACACAGCGAATGCCCCTCCCCAATCGCGGTTCTCCTCGCCAAAGGCGATCAGCGTCGGATCTTTATAGAACCGGTCAATGATGGCTTCAAAAATGCCATCCCTCAATTGAAAGGATTTGACTTTCGAGAAGGGCTTTCCATCGGTATCGAGTCCAAACCGTTCTTTCTTTTTAATTTGAAGAACTCTCGGGTTCTCCCCGATTGGCAGACAAACTTCCGGATCCCTGTGGTCAAAGGTATCGACTGATCCGTTGGAGAACATCTTCCGGCCTATTGCATCGGGATCCCTCGTGAGGTTCATGCGGGGGGATTGCGTATCATCCACCACAAGGACCATGATCTCAGTAATCAGATCCTTCACTTTTCCCCGGATGGATTCCAGCGCAATGGCAGAGGCTACTCCAGCAGTCACCAGCTGGGTCCCAAATTCAATGATGGAGTCAACATTTTTCCATGCTTCAATCTCCTCATTAGAACGGTAGGATGAGGCATCGGATGGTGAATGTCCGCTAATCCGGTAGGTCAGTGTATCGAGCAGTACCGGGCCTTTTCTTTCTTCGAGGATTGCTTTTTTCCGTTTGAAAGCATCTATCACAGCAAGTGGATTGTAGCCATCGACCCGTTCTGCATGCATCATTTCAGGATTTACTCCGGCACCTACCCGTGCCAGTATATCATAACCCATGGTTTCACCCCGTGTTTGACCGCCCATTCCATACTGATTGTTCATAAAATTGAACAGAATGGGCAAACCTCCCCTGTATTCTTCATCCCAGAGGGTTTTGAACTGATCCATGGAAGCGAAACTTATTCCTTCCCAGACCGGACCACATCCCATCGAGGCATCACCAATGTTTGCCACTACGATTCCCGGTTTTCTATTCACCCTTTTGTACAGGGCAGCGCCCACAGAGATATCCCCGGATCCGCCAACTATGGCGTTGTTGGGATAGATACCAAAAGGTGGAAAAAAGGCGTGCATGGATCCGCCCAATCCCTTATTGAATCCGGTTTCCCGGGCAAAAATCTCAGCCAGTGTCCCGTACAGTAAAAACCGGACAGCCAGATCCTTTACCTCTCCTTTACCATCTTTTTCCACAATACGCAAAATGGTTCCGTCAAAATACCCTGACATAATCTGCATCAGGAAATCCTCTTCCGACCGGTAAATGGCAGATAATCCTTTTGCAAGGATCTCTCCATGGCTACGATGGGAGCCAAAAATAAAATCATCGACGGTCAGGTGGTAGGCCATCCCAACGGCAGAAGCTTCCTGACCAATGGATAGGTGAGCTGGGCCGGGATGGTTGTAAGGGATGCCATTGTATTCTCCGGTGGTTTTCACCCTGTTGAGCATGGTTTCAAACTCACGTATGATCACCATATCCCGGTAGATCCTGACCAGGTCTTCATCAGAATAATTCTCCCTTTCCTGTTGAATGGACCTGCTGTATTGATTCAGCGGGATCTTACCAAAAGATATATACCCTGGTTTCCTCTCTTTTTCCGGATCGATATATTGTTTTTTAGACACGGGTGGTATGGTTTCTGGTTTCTGGTTTCTCTGGTATTTTGCGGTCCATGAATTGCTTTCCAATTGAATAGCAAATCAGGACCGTTTTATTTCGTGCACCCCTACCCCGGGCTCTGCCCGGGGCTATTTGAGTTCAACTCCGCCGTAGTTGTTAATTCAATTCCTCCTCTTAACATTCTCACTTCTTTTACCCAGTGCCAAGAACCGAGGATCCTTCCTGCCTGCAGGCAAGGTTCTCGGTTTCGGTTTCCTACCAACTTATCAACTCATAACTTATCAACTTATAACTTATCAACTTATAACTTATCAACTTATAACTTTTAGCTTATATCTTCGTCTTCAAATCGTTCAATCTCCTCTTTCACATCTTTCAGAAAAAGAGATGCCGGGCCGCCGTCCAGTGCACGGTGGTCATAGGTGAGGGAGAGGCCGATATAGGGAATGATACCGATTTTATCTCCTTCCAGTTCAGCCGGACGTTTCACAATGGTGTTCACGCCCAGTATGGCAACCTGTGGAAGGTTAATGACCGGTGTAAACATTTCCACACCATAGGCACCCAGGTTTGAAATTGTGAATCCTGCTGATTCAGGGTTCAGCAAATCCGGATCGATATTCCCTTTCCTGCATTTTCCCGCAAGTTCTTTCAATTGAACGGATAGTTCTGCAAGGGATAATTTATCGGCTCCAATCACTGCAGGAACCATCAATCCCCGTTCCGTATCTACGGCAAAGCCCAGGTTCACGTTCCTGAACAGTTTGATCTGATCACCCAGGAAATGAGCATTCACTTCCGGGTGTTTCTGCAGTGTTCTGACCACGGCAAAACAGATCATATCATTCAGTGTGATATCGGGATATTCCCCTTTTGTCTTATTCACTTTCACCTTTTGCCTGAGCTCGAGAATTCTCCTCGCATCAGCGCTGGTATGGTGGGTAAGCTGGGCAGAACTTTGCAGGGACCGGTACATGGCTTCTGCAATCCGTCTCCGGACATTAGACAGGGGGCGGATCTCTGTTTCCTCCGGATGTTTTTGTCCGCGTTCAACCAGGTCCTTGCTGGTTACCTTTTCCCGGATTTTTTCACGGTCATACACCAGGTCTCCCTTTTTCATCATCTCCCTGGCAAGCGGGGTTATTTTTGGTTGTTGCGTCAGGGCGCGGAGAATATCTTTCTCAACAATTCTTCCTCCAGGCCCTGATCCCGTCAGGTGCGAGACATCGATTCGTAATTGTGCTGCCAGCCGTCCTGCCCGTGGAGAGATCCTGATCTCCCCGGCTGTCCCCTCATCCTTATCTCGTATCCGTTCCCGGGCATCTTCTTCACTATCCTGTATTTGTTCATCTTCAAACGTTTTCTTTAAATCAGCAGTTTCTTTCCCTGCAGGACGAAATTCATCAACCGGTTCCCCTTTCTTTCCAATAACGGCAACATTTGACAATACGGGTACTTCATCACCGGCATCGTAAAAAAGTTCAAGAAGGATCCCGTTCGTCTTCGCTTCCTCCTCAAAGGCTGCCTTATCCGTTTCATACGAGAACAACAGATCACCCTTTGATACCTCCTCTCCCTTTTGTTTAAACCACTCTGTGAGTATGCAGGTTTCGACAGACTGGCCCTGCTTTGGCATGATTACCGGTTGAGCCATGTTTTATTTCAAGTTATTGTTATAAAATATATAAACCTGTTAAGATAGGTTGAAAATCAACAACATAATATTACAATTTATATATTTATGTATCAGTTATTTATAAATATTTAACAAATATATAATTAATAACTTGTATTTACAAGTTATTTTGTGTATTTTTACATTAAATTTTACTTATTACAGGATAAATGGCAGCCTTACCGAAACAGATTCCGCAATACCGTCGTCTGTATGAGGTTCTTCGAAAGCACATCAAGGATGGGGTTTACCGTGAGGGTGATCTCCTGCCTTCCGAGAACGAATTGTGTATGGTACATGGCATGACCCGCCCAACAGTACGGCATGCACTGGAAGCGCTTGTACGCGATGGATTCATCAAGAAGCATAAAGGAAAGGGGAGCATTGTCAATCCATTGCCCAAGGGTATCGGGATCCTTTCGGTTTCGGGGACTACCAGGGCACTTGCCGACCGGAATCTGGAAACCAGGATACTGGTTAAGCCGGTGATTCAGCGCTGGAAAGAACCTTTTATGTTTCCCCTCACAGAAACAGAATTAGAGTCGGGTTGCATTTACCTGGCAAGGTTGCGTTTGATTGATGGGCAACCGCTGTTCTATGATGTTACCTACATTCCCAACATCAACCTGCCAAGGTTCAGGTCCCGGACGTTTGAAAACAGGTCTCTGTTCGACACACTGAGGAAGTATTATCAAATTGATGTAACCGGAGGTGAGCAGAAGTTGAAAGCAGTACCTGCCAGTAAAGAGATCAGTGAGTACCTGCAGATCAAGCCCGGTCAACCCGTACTGCACCTCGAACGGAAGATCAACACCAGCCGGCCCGGTTTCAGTTTTTATTCCATTCTTTACTGCAACACCTCAGAGCATGCCCTGTATGGGATATTTTGATAGTATGCAAGGATTTTATCTCAAGGGAACCACTCGCCTGTGAGTTGTTGTTATCTAAGTTTGCCGTTTTATATGGAATCTACACTACTGTGGAAATTAATGGCTGGTGGGTAAATTTATTTTATAACGTATACATTATGAGCCATTACCTCAAACAAAAACACTTTATCAAATCGTGATCCGATGTTCCAGGCTTCTATCTGGTTATCGATATTAAAAGAGGTTGATCTTTCAAAGGTATCCGCAACAATAATAAGCCACAATTCATTCAACCTTTTTTTCTTATATAACGGTAATTTATGCTCTTTTGATTTAATCCTTTCGGTAAGATATTCTTTGGATAGGGGTGGCACAAAATACCCACCTGTAATACCCCAATAAGAAGTGGTAACATTGGGGTGGTAGATGCTCTGAATCAAATCCACATGGTCCTTTGCTATTGGGTTTTGGATTTGAATCTGAAAAATAGATTTTCTATCAATTTCCATGCTGTGGTTCCGGATATCAACTGCTATCTTTTCTGCAATATCAATTATCTCATTATTCGTAACCCGAATGTTGTCATGAAAAAAAATGGACAGGTACAGTGGTATATCATTCCCAGATTCAAAGATTTTTTGTGCTTCTTTACAAATTCTTTTCTCAAGGCTGTCTATCTGAGAAACATTAAATTCACTGTTTTCTGAGTTGGGTTGGGTTAACCTGGTGAGTTCAATACCCAGTTTTCGTTTATTGCTCAGAGATATAATAAAATCCGGGGATTCGGAATCCTTTATCTTTCCTTTCGGGAATTCAGCGTATGCTTTAGAAAAGCATGTAAGAAAGCTTTTCTCTTCCTGTTTCCTGTTATTTTGAAAATCCTTCATTATTCAAATAACAATAACTGTTTGCGGTTAATTCAATTCTTCCTTAATCTCCTCGATCAATTTCTTTTTCATCGGTTCATCAAGCCACAGGGTGTCAATTGAATTCAGAATAATTGCCAGGATCTCTTCATTTGAATAGTTGAATGCATCGTGCAATGTTTGATATTCCTGGGCGAGCGAATTTCCAAACATTTTCGGGTCATCCGTATTAATTGAAACCGGGATTCCTTTCTCAATAAAGGTTTTTACCGGATGCTCTTCAATGGAATTGATAACCCGGGTACGTAAATTGGACAGCACGCACAATTCAATCGGAATTTTGTGTTCTGAAAGATAGTCCAACAATTTCAGGTCTTCAACAGCTCTTGTACCGTGTCCTATCCGGTCAACGCGCAAATCATGTATTGCGGACCAGATGCTTTCAGGTCCGGAAGCCTCACCTGCATGAGCAGTTGTCCTGAATCCACATTTCCGTGCCTGTTTATACACGTCAATGAATAATTCAGCCGGATATTTGTTTTCTGTTCCTCCTATACCTATTCCTATGATACCCAGGTTTTTCACTTCATTAATCTCAAAGAGTGTTCTCATCTCCTCTTTCGGGCCATAATCACGGACCAGGTCCACAATCAGGTTTATTTTAATTCCGGGCACTTTATGAATGCTGAGGGAAATTGCCTCAATTATCTTTAGTGCAGAAAGTTTGTCCTTAAACAAAGAGGGCGATATAAATATCTCAGCATATTTCACGTTTTGTTTCACCAGATCCGAGAATACTGCTTCCGATATGAAAACGAAATCTTCATATTCCCTGATGAACTGGTTTTTCCACACCCACATTTCGATGAAATGGTTAAAATCCCGGTATACAAATTTCTCTTTCAGTTGATCCAGGTTATGAACCGTTTCATCTCCACCATACTTTTCAATTAATTGCCAAAGGGCTTCATGGGGAATTGCCCCTTCCAGGTGCAGGTGATTTTCAATTTTAGGAATCGTGGTAAATTCCATTCCATAAATAGTTTAGACTAAATTCAGTTATCAGGGAATGATCTCAAACACCTGTATCGACTTCTATTGTACTATATAAGGATTCAATTGGTCTTCTGCCCATTTTCATTTCAAAAAACCGGAATATTCTCTGAACAATTGATTGTAGAGGGGGGCATCTTCTCCGGGGGTAAAGGTCTCTCCTGAGTAGCAGATTCTTGAGCGGGCTTCCATGGCTGAAGGGAATAGTCCGATCCCGGAAAAGGCAAACAGTGCAGCACCCAGCACGGTGGTCTCTTTCTGTTCAATGATCCTGACAGGGATGCCAAACACATCGGCGCGGATTCTGTTCCACAACCTGTTTTTCGTTCCTCCACCAACACAGATCAGAGAATCGGCTTTAAACCTGCCTGCTTTTTCAAGCACTTGAAGACCCATCCTTGTTTTGCAGGAAAGCGCTTCGAGGGCAGCGCGAAAAACTTCGCCCCTTTCAGTATTCAGGTTAATTCCCGTGATGGTTCCCGGCTGCTGACTGCCGGGTACCGGGTAAAATGCAGGATTAATCCTGACTCCATTGCTTCCGGGAGATACTGCCAGGGCCTCTCCCACCATGAAATCATAAACATTGCTCTGGTCTATAACATCCAGGAAGAACAGCTTTTTGATCCATTCGATGGCACCCGAGGCAATCCATTGGACACCCATATTGTATAAACCGGGCAATGGATCCAGTTCAGTGGTCACACCCTGACGCAACAGTTCCTCATCCGGCATAACCTCTCTTGCCCTCACCATCAGTATCTCCCATGTTCCTGAACTTAATACCGGGATATTTTCATCTGCTCCCGCCCCAAAAATGGCAAATTGCGTGTCATGCCCTGCTGCAACCACTGGAATATCGGCAGGCAATCCCGTTTCACGAGCTGCACCGGATGTCACCTTTCCTATCACCGTGCCGGGTTCAACCAGCGGGTAAAACTTCTCCTTTTCCACCCCGATAGCCCTTGCTATTTCATCTGAAAACTGCCGTTTATAAAGGTCAGTCATCATCGAAGTGCCTGCCATGGATGTATCGTTTACCATCTCACCGGTGAGAAAATAGAGGAATATGGATGGGATGAAGAGGAAATGATCCATCTCTTCCAGGATTTCAGGTCTGTTTTCCTTCAGCCATATCAGCTTGTTTATGGTATTGAATCCAAAGGGTTGTACTCCATTAATCCGGAAAAGGTGGTTTATCGGGATATACTTCCCGATATTTTCCATAACGGGATGTGTCCTTTCACACTGCCATGATATTACCGGATAAAGCATCTTCCCGGATCGTTTGAATGGGGCACCGTCGACGCCAAAAGCAGTGACCGTAACGGCAGCAATATCCGGTTTGGAGATGTTTTGCAATACTGAACCGATGCAGGTTTTAAATTTATCCCATATCATATCCACATCCCAGATCCTGTATTCCGGATAATCCGGATCGGGACCGGTTGCATTTGGCACACTGTGTATTCCCTTTATGGTTCCCGTTTCATCAATAGCGATAACCCTTACGTTGGTGGCACCGCAGTCGAGTACAAGGATGATTTTCTCTTTCATCTTTCAATTGTATTGAAATGGTCATGCAATGATCATACAATGGTTATTTGATCCGCCAAATAGCGGATCGTTATTTATGGTTAGTAGGTTATTGAGTACATCGATATAAACCATTACATCAAAGCATTTGTTATAATATATTTTCAATTTGTTTAAAATATGCACCCTGTTTTAAGTTTTGCAATTAGACACCTCACTAACTAAATAACTCACTAACTCAATAACTTTTTTCCCTCTCTGTACTCTTAACTCTGAACTTATTTATCCATACAGCGGTCCGTATGCTTTGCACGCTCTGAAATCAGCTCCTTCGGGGTTATCCGTACCGAACATTCCCCAGGCGGCTGGCCGGAAGATCCGTGTTTCAGGAACATTATGCATGTTCACGGGAATTCTCAACATGGAAGCGAGAGTGATCAGACGATCCCCGATATGGCCATAGCTAATCGCGCCATGATTGGCACCCCAGTTAGCCATGACGGAATAGACATCGCGGAAGACTCCCTTTCCGGTGAGGTTAGGCACGAACCAGGTTGTTGGCCAGGTTGGATCCGTTCTCAGATCGAGTATTTCATGGACTTTTGCATCAAGATCCACGGTAAAGCCTTCAGCGATCTGCAATACGGGGCCGATTCCTTTCACCAGGTTCACCCGTGACATGGTTACAGGCATTTCCCCGACCGTATTGAAGTTCGAGGAGAATCCCCCGCCCCTGAAATAACCCTGGTTAGCCGGGCTCCACACGGTTTCCTTCAGGCATTTTTCAACATCTTCACCGGTAATTTCCCAGAATGGTTTCATGATCGATTTGCCGGATTTTTTCATCTGTCCGGTGGCATCGAGGGTTGTCGAACCGCTGTTGATGAGGTGAATGATACCCTGTTTGGCTATTCCCTGCAATGTTTTACCCGTAACCCGTTTTACCGCTTCCGGGCTCCAGTAGGTTCTCACATCGGAAAATATCTGGGATGTATTGGTCAGCAGGTGGCCGAACATCATTGAAACGCCGTTGAGGCTATCGTTTTCAGTAGCCATGATAAATGCCTCACGGATACCATTCCAGTCAAATGAAGAGTTGAGCATCGCTTCCATGAAGTCTCCATTCGGAAAGTGGTCGGTCCATTGCCGT
>Ga0315534_1001930_pt1 | contig 14312 bp, 10 predicted proteins | sample SalMarSW160240MG_FD_203094 | JGI IMG/M metagenome (GOLD analysis project Ga0315534, IMG submission 203094) | Salt marsh sediment microbial communities from the Plum Island Ecosystem LTER, Massachusetts, United States - Salt Marsh Sediment SW1602-40 ... | reverse complement strand
ACTACCCGACCCGCCAGGCTGTGTATTGAAAATCGTCGTTACCGATTCGTCAAATTGAAACTGATACAGTTCGAAGTAGGTATCAAATATGCTGTGCGGCGCGAGATTGTTGGTGTCCTGGATGGGAGGTGCCCCGAATCCGGATGCGAAGACCGGCAGGATCCCGCCGTCGTTCTCGACCGTTACGTCGAAAAGGTCAGCATTGACCATCGGCACGGCGGAAACAACCAGATAGGCGTAACGGTCGGCTGCTCCATCGGGGTCCCACGCAAAGCTGCCGTTGGCCCCTGCCGTGTCACTGTTGGCGTACGCGTTAACGCTGAACGGGTTGGTATCGGTGACCCACGTTTGCGAAGTGTTGTTGTAATTCCACGTTCCAACACTACCAGGTCCAAGTTGAAGTGCGGGCAGTCCCCAGGCCGGCTGAGCAAGAAGGGTGCCGGCCAACAAGGAAATCAGGGATCGATACAGGGTCATTAGCGGCTTGCTCCCGGTTGCACTGGCAAAATGGCTCTAGGAAAACTCTGTAATCTCTACTGCGCAGATTGGGTGTGGGACGGTATCATGGTCGCCGGACGGGACAGGCGTTTGCCCACCGGCGGAAACCCACCTTTATTTGATGGTAGTCACGAACTTGGAGATCGGAAAGAAAAATTTCGGAAAAGATCAGGTTTCTGGCACGCGTCGTGCATGGCACGTCTGAGCGTCCGGGTTCCGTAACTCCTTTGGTCGCTGATACTTTAGGCGACACATGCACGCTGTCTGCAGCCAAGCGCAGCAGGGAGAGAGAACAGGCGGAGGCATGAAGAAATGGTCGAAACTGACGAACCCGTATTGTACGAAGCGCACCCGGCGATGTTCCGCAACCATCCTTTTTATTTCATGCTTTGCATCCTTCTGGTCGCCGCCCTGGGCTTGGGCCTGGTCTTGTTGCTGATCTGGTGGATCGATGTCCTGGGCACCAAGTTGACGGTCACCAACGAGCAGTCCACGTTGCGCAAAGGCCTGCTGTCCAAGCACACCAATGACGTCTTTCACGGCAATGTGCGAAATATCCAAGTGAGGCAGACGTTTCTGCAGCGGTTGTTCAATGTGGGGTGGATCGGCATCTCCAGCGCGGGCCAGGCGGGGCTGGAGATCGAAGTGAACGGCATGCCCGATCCGGAAAAAGTGAAACAGATCATCGACGATCACCGGCAAGACTGATACGCGAATTTGGAACACGCGGGCACGGCGGCTCGGTCGGGTCCAAGCTATGTTTCCAAGATGTGACCGAGCACGTTGGACGTGATCCGGGAGACGTGATGGTCGGCCAGCAACGCGCTGATCCAACAGATGGAGCCCGAGGCGAAGACGCTGCCGCCGCTTTGGGTATGATAAAGCACCATATCGGCGCCCCCGTCGTCGGGATTCAGTCCTTTAGCCAACAAGTGCGTGCCGACCGGCGAATGCCGAGACATCTTGTCGGTCTCATGGCCCGATGCTCCGCCCGGCACTCGTTCGTGCAGACTCTCCCGTCCAAACACATCATCGTTCCGCAATCCCGTGCCGGAGAAGACCCAGTGGGCGGCATCCACGACACGGTAGGGCGCGGCCGTCATGATGCCTCGATCGTCGTACACGACGCCCAGCAGATTCGCCTCCGATTCGTGCCGCAAGTGGAAACGACTTTCACCGGCTGCATCGGGACCCCTCAGCCTGCGTTCATCTCCGTTGCGATAGATGCAGGTATGGTCATCCACGAATTCCACATCGCAGTTCAGGCCGTTGCCTCCCAAATACAACAGCGCGCCCCCGCGCTCGTGCACCCATTTTTTCAGCATATAGTACATGTGGCTTGTCCAGTATTCGGGATGCGTTCCCAGGATCAGCACACGGTAGTCGTCTAAACTGAGATCGCCTGAGTGGAACTGCGCGTCCGCGTAGAGGTCGTAATCGAATCCTTCCCGCTCGAGCCATCCCAGCAGGCGCCATTCCGAGGCGGCGGTATGGCACGCGGCGCGTCCCTGGATGGGATCCGTAACCGTTACACCGCGCGGGATATGGCTGATCGTCTCCGGACGGTCGAACGAGATCGGCGCGTAGTCTTCGGTGTCGTAGTTGACGTGATTCGAATCGGTGTATCGCCTGAGTTCCAGGCGGGCGTTCATCGTGGGACGGTCGGGCAGGCGATCGGGGTGGATGTAGTTGCTGCGCCCGCCGAAATTATTGTAGGCATTCCACGTAATGTTGGACGTCAGCACCGCAATTCTGGCTCGAGGCGCAGCGGGCGCGACGATCCATGGAAACGTAAAGAATCCACCCGACGGCGTTTCGGCGTGAAAGTAGTAGAGCCCCGATCGCGGGGGGGCGGTCACGAATTGCCGATGATGGGGGCTCGTGTAGCCGAACTTGTTCCACTGCACGCCCGTTCGCACATAGTCTCCGTCCGGCGTGATCTGGATCGTGGCGCCGGGACCGTGCTCGTCGAACCAGCCGATGCTGCGGATCCATTCTTTTTGAAAGCCGTATCGCCAGAGTGACAAACGGTATTCCTCCGGGGAGTGCACCCGGAATTCGGACCGCCGGCCAGCGCGCACCCACTTGGGCCATGCGTAGCCGCTCAACGCGAGTGAAAGCAGCCGGAACTGGAACGGCCGGTCTTTCGTGATGTCCGCCGTCACGCACTTGGGACCGTACCCGGCTTTGTTGAGGTAAACACAATATCGCCCCGGTGGGATTTGTGCTCGGATGGATCCATTCGCGGTGCTGCGAGCTTCCACGGCGCCGTCCTGGCCTTCCAGCAGCACGGCCACGTCGGACAACGCGACGTAACGTTCGTCACTGACATATCCAATCAGCATGGACATGTTCCCCGGCAGTCACGGAGGCTACCGATTTTCCACCGACGGCACGGTGGGACGCGGACATACGGCCATAGGTGGTGTCCCATCTGGCTTCATGTCGGTTTCACACGGGGCGCTTCGGCGGGCGTGCTTTCGGTGCACATCGATTTCTCGACACGCGACCAGTCAATATCCACCCCCAGTCCCGGCCCCGACGGTACGGTGGTGATCGGACCGTCGATGGACACCGGGTTGGCGGCAAAACAAACGGCGTGATAATCCGGACCCAGCATGTCGCCGGGAAACGTTTCCACCTGGATATTCTTTGTGGCCGCGACCAGATGGGCCATGGCAGCCGTCGCCACGTCGCCCTCGAGATTCGACCCGATCGAGCAGGGAATTTCATGTTCGGCGGCCAGGGCCACAATCTGCCTCGACTTGCCGATGCCCCCATTCTTGCCGGGGTAGACGCTGATCACGTCGCAGCCCCTGTTGCGAATCAGCTCCCTGGCGTGGACCAGATCAAAGCACATGTCGTCGGCCATTACAGGCGGTTCGATAGCCCGCCGCACGCGCGCAATCGCGGCATAGTCGCCATCGGGCGTCGGCTGTTCGAACAAGGACAGCCGGCAGCCGGACAGCGCGTTCGCGCAGCGAATCGCCTGTTCCGCGTCAAAGCCACAATTTGCGTCGATGACCAGGTCGACGGCGCTGCCCACGGCCTGGCGTACTGCGCGAACGCGCCGGACCGAAGCATCAACATCCAGTCCAACTTTGACCTTGAGAGTTGTAAATCCTGTGTCGACCAGTTGCCGTGCACGCCGCTGCGCAATGTCGGGTGCGTACGCTCCCATGGAGTAACGGCTGCGGACTGCCAGAGAACGTGTAGCGCCGCCGAGCAGGTCGAAAACAGGCCGACCGGCATCCTTGCCCGCGATATCCCAACAGGCCATCTCGACGGCTGCTTTGGACGCCCAATTGTGGCGGCAGACGGCGTCCATGCGGGCGTCGATGTCCGAGGGGTTGCGCGGATCGGCATCGATCACCTGCGGCGCGAGAACTTCGTCGATAATGATCTGTGCCGCCCTCCACGATTCACCGCTCCACCGCGGCGTGACCGTGGCCTCTCCGACGCCGTCGATTCCCGCCGTCGTTTCGACGCGGACCAGAACCATATCGGAGTTCAAGTGGGTTCCGAGCGTCGATGTAATCACCCGATCGGACTTGATCGGAACACTCAGGCAAAAGGTGGTCAACTTCTTGATCTTCAAGCGACCGTTTCCCGCGGGTTGCGTTGTCGTTCGGATATTTTCCAACAGGCGTCGCCTGCCGCGACGCGGCGCCAAATCACCGCGGCCAGCGTGTCGATCACGTGGAGCCCTTTTTCGGGAATGGCGAAGCGGTCGGTCCGTGGCGGAGGTAGCGCCGTCCGATCTTGACGGCTACGGTGCCGAAGCCGTAGTAGCCGATGGATACCCGCGCCACGTGGGTCAGCAGGTCGTAGGCTTTCCAGCGGTCGAAGTGAAAGTCGGACTCCATCCACAGGATCAATCGCGCGTACGCTTCCGCGAGCGCCCGTTCGGTTGGCCGGCCCGTGGCAACGGTCATGATTTCGTCAGGGGCGTCGATGCGCGGTCCGGCGAGCGGTTTGTTTTTGATCAGGTCCACCGTGAGCCGCGTTTCCGCGGGCATCTCCAGCCCGGTGGCGGACAGTTCACCGTGCCCCATGGCCGCATGGGCGTCCCCCACATACAAAAGAGCCCCGGCCACGTAGACCGGCAGGCACACCGTGTTGCCGGGGCAAACTTCCACCAGATCCAGGTTTCCACCATATGGGCCCGCGGGAACGGTCGTCGGACTTCCCCATGCAGGTGTCGTACCGATACATCCGAGCATGGGCGCGAAGGGAATCGTCAGGTCATCGCTCCAGAAAATCTGGCCATCACGGATGGGACAAACATGAGCGCCATGCGGACAATCGCTGCCGAGCCATTCGGCAAGCGGGCCCGGCCGGGCCGTGTACGTGGCACATTGCCCGATGGTGGGCGTTATCGAATGGATCGTGACCGCCAACGTGTGCCCATGCTCCGCGCCGTCGACAAACAAGGGGCCTGTGAGCGGGTTGCTGAACGGCATCGTCGTCTTGTCGCGTCGATCCCCGGCCTTGCGAATCTGACCGGACAGCGCGTCTTCCGTTTCGACGATGACCGTGTCGCCCGGCGAAATTCGCGCGCGTGGTGCCGTATGACGACTGAATTCGTACGCCAAAGGGTCTTTTCCGACGCGTAACATTTCGGCCCCTTTTGTCCGTAAACCGGATCGGGTCGTATCATACGGCACGCGTGGCGTTGTTGCCTAGAAGCGGTGTCAAAATGCGCTGTAATCGCTCCATGACTGGGAAATGTCACAGCAAAGTCAGGTTTTGAAACCGGTTCGGGCCGCTGCAGCAGTCCCCGACGGCCAGCGGCTGCACGCACTTGCGAGGTGCCGCGGGGTGGCCGACAATGAGCGCGCGGATGAAAAGAATCCATGGGGGACATTCTCATGATGCCATGCCTGATGCCGCGTGTGTGCGCCGGTATAACGGTTGTCACGGGAGCCGTGTCACTCGGCCTGGCTGCGGATCCCGTCGCCGAACGCCTGGCCGACTCCCCACGCCACCATGAGTGGATCGACGTGAGCTCCGGGCCGGATCGAACGATACGGTGCTGGATCGTTTATCCTGAGAACGACCGGCCCACGCCGGCCGTCGTGTTGATCCATGAAAATCGCGGATTGAACGACTGGGCTCGCAGTCTGGCCGATCAAGTCGCGGAGGCCGGTTTCCTGGCAGTCGCCCCGGACCTGTTGAGCGGCGCGGGGCCCGGCGGCGGCACGGAAGCATTTGCCTCCAGTGACGACGCGCGGACGGCGATTTACAAACTTGCGCAGTCCCAGGTGCTTGGAGATCTGGACGCCGTGGTGGCGCGTGCGCGTCGCATGCCCGCGAGCAACGGCAACGTCTCTGTGGCGGGGTTTTGCTGGGGAGGCGGTCAGGCATTTCAGATGGCGGGCCACAACGGCGACATCGTTGCCGCGTTCGTCTTTTATGGCCGAGCCCCCGAGAAGGAAAGCGTTTTGCGGAATATCCGTGCGCCTGTCTACGGTTTCTACGGCGGGAACGACTTCCGTATTACCGGGCAGGTGCCGGCGGTGCTAGATCGCATGAAGGCGCTGGGAAAGAAGTTCGAGCCCGTGACCTACGAGGGCGCCGGTCACGGTTTCATGCGAACGGGCGAAGTGGCCGACGCCGCACCGGCCAATCGGAAGGCACGCGCGGCCGCCTGGGCGCGGTGGAACAAACTGCTCAGCGGCCTCCCGCTCAGCGGCCTCTGACAACGGGTCGTTGCGAAGTATGGTTTTTGGCGAGGCCATTGTCTCAACCGGAGGATCTGTCATGTCGGGTCTTGACGGCAGGCGAAGTTTTTTGCGATCGACGGCCGCGGGGGCGTGCGTCGGCTGGAGCGATTGGTCGTTTCTGTCTCGACTGAGACCGGTAGGAGCGGCCGAGACGTCCTTGTCGAATGGGGTCGTGCAATTCGACAGCGGCATCGAAGCTCTTGTACGGCTCATTGAAGAAACACCGCGCGAGCGCCTGCTGGAGGAAGTCGCCGTGCGGATTCGCGGCGGAACCAGCTATCGCGAGATCGTAGCAGCTCTGTTGCTGGCGGGGATCCGAAATGTGGAACCGCGACCGTCCGTGGGGTTCAAGTTTCACGCGGTGCTCGTCGTCAACTCCGCCCACGTGGCAAGTAGGTCTTCGCAGGACCACGATCGGTGGCTGCCCATCTTCTGGGCGCTCGATTATTTCAAATCGGCCCAGGCCCGCGACGTAGAGCAAGGCAACTGGACGATGGGGCCGGTCCGCGAAGCGGGAGTGCCGTCCGCCGACGAGGCGCCCGGCGCGTTCGCCAGCGCCATGCAGCAGTGGGACGAGGACCAGGCGGACACCGCCGTCGCAGGCCTTGTCCGCACCCGCGGCGCCCACGACGTCTTTGACCTGTTCGCCCAGTTCGCCGCGCGCGATTTCCGCAGCATCGGCCACAAAGTCATCTTCTTGTCCAACAGTTGGCGCACGCTGCAGATGATCGGATGGAATCACGCCGAGCCCGTGCTGCGGTCGCTGGCATACGCCATGCTGAACCATCACGGCGAGCCGAACCCGGTGGATTCGGATTTGCCGCCCGACCGGCCCTGGCGCCGCAACCAGGAACTGGCGGAACGGATCCGCCCGGCGTGGCAGGCAGGAGCGCCCAGCCCGCAAGCTGCTGACGACCTGCTTCAGACGCTGCGTGATGGTTCTTCCGATGAGGCCTGCGATCAAGTGGTCGAGCTGCTAAACCGAAAAACGGATCCCTCTTCGATTTACGACGCCCTGTTCGCCGGAGCGGGAGAATTGCTGATGCGGCAACCGGGGATTGTGGCGCTGCACTCAGTCACAACCACCAACGCCCTGCATTATGCTTTCCAGACGGCGAGCGGAGACCAGACACGCCGGCGATTGCTGCTCCAGAATGCGGCATTCTTGCCCATGTTCCGCGAGGCCATGGGCCAGCGGGGAGACGTCGCCTCGGCTCGGATCGACGAAATGTCTGTTCCCGAAGGAGGCGCTGCCGGGCTGGACGTCGAGCAGATTTTTCACGACGTCAGCCATGACCGCGGCCAGGCAGCACGTGCTGTTTTCGCCTATCTGCAACAGCATCAAGATCCAGAGGCACTCATGGATGCCGCGCGCCGCCTCATTTTTCTGAAGGGCACGAACGCCCACGATTACAAGTTCAGCTCCGCCGTGCTGGAAGATTATTATCACATATCGCCGGCGTGGCGGGATCGGTTTTTGGCGGCGAGTGTATACAATCTGCGCGGGTCTCAGGAATCGGATAACGGGCTGGTGGAAAGAATCCGTGACGCGCTCAGCACGTAGAATGGGGCGGATTCCGGGAGAACGGTGAGGTCAGGACGCGGACTCGACCCGGGCGGGCAGCGCTTTCAACACGCCGCACACGAGCAAGTCGTACTGTTTGACGATGTCGCGTACGACCTCCGGAGCCCGCACCCGTGGTGGGAGAGCATCCGCGTTGATCGCCACATGTTCGGCAGGATTGTACAAGCTCAACAGAGGCTCAACTTCGCCGGCATCGTTGATGACTTCGACATAGTCGTTGCCTGTTTCACCGTGGACCGACGTGCGGTAGGCAATGCGCACGACCCAATAGCCGTCGTCCCGGCGATACACGGACAATTCGTGCCAGCGCTCCCGCGGCTGGCCGTCTCGAAGCTGGCCGCTGGCGTCCGCGACCGGTTCCCCCGAGAACTCGAGATCCTGGAGACCGCTGCGAGCGAGCGTGAATGGTTGCATGGCGGTACCCCTGCGTCCTGGGAAGTCGTGCCGACCCGTTCGGCCCCCAATTTTATCGCATTAAGAGCATATCTCGGAGCCAGTTGCGAGGCAAGGTGCTCCGGCGGCGGCCGCAGCGGAACCATAACACGGGCATGGACTTGCAGCGCCGGGTGGGCCGGCCCACCGCGTTGCGGCAAGGCGCGCGCAATCGCCGCCCACGCGGCGTTCGGCACGACTGCTACAACCGGAACGGTGTGTCGGCGGCCGATCGGGCGAACTCAGGTGGCCGACGGCCGGACCACTTCTTCGGCGCGCACGGCCGGCGCGCCGTTGGACGAATCGACAATGGCCAGTCGATCCTGGAACCGCACATGGACATCGCGTTGCGGAAAGGCAATTTCGATCTTCGCTTCTCGAAGCGCTGCGTCGATGGCCATGTGCAACTCATGGATGATCGGCAGCCGGTTGCTCAAGTCGGGCAGATAAGCCCGCAGCGTGAAGGTCAGCGAACTGTCACCGAACGCTTCAAAGAACACGGTGGGAGCCGGTTCGCCGAGCACCAGGGGATGTTCCTGGGCAATTTTCAATATGGCATCGCGCGCACGTTGCGTATCCGATCCGTAAGCGATGCCAACGGTTATCACCACTCGGTTCACCTGGTCGGACAAGGTCCAGTTCATGACGCGACCAGTGATGAATTCCTTATTGGGAATAATGAATTCCTTGCGGTCCCAATTGGTGATTGTGGTCGCTCGAATGCGCACGCGACTGACCACCCCGGTGGTATCTCCTACCGTGACGACGTCGCCCACGCGGATGTCTCCTGCAGGCCGAAGCCCAGTCCGACGGCTGCCGCGGCAATCAACCATTGCACCTGAGACCACCCGATGCCCATGATGTTGCACGCCACGACGATCCCCACGACGCTGATCAAGTAACTGGATAGTGTGGAAATGGCGTAGCGCGTCCCCTGGTCCATGGGCAGTTTTTGCAGTGCGAAGATTTCGATCATGCCCGGAACATTGCGGCTGCCGATCAAGGCCACCACGGCGACCAGGATGGCGAGTCCCAGATCGGCGAGCGTGATATCCACCTGCGTGGTGATGTTGCGCAGCGCTTCGCTTCCATCTTCCAAGGGGCTTTCGCGAACGATGTCAACCGACGTTTGCCACAGGGTGACCTTGCGCAGCACGCCCAAAGCGGGCAGAACGTCGACCCAGATGAGCCAAAGTCCCACGATACCGCACGCCACAATGATGCCTCGAGCCAATCGGCTCATCTGGACATTGATCGTGGACAAATCGACTTCGGCATCCTGTCCGCCGCCCGGGACATTTTCGCCGGCGTGCGTCGATGGATCATCAATGGCACTCTCGGCCTGTGCTCTGCGTTCGCGCGCCTGCCGGATAGCGATGTGGCGACGGGTCATGAGCAACCACCGGCGGACCATGGCGTAGGCCAACAGCAGCGTCAGCAGCAAACTTAGTGTGGCCATCAGATTCCATGCCAGATGGACCGCCGTGTAGTAGTAGCCCATGAAGGCCATGGCGGCCAACGCGAGGGGAATCAGGGGAACGGCGGGATACCACACATAACCGAGTCGTGTCGAGGCGGTGTTGCTCTGCACCGCCAGGTGCCACTGCAATCCGCGTCCAAAAGGCCGCAGCACCGACTCGAGAAACGCGGCGAGCGTGATCATGGCGATCAGAAAGGCGCATCTTCCGAGCGAATCGGTCCAGGCTTGCACATCTCGGTAGGCGAATATCCCGGCCACGGCGACCATTGGTATGAGAATGAGCGTGGCGGTGCCCAGCCGTCGGCGAAGCCGCCCGCGCACCAGTTCGGGCCATTCGAAGTGGCATTGTGCCAGACCGCTGGGTCGACAAATCTGCCGCATCAGTTCCAGCGGGACATAGACGATCGCGGCCAGTTGCAGTCCTGCTCCGAATGCCGCGGGAGCGCCGTCGCTGCCCAAAGCCGCGGTCAAATTCCTGCCCACGAGCCACATCACCGCCGGCCAGGTCAGGGACAAAATCAGCGTCAGTCCGAACGCCTCGACCGTGGGCTCAAACCGATCCATGATCTTTTTCGAGGCTAGGTTGCCACAGGCCGCGATCCGCGCGGAAAGGCGGCGACGCAACCAGGCCAGAGGTACGGCTGCCACCAGCAGGGCGACGATGATGGCGCCGTCGACCGGCTTGCGAAGCAACAATTCGTTCAGGCCGCGGCGCCAGGTACCGGAATGAAACAGCCAGGTCGCGGCCTGCTGCAGGTCGCTCCAGCTGGAAAGTCCCAGCCGGCGAGCGCTGGCCGCCCACAAAATATTCTCGTCAATGTACGTAGCGAATTCGACCGTCTTGTCGATCAACTCCTGCTCGGCGATGGACAAGTCACTTAGTTTGACAAACAACGTGTCGTAGTCGGCATTCAGATCGTCCACGTATTTGCGTTGCGTTTCCAGGAGTTCGCGGACTTCCGCTTCCACGTTGACGTCCGGCGGAGCGGGTCCCTCGGATGTCAGTTCGGTCATCCGCATTTCCAGTTGCGAATTGATATCCGCCAGCTCCGCTCGCATATCGTCCACGCTGAGCTGCCGAAAACGGACGGCGGAAATCTCGGCCTCGCGCTGGCGGATGGAGCGTCGCAATTCGCCAGTGTCGGGCAATGCCGCCTGGTCGCGCCTCAGCAGTTCCGCGACGGCGTTGATCAGCCCAACTTTTTTGATTTTCTCCTGGACCGATTGGGACTGACGTCGGATTCGCTCCAATCGTTTTCGGACCGATTCGGTTTGCTGGGCGACGGCTTCAATGCGAGCCACAATGCCGTCGGGGCCGGCGCGCTCCTCGGCGAGCTGCCGATTCTTTTCGGCGATCTCCTTGAGAGCGGGATAGGATTGCTGGGCAGCCGCGCTGCGAGCCAGCCGCGCCTGCCGCGCGGCTTCGTCGCGTTTCCGCCGGTTGACTTCTTCGGTCAGCAAGTGGACCTTTTTCTCCAGCTGTTTCGCATCGACGGCCGCTTTGTCGCGCTGCAGCGGCAACAGATCGCGAACAGCGTCGTAGGCCTGCTGTTCTTGCCGCGCGGCCTTGATTTCTTCTTCCGTGGCCAGCCGTTGAGCCTGCAGCAAAGACCGCGCCGCGGTCGAACGGCCATCCGGTTCCGTCGCCGCGGCTGATGCCGCCAGCTGTTTGTTCAATTCCGCGAGATCCCGCGTCCGCTCTTCGATCAACTTAGGCAGTGCCGCCCGCCGCTGAGTCCTCCGATCCGCCTCGGCCTTGGCTTCGGACAGTGCCTGAACGGCCGCGTCCAATTGAGCCTGCGCGTCGGCCAGTTCTTGTTCGAGCCGACTCAATTTCTGCCATTTTTCGACCGTGTATTCCGGCGGCGGTTTGGAGAGTTGGTCCTTCAGTTCTTGAGCGCGCTGCGGCGCCGAGACGCGAAGCTGGTCGAATTCCCGCGCCTGGGCCCGATACTTGTCGGCATTCTGCAGCGCGGCCAGCGTCTGTTTGTAGGTCTTGACGATTCTCTCTTTGTTTTCATCGTCGAGTTCCGTGCTTTGTTCCGCCTTCTTCAATGCCGCCTCGATCTCCGACGCAGACGGCGGTGGCGTGACGGTTTCCGTGTTCAGGGGCGGTTCGGCCGCCAGTAGCTGTGCGCGGACGACCGACGCGAAGACCGTGGCCAGGCACAGGGCCAGGCCCCCGAGTGGATGTCGCGCAAGCGATTGGCCCATGAGTCACCAGTCCTTTGATTTGTATTCCGCTTGAAACAGGCCGCGCCGATGGTGGCGGGCAGCGTCGCCGCAGCGTGCGCGTGCGGCATGGGCGAACCCGGCAATTCCAACGGATTAGATGCTATGGCAAGCGCCCATGCCGGGCAACCTCGCCCGGGTGCGCTGCGAATCGCGGAGCGCCTTATCAAGAGAATTATCGGAAGGCGTTTTTAAAAATGGCAATGGCGCGGCGTGACCCAGCGCCGCGATCTGGCTGGATCGTAGGTTTTCCGCACCATGGTTATCATGCGACGGAACGCTTGCGGGGCAACGGTGCGGTCAAACCTATCGGGATTCGATGTGACCCCGGGACCCGGATGCGGCATCTAAATTATCGCCGGCGGAACCACTTTTCACGTAATGGGAGACCTGAAACATGAACACAGTATGGGCGCAAACGCAGCCTTCGGAAAACGTATCGGAGGTCGTGCGTGACCTTTCGGGCAAGGTCGTCGGCTCCGGACAGGCGACATGGGAACGGGTGAGCACCCAGACCACCGAATTGGTGGCAAACTATCTGCCGAGTATCGCGGCGGCGCTGGTGGTGCTGATCCTGGGTTGGATCCTGGCACTCGTGGTGGCTGCCCTGGTGCGGACCAGCATGCACAGGCTTTCACTGGACAAGAAACTGGCGGGATGGCTGTCCTCGGATTTCTCCGGGGAACCCATTGAACTCAGCCGGCGTGTGGGCAAAGCTACGTTCTACTTGTTGATGCTGTTCGTGGTCGTCGCTTTTCTGCAAACCCTGGGGTTAACGCTGGCGACACAGCCACTGACGGCGTTTCTTAACCAGATCTTTGAATACGCGCCGCGGCTGATTGCGGCTGGCGTGCTGCTGTTTGTGGCCTGGATTGTCGCCAGGGTCGTCAAATTCGTGGTCCACAACGTGCTGGCGGCGTCGAACATCGATCAGCGGTTGACTCGCGAGGCGGGCGTCGAGGCGGAGGACAGCCTGCCGCTGACCAAGACGCTGTCCGAAGCCTCGTATTGGCTTGTCTACTTGCTGTTTCTGCCCGCGTTGCTGGATGCCTTGGCGGTCCCCGGCCTGCTGGCGCCGGTGCAAAACATGGTAACGCGTATCCTCGGTTTCGTGCCCAACCTGTTCGGCGCGGCCGTGATCTTCGGTATCGGGTGGTTTGTGGCCCGCATCGTACAGCGGGTCACCACCAACCTGCTGCGTGCCGTGGGGACGGACCAGTTTAGCGAGAATTTGGGAATTTCCCGGATCATGGGCAACAACCGCCTTTCGGATGTGATCGGACTGGCCACTTACATTCTGATCCTGGTGCCGGTAATTGTCGGCTCGCTCAACGCCCTGCAGATCGAATCGGTGACACGACCGGCCAGCGATATGCTCAATACGATATTGGGCGTGCTGCCCGGCATCTTCGCCGCGGTACTGGTCGTGAGCGTGGCATACGTCGTGGCGCGGGTCGTGTCGGGGCTGGCGGCCAGCTTGCTGGAGGGCATCGGATTTGATTCGCTTCCGGCTCGACTCGGACTGGCCACGCCGCCGGCCGAGGGCCGTCGCAGTCCCTCGGAAATCGCCGGGATCATCATTATGGTGGCGATCGTCTTATTCGCCGCAATGCAGGCCTTGCCCATGCTGGGATTCGACCTGCTTGCTGAGATGATGGCCCAATTCCTTGAATTTGCCGGCCAGGTTCTCGTGGGTCTGGTGATCTTCGGCTTCGGCCTGTACTTTGCCAGGCTCGTTGCCGACATCGTTCGCGACACGGGCATTGCCAATGCCAACCTGTTGGCGACACTCGCGCGGGTGGCCATCCTCATCCTGGCAGGCGCCATGGGGCTACAGCAAATGGGACTCGCGCAGGAGATCGTGAACATTGCGTTTGGGCTGACACTGGGTGCCGTGGCCGTGGCGGCAGCCATTGCTTTCGGCATTGGCGGACGAGACGCGGCGAAGTCTTTGATCGAGGACTTCACGCGACGGCATCCGCCGCTGCAGTCCAAATAACCAGACGCACCTTGACGACACGTCGAACGCGCGGACGGGATCCATCGGATTCCGTCCGCGTGGTGCGTTTCGGGTGCCACGAAACCGTTGCGCGGCCACGACAGCACTCACCGCGAATCACGATTCCCCCGAGGATCGGCGGCGATCGGGGACCCGGGGAACCGGCACGATGGTGGAGCGCCGGCTGGGGGTGCAGCGAACTGAGATTGCTCCGGCCAGTCAAATCCGCTAGAAGCGGTCTCAAAACGCCCTGGAATCGTTCCATGACCGGGAAATGCCACAGCAAATTCAGGTTTTGAAACCGGCGCTATTTGACTCCGTCGCGTCAGCGGGCGGGGCCCCGCGTGCAACGTGATCGGC
>Ga0315534_1001929_pt1 | contig 14320 bp, 12 predicted proteins | sample SalMarSW160240MG_FD_203094 | JGI IMG/M metagenome (GOLD analysis project Ga0315534, IMG submission 203094) | Salt marsh sediment microbial communities from the Plum Island Ecosystem LTER, Massachusetts, United States - Salt Marsh Sediment SW1602-40 ... | reverse complement strand
GTTGAGGAGCGGGCGACCGGATTCGAACCGGCGAATGTCAGCTTGGAAGGCTGATGCCTTACCACTTGGCGACGCCCGCGTATTCGCATTCTACCGTCGCCGCATGGACCGGTCAAGCTGATCCTTGGGCCGGGTGGATATTTGCCGGCTGGGATGAGCTTTAAACAAGAGCAAGTTTCAAATCGTCACCCGAGCCGGCTCCTCCGTCGACCCGCAGGCAGCGTTCCCCGTTTTTACCGGTCAGCTTGACCCTGCCCTCGACTTTATAATTCCCGGGCATCTCAAACTGTTCCCCTACCACGACCTTCTTCCCCTGAGTGACCTGTTCGACCAGTTCCGGTCGATAGAGCAGCTTCAGATCGCTCCAGACGGTCCCACGCCGGACGTAGCCCTGAGCAAAATCAAGCTTGTGGTCCTGCGGCTGATAGCGAGCCGCCACCAGAACAATATCAAGTTTGCGCGAGGCAGGGGAAACGCGTATACCGCGCATCGAAACCTCCAACTGCAAAGGGGTTATAACAGGCAGTCGGGGTGGGCGGATTTGAACCGCCGACCTCCGCGTCCCAAACGCGGCGCGCTGCCAGCTGCGCTACACCCCGGCAACGGAGAGTATACGGCCCGGCACCATGCCGGTCAAGGAGAATTGCGAATGGAACCCGAGATTATCTTCGAGCGCGACGACCGTGGAATTGGAATGCTGCGGTTCAATCGTCCTGAGGTGCGAAATGCCCTCTCCTGGGGGGCGATGGAATGCTTTCGTGACCTAATTGAAAAAACCTATGACGATCATTCGCTGCGGGTGTTGATACTCACCGGAGATCGGAGCTCCTTCTGCGCTGGTGGTGATCTAACGGAACTCCACAGCCATCTGAGCCGGGTGGATGGGGTTCGATTAATGACCCTGATGGGAGAAGCTTTAAACCGCCTGGCCGAACTGCCCTGCCCGACGATTGCTGCGATTGAAGGTGCAGCCATGGGAGGCGGAGCAGAGATCTCGCTCGCCTGTGATATGCGCGTGCTGGCAGAAAACGCCCGCATCGGCCTGATGCACGTCCGGCTTGCCATCAGTCCGGCCTGGGGTGGCGCCCTGAGACTGCTTCGTACCGTCGGGTATGCACGCGCCTTTGAGTGGCTCGTCGCCGGGCGGGTGCTCACCGGTGAGCAGGCTTATCGCTATGGTCTGGCCAATCGCCTCACTCCGCCGGGAGAAGCGTTGATGGAAGCCCGAGAGCTTGCAGGCACGATCGCCGGACATGATGCTGGCGCAGTGCACGCCATCAAACGCATGCTGCGTGCCGGGCGAACGCTCGATCCATCCAGCGCGGCTGCTGCCGAACGGAGGGAATTTCCTGAGCTGTGGGCTGCAGACGGCCACCTTAAGGCTTCGACCGAGTTTGTCGAACGCAAGCGATCGCGGACCGAAGGGGCATGAGCTGGCCTGGTCAATTTGCCCATCTCTTCGATGCCCAGTATCAGGATTTCGATGCCGATCTTCCCTTTTGGCTTGAGCGGGCCGGCCGCTCAGGCAACCCGGTGCTTGAGCTCGGTTGCGGCAGCGGTCGTGTGCTCAAGGCATTGGTCCAGGCTGGCATCCGAGTTGTTGGCGTGGATCACGACCCGGAGATGCTCGAGCTCGCCCGCAGTCGGCTGGCCGGGGTAGATTCGGAATCGGCTAGACTCGTCCAGGCTGGGTTGACGGAGTTTGAGCTGGGCGCACGCTTTAAGCTTGCGCTAGCACCCCTGAACACCCTGGCAACCCTGGGTGACGATGACCTGCTAGCCTGCCTGGAGCGGACCGCTGATCACACCGACCCGGGCGCCGCCTTCATCTGCGATCTGCCCAATCCCGCCACCGCACTCGAACCCGAGTCCGATCCGGATGAGATCCTGGATGCTTTTATCGAACCCATCAGCGGTAGTGCTGTCCAGGTAAAGGCTGCGATCGAGCGACTGGCGAAGAACCGCGCACAGGTCACCTGGGTTTACGAAATACTCAGCCCTCAAGGCCAGATTGAATCTTACCCTTATGAGCAGGTCTTCTACCTGCGCGACGTGGAGCAACTGCAGGCTCTGGGGAAAGCCACAGGGATGGAGCTGGTGGAAGTCCTCGGCGATTATGAAGGGAACGCCTTCTCAACGGACTCGCCGCGCCTGCTCACTGTCTTTCGCCGCAACGCTTGAATCAAACGGCCGACCGGGTGAAACGGTCGGCCGAAAGCTACGGTCTTAGATCTAGGTAGATGCCGAGGGATTTAATTCAACTGCCGTATAACCAGCATAACTTTGCCTTGAACCTCAAGGTTTTGAGGATTGTCCACATAGATCGGTCCCATGGTGGGGTTAGCGGGTTGCAGCCGCACCCGGCTGCCCTCACGGTAGATGTACTTGAGGGTCGTTTCCTCGGTATCGTTCATCCAGACCGCCACCATATCACCATTGCGCCAATCGATTTCACGTTTCATGACGACGATGTCACCCTCATTCACCATCGCATCGATCATCGAATCGCCCTTGACCTGTAAAGCAAACAAGTCCTCGGTTGAGCTGACCATGTCGCGGGAGATCTCAATCGCCTCGTCCGCACCAAAAATCGGCGAGTCGGTGCTCGGCAGCGGCACGGGCTCGCTGGCAAAAATTCGGCCGACGAGCGGAACGCGAATCACATCGCCCAGGCTATCCGTCGCCCGGATCAGCTTCTCGGTCAGACGGATGCCGCGTGAAACATTCTGGTCACGGTCGAGGTAGCCCTCATCCACCAAACGGTTGAGGTTGTAGTTCACAACCGAAGTCGATGAAATGCCAACCGCCTTTCCGATTTGCCGGATCGAGGGTGGATACCCGTTCTCGACAGTAAATCGCTGGATGTGGTCCAGTATTCGACGCTGACGTTCGGTCAGCTTACGCTTCGCCATGAAAGCCTCCTTACGAACCGGGTCACCTTCAAGTTAACCTGCATCCCAAAGGCGCACACTTGTTCGTATTTTAGCGGAACATACGTTCTATGTCAAGTGAGGATCGGCTCGCCACCGCGTACTCCAGAGATCAGCAGCCGGATTGATTTCCCTGCCCAAGGCAGGAAAGCGCCTCTTTTCAAATGTTCGATGTTTCGCCTGGATGGCAAGAACTTGCCAGTTATGCCGTTCAACGTACAATCGAGAAACAGCAGGAGGGATGATGGAAAAATTACGCGAGCGAATCCTGGCGGAGGGCAAGAACCTGGGGGATGGCATTCTCAAGGTAGATGGTTTCATCAATCACCAGGTTGACCCGGTCCTGATGGATGAATGCGGCCAAGAGTTCGCACGCCTCTTTCAAGGAGTGGGCGCCACGAAAGTCCTCACAGCGGAAATCTCGGGCATTGCCCCGGCCGTGACGACCGCGCTGCATCTCAATTTACCGGTAGTCTATGCGCGCAAGAGCAAGCCGATCACAATGCCGGACCAGATCTTCCTCACGCTGGCCCCTTCCCATACAAAGGGGCGCACGGTGGAATTGATCGTTTCGCCCGAGTACCTGGGGGCCAGAGAACGGGTCCTGATCATCGACGATTTCCTTGCCTCCGGGCAAACAATCCTGGGCCTGGTGCGCCTGGCGCGGGCGGCGGGCGCCAGCATCGTCGGGATTGGCACTTTAATCGAGAAAACCTTCGAAGGCGGGCGGGAGGCGTTGTCCTTCCTTGATGTCCCGATCGAATCGCTGGCGCGAATTTCGGAGCTGCGTGGCGACGAAATTCTCTTCGCAGATTAGCCGAACGTGGATTCGATCGCCGTTCTCGATTTTGGTTCACAATACGCCCAGTTGATCGCGCGCCGGGTGCGCGAAGCCCAGGTATACTGCGAACTCTTCCCTTTTGATGCCCCGGCCGAAGCTGTGCTGAACCTGAACCCGTGCGGCTTTATTCTCTCCGGTGGTCCCGCCTCGGTTTATGATGCAAACGCACCACGCATTCCAGATTACGTGCTCCAGAGCGAGCTGCCGATACTCGGGATCTGCTACGGGATGCAGGCACTAACGGCTGCGCTGGGCGGGAGGGTGGCCGCAGCATCCGAACGGGAGTACGGACAGGCTTATATCCACGTCTTAGGTTCGAATCCGCTGCTCCCGCCCGGGGAACACAGTGTCTGGATGTCACATGGAGATCGCATCGAGCAACCACCACCCGGATTCGAAATCTTGGCCGAATCTGCAAATTCGCCGATCGCCGGGATAGGCGATGCCGGGAAACGCCGCTATGGATTGCAGTTTCATCCAGAGGTTCAGCACACCCCGGCTGGCGCAGCGATCCTGCAGGCATTCGTCGAAGGAATTTGCGGGGCAGCCCGCGAGTGGCGGCCAGAATCCATGATCGATCTCGCGCTCCAGCAGATACACAACCAGGTAGGTGAAGAGCGAGTCCTGGCCGGTGTCAGCGGCGGGGTGGATTCGACCGTCGCCGCAGCGCTCGTCCATAGGGCGATCGGCGACCGTTTGGAATGCATCTTCGTTAACAACGGTTTGATGCGTTCGGGCGAACCCCAGACGGTGGTAGAAGCCTTCCGGAACGCACTGGGTGCCAGGCTGCACCCGGTCGATGCCAGCGAAGGCTTCCTCGATGCCCTGAGCGGTGTCACGGATCCGGAACAGAAACGGCGGATCGTAGGCGAACAGTTTATCCGAGTCTTTGAGCGTGAAGCCGAGCGCATCGGCCCAGCCCGTTTCCTGCTCCAGGGGACGATCTATCCCGATGTTGTCGAATCGAGTGGGCCCGACCGCAGGAAGGCTCAGCGGATCAAGACGCACCACAACGTGGGCGGGCTGCCGGCAGACATGGCGTTCGAGCTCGTCGAACCACTTCGCTACCTTTTTAAGGATGAGGTGCGCGCCGTCGGCCGAGAACTGGGATTGCCGGCGGCTCTCATCGATCGGCAGCCATTTCCGGGTCCGGGATTGGCTGTGCGCTGCCTGGGCGAGGTTACCTTCGAGCGCCTCAGTCGTCTGCGTCAAGCGGACGAAATCCTGCAGTTCGAATTAAGAGAGGCCGGTGTGTTCGTTGAAAGGCCGGGCGGGCCGGATCATGCTGCAGGCACCTCCGTCGCCCAGGCTTTCGCAGTCCTGCTGCCAGTGCGCTCGGTTGGCGTAATGGGTGATCAACGGACCTACGCCGAGGTCGTGGCCATCCGGGCAGTGACGACGGAGGACTTCATGACGGCTGACTGGGCTCGTCTTCCAGCGGACCTGCTGGGGCGCATCAGCAGCCGCATCGTGAACGAGGTAGCGGGTGTCAATCGGGTAGTCTACGATGTGACCAGCAAACCACCCGGCACGATCGAATGGGAATGATCGTCAATGAAAGGAAAAGCCCCCTCGATCGAAGGGGGCGAGTATCGAATCCGAAAGGCGGGAGCACGCACGCGTCAGCGCGACGGGTGATGCAAGATCTGTGTGCTACTCAGCGCGGGATGAGCAGCGTCTGGATGAGCAGCCATCCTTCAATCGTCAAGACTCCCAGGAAGCCTGCTATCAAGACGATTCGAATTGCCCGCTCGATCATATTGGTATGCCCGACCATCTGAACCGCCTTTTATCTGAACCCCGTTACTGCTGGCTTGATCCAACAATTCCAACACCGATTGATGCTCAGCGTTTCTTCCTAACTTGATGATACATTGGTACCAATCCGCGCGGGGAAGTTTGTAAGCAGCATGTAAAGTGCTGACGGCCTAATCGAATCCCGCCGTGCTACAATGGCCGCATGAGCTGGCTGCGGCTCAAGAGTTCAAGCTCCATATGCCTCGGTGCGCTTCTCCTCCTTGTGTCAATTGGCGTGGTTCATGCGCAGGGAGAACTCCGGATTCAGCTGTCCGATCCACTCATCGAGAACTTCCCGAATGTATCTCTTTATATGCAGGTGATTGACGAGACTGGCTCCCGGGAAGAGGGGCTTCAATCGTCCAATTTCCAGTTATCCGAGGATGGCGTTCCTCTTTCAAGTTTCAACCTGCATGAAGCCCTGGTCGGGACACGCCTGATCTTCGCACTCAACACCGACGTCAGCCTGCGTGTTCGAGACACGCTCGGCCGCTCGCGCTTCGACCTGGCCCGCCAGGCTCTCCTGAATTGGTGGCATCGTCCGGATGCTTCTCAGCTTGGGTTGGACGATCTTACTCTGATGGATGCAGAGCGGGTGCTCGCAGCCCATAGCGACAGTGCCGCTGAACTGGCCAGTATTCTGGACCAGGCGACGCCAACCTTCAGCGAAGCCGATACTGGCTACGAGCTTCTCTTTCGAGCGCTGGATTTCGTCGGCAGCCCCGAAGATCGACCGGGAATGCCAAGCAGCGTCATCTTTATCACCTCGCTGCTGCGCCAGCCGCGCGACATCCCGCTTACAAACATCATCACCCGCGCCCGCGGTTCCAGCACAGCGATTTACCCGGTGCTGGTCGGACCGACAGAAGCCTCCGATCAACCCGAATTGGATATCTTGCGGCGGCTGGCGCAGGAGACCGGAGGGCGGCTGATCCTTTTTAATGAGGCCGAAGGGCTCTCCAGTCTGGCGGACTTGATCTTGGCCGGTCGCACCCAGTATGAGCTCAACTACCTATCCGCTGCTTCTGAGTCTGGACCGCATGAGATTCGTATTCAGCTCGCAGACGAAAACGGCGCAGGGCCAGGTGCTGCAAGCTCATATGTGCTTGAGATCCAGCCAGCGGAGGTCACACTACTTGGCATGCCAACCGCGATCGAGCGCAAAACGGACGATCCTGCTGTACCTCCCGCTTCCATTCCACCGACCTCACTCGTCGTTCAATACGCGATCCGCTTCCCGGATGGCTATGCCCGGCCGATCCAACTCAGCCAGCTGATAGTTGACGGAGTCGTTGCCTCGCAACAGACTGAACCGCCCTTCGATTCCCTTAAGTGGGATCTGAGCGAACTGGTCGAGACAAGTACGCATTCCATCCAGATCGCTGTTGTCGATTCGCTTGGATTGAAGGGAACCTCACTCCCTGCCACGATCGCGCTCGAGGTTCAGCGTCCGCCAGCTGGCCTGACCGCGATCCGTCCAGCCCTTGGGTCGCTTCTGGCCGCGCTGGTGGTGCTGGTGGTCGGCATCGCATTAGCCTCCTACCTGATCAGTGGCCGGCGGCTCCTGCTGATCCGTCAGGACCGAGCGGAACAGGTTCCCCGCCCAAGCGTCCTGCGGCGGGCTGCCTTGCAAAGGGAGTTGCCGGAAGAACCAGCCGAGGCGGTGCTCATTCCGATGACTTCCGGACCAGATTCACCTGAGTTCATACCCCTGGTTGGCATGGATACTATTCTTGGAAGAGATCCTTCCCTGGCTGCAATTCCAATCGAGGATCCATCCGTCGATCGCATGCACGCCCGCCTGATCCGACAAGCGGATGGGGAGTATATGATTCGAGATCAGGGCTCGATCGCCGGGACCTGGGTAAATTATCGTGAGATTCCAGAATCTGGAGTACGCTTGAAGCATGGTGACCTCGTCCATCTGGGCGAGGTTCTATTCCGGTTCCAATACGTGGATCCGCCGGCACCACGCCAGATCCACGTCGAACCAGAGCCTAATCGTTCCAGCCCGAACGCAGACGAGGTGGAGCAGGTATCGTGATCGCTTCGGACCAGCCGCACCTGATCATCGCCGCTCGCAGCCATCCCGGAATGCAGCGACAGAACAACGAGGATCGCTTCGCGGTCCGCAGCTACCGGCTCGAAGGTTCCGGCTTGCCCATCGTTTTAGCTATCGTCTCGGACGGCATCGGCGGGCACCAAGCCGGTGAAGTCGCGGCTCAGATAACCGTCGAGACTATGCTGGCCGAGTTGAACTCCTATGAGGGGGGGGATCCAACCCTGCTGATCAAACGGGCAGTCGTCGAGGCGAACCGTGCCGTCTCTGAGGCAGCGGCTGAATCCCAGGACCGAGCTGGAATGGGCGCCACGCTGGCTCTCGCACTGATCGTCGGCACAGGGCTTTACACCGCCACGGTAGGCGACAGCCGCCTCTACCTTCTGCGCCAGGGCCGCCTGCGGCAGATCAGCATCGATCATACCTGGGTCCAGGAAGCGATCGAGTATGAGATTATCTCGCCCGAGGAGGCGCGCGATCACCCGCAGTCGCACATTTTGCGTCGCCACATCGGCGGAGAGCAGCCTCCGGAGCCCGATTTTCGAATGCGGCTGCAAGATGGTGAGAGCGAATCCAGGGCGCTGGCAAACCAGGGGGTCGAGCTTGAGTACGGCGACCAGGTGCTGATTTGTTCCGACGGGTTGACCGACATGGTTGAAGATCAAGAAATCTACAACGCGCTCCATACACGACCAGCCGAACTTGCGGTGGAAACGCTGCTCGACCTGGCTCTACAACGTGGTGGGCGTGACAATATCACGCTGGTCATCATAGGAATGCCAGAATCGATCGAGGACTACCTGGTTCAACCAAGTCAAGGCCAGTTCCCGAGAATCCTTCCAGCGGCCTTATTGGTGGTTCTTCTCTCTCTGATCGGGATGGGTGTGCTCTGGTGGACCGGGCTTTGGCCTTGGTGAACACTCCTCAGCGACTGAGCACCATCCGTGTGACCCAGCGGTCAATTCCACCCAGGCGGTACTTATACTCTTCATCACCCCGCAGGAAATCGACTTCGCGTATCTGATGGTCGATCGCCCACTGGATCAGGTGTCCCATCAGCACCCAGCCTGGTGAGAGGCTGGCGTGATCCGGATCGAAACCCGAGTTGTAGACCCACAGCTTTCCATCATAGTCAAAATTGAAATAACCAAAGGCCGGCTGTCCACTGACCTCAAGCATGGCCAGCTGCAGCCATCCCCCGTCAGCAGCAGCCTGTGCCAGGCCATGGAAATGGGCGCGCATGCTTTCGGTCAGGAAACTCCTCTTTTCCGGGTCGAGGGCCATCAGGTCAAGAAAGGCATCCACTTCGGCGTGCAGGTTTCCGTCAGCTTGCGACAGATGCCATTCGACGCTGGCCGGGTAGCTATCCGCTCGGCGCATCTTGCGCTTCAATTCACGCCGCTGCTTGCTATCTATATTGTCCAGGTAAGCGTCCCAGCTGGTGCTGAGTGCCACATAGGGCGAGGGCTGCAGCCGCTGCTCTTTGATCGTCCAGCCGCGATTTTCAGCCGCTGTCCGCATCAGCTCCCGCGTGATAGATCCCTCCGGCAAGTTGTACAGATCGAGGCTTGCCCGGCGTTCCGGCAAGCCCTGCTCGAGGCTTTCCAGCAACATCGGAATAAACTGCTCGAGGGCATCTCGAGAGCCAATCAGGTCGAGCACGTCGGCGATTTCGATGCTTCCAAGCAGCATCAGGATTGGCCGTTCAGCGCGATCCCCAGTCAGGAATAACGGAGCGATGGCAGCCAGCTCGCCATCCGGCTCGTGGCCGAGTGCAAGCATCAACTCTGCCTGCGGCCATTCGCCGCCGCCGCGCGTCCTCCACCAGTTTAATTGGAAGGCATGCAGCAGGAAAGGGGCTCGAGTTACGCTTTTCTCGAGCAGCCGGTCCCAAGGAGCCGCCAGCTGTTGAAAATACTGTTCGTCACGTTCAAAGGAAATTTGCATCGCATCTTTCTTCCAGCATCTGCGTGAATTCTACCAGTCACGGCAAGTAACTTGCATCATAGATTGCGAGGCAGAATCCGTTTCTGTACAATACTCATCATGTCCCAGATCTTAGAAGCAGATGTCGCGTTACTCCATATCGTCGGCGGAGGTGCACGGCTCACCTCACCGCCTGGAACCCTCGCGCAAACCGCCCCCCGGCGATCAGCACGTGGTCGAGATCAGGATTACTTCTTCATCAATCTCAACCTGCGGGGAGCGAGCCCGGCCTCACCCAGTCACCTGGATCATCTCGCCAGCCTGGCCTCCGCCGCATATTACACGACACCGGGATCGGTCACGGCTGCGATGCGAGAAGCGATCGCCGCCTTGAACGACCAGGTGATCGATTCCAATCAAACCAATGACCAGCCGGCAGCATTTCAGGGATATGTGCTCTGTGCCGTGCTGCGAGGGATGGACCTCTATATCGGGCAATCCGGCCTGGGGCAGGCGGTTCTGGTTCGTCCGGGGACCGTGACCCGGATGACCTCCGAAGAAGCCGAAGCGCGGCCGTTGGGCATCAGCCTCACCCCGCATATTCGCTACTATCATCTGGAGGTCAAGCCCTCCGACTTGTTGATCCTGACCACCTCATCGTCAGAAATTTGGTCGGATGCAACACTCTCCGGACTGAGCACGCTGGAACTTGACCAGGCGGTAGACCGCCTGGTGGCCGCCAGCGATCAAGATCTGACCGGCATCCTAGCCCGCATCGTTCCACAGGGTGCGGCCGGAATGCAGCCCGTATTCTCGGGTTCTGATGCCCCGCCGGCCCCGCCGGCAGAACCGGTCAACCGGGTTCGGAGCAGCACCGTCGGCATGCGCCAGCCGCGCACCTCGGTCGGCCTCAAACCATACCTAGAACGGCTCCAGCGCAGTCTGGCCTCGTTCTATCTGCGTGGCTTGACGCTGCTCTCCAGTTTGATCAGCCGGATCGCCCCAGGGTTGAGCGAGCCGCTCGAACCCGATGCGCTTTCGCGCCGTATTCTGATCGGTACCTCGGTCGTCGTCCCATTGATCATCGTTGCCATCGCGGCTCTGATCTACTATGGGCGCGGCCGCGGGGCACAATTCGATACCTACCTCGATCAAGCCATCCAGGCTGCCGCATTGGCCCAGACACGTCCTTCGCAGCAGGAAGCCCGCGCCGATTGGGAGCAGGCAATGCGCATGCTCGAACTGGCTGCGAATTACGGCGAGAGCCCTGCAGCCGACGAACTACACTTGCAGGTGCAAGGGCAGCTCGATCAACTTAATCTTGTCAAACGGCTCAATTTTCTACCCGTGGTGCGCGGTGGCTTCGGAACCGATGCCGACATTACGGCAGTCGCCGCCTCGGACACCGATCTATTTGTCCTGGACTCCGCGCAGCGCATCATCCGCCATGCCTGGGGCGCACCGGAACGCGGATTTGAGATCGACTCGACCTTCGACTGCCTGGGACCATCCAACCCCTTCCCGGAGCTTGGTCAGCCAATTGATATCGTGCTCCAGCCTGCCCCCGGGGCCCTGGGAGCCGAGGGCATCGTCGCGATCGATGGAGATGGAACCCTGCTCTACTGCGCACCCGACCGCCAACCTGCACTGGCGCAGCTGACCACCCCTGACCTCGGCTGGGGACGGATCCAGGCAATCGATGTCTACGGAGAATCGCTGTACGTCCTCGACCCGGTCTTGAACGCGGTATGGATTTACGAGGCCACCGGCGGCCTTTTCAGCGGCAACCCCGAGCTGTACTTCGTCGAAGAGGTGCGGGACCTGAAAGGTGCGGTCGACCTGGCCCTGGCGCAGGATGAATTGGTGATCCTGTATGCTGATGGCAGACTCGACCGATGCCGTCGAACCGTGGGCGCCCGCCAGGAGGATGGCAGTCGAAGGCTGCGAGTGGAGTGCGACGCAGAACCCTATTTCCAGGACGAACGACTCGGGTTTGAAGCGACAGCCCAGATTCCAGGTGCAGTCCCGGTTGAGATGTCGTATTCGGCGCCTCCGGAACCGGCGCTATATTTCCTCGATCTGCTCAGCAACAGCGTATTCCACTACAGCATGCGGCTCGTGTACCAGGGACAGCTGCTGCCGTTGCAACCGTTCGAGGGGGAAATCAGCGCCATGACGCTTGGACCGCCGAATGACCTTTACCTGGCTGTGGGTTCGCAGATCTATCACGCGAGGCCGGAATGATGACCAACGCTTTGACATCGCATCCCGGCGCGGCTAAAATCAAAAGGCTTCACAGGGAGAGTCGCACTTGAGCCGCTGGCCGGGCAAATATGTAATCGGACTTACAGGCAACATCGCTACCGGTAAGAGCGTCATCCGTAAGATGCTCGAACACCTCGGCGCGTACGGCATCGACGCCGATGCGCTTGCTCACCGCGCCATGGCAAAAGGCGCTCCCGGCTACCCACTTGTGCTCAAGACTTTCGGTGAATGGATCCTGGACGAAGAAGGCCAGATCGACCGCACCAAGCTGTCCAAGATCGCGTTTTCCGACCCCACAGCCCTGGTGAAGCTTGAAGCAATCGTCCATCCGCTCGTTGCACACGCCGTCGACCTGCTCATTCGGCGGGCGAAACAGAGCATCGTCACCATCGAGGCCATCAAGCTGCTCGAATCCGATCTGGTTGCCGGCTGCGACACGATCTGGGTCGTGGATGCGCCGGCCGAACTGCAGATCGCGCGCCTGATGCACAAGCGGCGCATGTCTGAAGCCGCTGCACGTCAGCGCATCGCTTCACAGTCACCCCAGGCGCTGAAGCTGCGCGCGGCGAAAGTGGTGATTCGCAATAACGGCTCGTTCGACAGCACCTGGGAGCAGGTTCAGGAAGCCTGGAACAAACTGCCCAAGCCGGAAGAGCCGCTGCTGCCAGAACCGCCGGTTGTCCGTCCCGGCGACTTGATCGTGCGGCGCGGCCGCCCGCAAGATGCCGACGATATCGCCCGCTTCATCACCCAGGTAACCCACGGCAAGAAGCGTATGACCCGCCAGGATGTCATGGCCGCCTTCGGGGAAAAAGCCTATCTCTTGATCATACGCAACAATGTAATTGCCGGGCTGGCTGGTTGGCAGGTTGAGAACCTGGTGACGCGCATCGACGAGCTGTATTTCGAATCTGGCTTGCCGCTGGATGAGGCGATTCCGGCCTTGATGGACGAAGTTGAGACTGCCTCCAACGAGCTGCAGAGTGAGGCCTCGCTGCTATTCCTGCCGCCCTACCTGGCGCAGCACGTCGGCGCCTGGCGCGCAGTCGGCTACCGGCCCCAGACCGTGCAGGCGCTCGGAGTACGGGCCTGGCAGGAGGCTGCCCTCGAATCGATGCCGCGCGGCGCCTCACTCTGGTTCAAACAGCTGCGCGTTGATCGGGTCCTGCGGCCGCTGTAATTCCCGCGCCCGGGCGTTTTTTGCTCGACTCCCACACATTCCACATACGAATCCCGCCTCCGTAATTTACCGCTCCGACCAGAATGCCTCATCGATTCGTCCTGTACCGGGCGAAGTTCGCGACACAGGTGAACTGATCTTGGTCCGCTGATAGGCCGCGGCTTCGTATTCGAGTCACCGGTCATCGCGCGTCGCACCACCCCTCGGGATGACATCAACGGATAACGTCAATCCGAACGCGCAGGGAGAGGGATACTCGCGCGAGGGACGAATCCTTCACGACGGAAGAATGAACAGACTCATGGTATTGGATATTGGAACGCTCAGGTAGCCCTCACACTATTCTGTAAAAGCCCTTATTCCCCCCACAGCTCGCGAATTCTCGCTTGATACGTTCGGGCCGTTGCGGCCGGATCGGAGGTTTCCCGAATTGCGCGGCCAATGATAAAGACCGCAATTGGCAGCCCGGCGAAGAAATCCAGGGTTTCCAGGTCGAGGCCGCCGGCCACGGAGAGCTTGAAACCCAGCCTGGCCAGCGCTTCGAGGGTCTCCCTGTCAGCCGGTTCCCACCTGCGGGAGGTATTACCCTCATCCCAACCGCGGTGATAGACCATGCGCTCGACCCCCATCTCGCGCCAGGTCCGTGCCTGTGCCATGATGTCGCGAATACCGGTCAACTCGACCAATACCTCATGTCCCGGCCGGCTGGCTGCCTCATCCATCGCCAGCCGCAGAGTGTCGGCCGGTGCGGCTCCGAGCACTGTCATCCAGTTCGCCCCGGCATCGAAGGCGATTTTCGCCTCCAGACCGCCCACATCCGGCGTCTTCATATCGGCCATGATGATGTGTTCCGGGCAGGCTGCACGAACCGCACGTACAGCATGCATGCCTTCCGCTTTACAGAGTGGCGTGCCGATCTCGATCGCCTCTACGACCGGAGCGACGATCCTGGCCATCTCAAGCGCTTCACCCGTATCGACGTAATCCATCGCTACTTGAATCAGGGGTTTTATCGCCATGCTTTGCTCCCATTCTCTGGCCGGCTCTCGCGGCCGGGATGATCAGTCCACGCTCTTTTCCGGATTACCACTGGATGATCAGCATCTGAATTGCTTCCTGCTGATGTCCATGCCTTGCTTCCGAGAGGAAAACCCCCGACACGAGGGGGACGCGCCGGGGGCTTTCATCGGCGATGGCTACAACCAATCGCCAAGGTCAATTTTGGCACTTCACATCCGTCTTTACAAGGCACATTTGTGAAGAAATCGGGTTCCTGGCGGGTGAAAGGCCACTTGCTTTTACGAGGCGCGATGTGCTGTGGA
>Ga0315534_1001925_pt1 | contig 14340 bp, 13 predicted proteins | sample SalMarSW160240MG_FD_203094 | JGI IMG/M metagenome (GOLD analysis project Ga0315534, IMG submission 203094) | Salt marsh sediment microbial communities from the Plum Island Ecosystem LTER, Massachusetts, United States - Salt Marsh Sediment SW1602-40 ... | reverse complement strand
CACGGACCTGGTGCCGCGCTGGTGTGACGTGCGCGAGGCGCTGCTCTATCCGGGGGGCCGATCCGCTACGCTGTTCGAGCCCGACTATTTCCCGATCGATCCCATCCTTTACGACCAGTTCATGGGCCGGCCGGAACCGGCCTACGAGCGGCGGCTCGGCGACGGGACGCTCGTGTTCCGGACCTATCCGCTGCGCACAGATCTGCTGGACGAGCGCCTGGCCCAGGCAGCGAAGCAGCCCGTTGGCTGGAGCGGGGCGACGCGCTACCCGCGAGGGATGCCGGACGACTTGACCGAACTGGGCTGGCCGGTGTCGTTCTCTGGGCGCGCCGACATGCTCGGCTACGAGATCCTCGGCGGCGGTCGCGCGACGCCGGGCCGTCTGGTGACGGTGGTCACTTACTGGCGCGCGAGACAGCCAGCCTCGGCACCGGCGACGACCTTTGTCCACGTGCTTGATGCGGAGGGGCAGGTGCTGGTCGGGGACGATGCTTTTGGCGCACCGCCGAACCGCTGGCAGGCCGGGGACGTGATCGTGCAGTTGTACCGCATGGTCCTGCCCGCCGACCTGGCAGCCGGTGTCTATCCGCTCGAGATCGGGTGGTACGAGCGCGACACCGGGCAGCGGTGGGAGGTGACGCTGGATGGTGGGCAGGCGGTGAACCGGCTGCTGATCGGGCCGCTGCAGGTGGTGACGCCTTGAGATTGTCCCTGAAGGCGCCGGTGGCGCTCACGGATCTACGGACTCGTTTCCTTTCAGTTGACGGACCCGTTCCCGCCCAGGGAACGGGTCCGTTGTACTTGGAACCAGCCCGATCCCCATTCGTCGGTTGCCCAGTGTCCGTGCAGCACGAGCGGCTCCCATGCGGGTGGGCGCTCGTGTGCCTCGTACTGGACGAGGACCCACGTCGTGCCGTCCCACAGGTAAAACCCCTTTCCCCCCGACCATCCCGGCAGGCGCACGCCAGCCGTGACGACGGGACGCCCCCGCGTTGCGGGGAGCTGATCGAGCGGGACGTGGACTGGCACCGTGCCCTCGGCTGACCACAACGGTTCGTGTAGCGTGCTGAGCGGATAGCCGAGCACGTGCTCTTCCCAGGACACCCGCTGCGCGCGTCCTTCGGGCTCGACGCCAGTCCACCCCACCTCGAAGGCTAGCTGGAGCGCACTCTCTGCGCGCAGGATCTCGTGGCTTTCGGCAAGCAGCGCGGCGCGGCTCTCACCGAGCCCGTCGAGCGCGCCGCATTGCACCAGGTGCGCCAGCTCGTTGCTCTGCAGAGGGACGCGGATCGCCAGGTCACGTGGCCCGGCGTAGGCATGATGCGCGCGGGCGGCGATGATGGCCCTGGCTGCATCGCTACGCAAGTCGCGCACCCAGCCCAGCCCCATCCACAGGACCGGCCGTCCTCCCTCCCAGGCCAACGTAAAGCCGTGATCGCTGTGGTTGATGTGAGGAGGGCGCACGTCGATGCCCAGCCGCACCGCTTCGGCCATGTACATGGCAGGGTGGTGGTAGCCGCCCCAGTTGTGGAGCCGGGCGCACAGGTACGCGGCGGGCCAGTGTGCCTTGATATAGGCCGAGCGATAACTGACCTCGGCATAGGCCATGGCGTGGCCGCGGTTGAACCCATAGCCCGAGAAAGGGAGGATCTGTTCCCACAGCGCCTGGGCCTGCTGTGCAGTCATGCCCGGACCGCCAGGGGGCGGGCGCTGGCAGCCAGTCACGAACTGGACCTCCATCTCGGTCATGGCCTCGGCCCGGAACTTGACGCCACGGCGTAGCTGATCGGCCTGCGCCCAGTTGAGGCCGGCGATCTCGACTGCAATGCGCAGGATCTGCTCCTGGAAGATCAGCACGCCCTTGGTCGAAGCCAGGATCGGTTCCAGTGCGGGGTGGAGGTAGCGCACCGGCGCCAGGCCGCGGTAGCGCTGGACAAAAGCGCGTGCCATGCCGCCTAGGCTGGGACCCGGCTTGAAAAACGCGTTGGTCACTGCCAGGTCGTAGGGCGTCCGGGCGCGCAGTTTGCGCAGCGTGGCACGCATGCCGGACGACTCGCACTGAAAGACGCCGATCGTCTCGGCGTGCGAGAGCAGGTCGGCGGTCTGTGGGTCGTCGGTCGGGATGCTGCTGAGGCGAAAACCGGGGTCGGAATCGCGCCGCACCAGCTCGGCGGCATCAGCCAGCACGCTCAAGGCGCGGATGCCCAGCAGGTCGAGCTTGGGCAGGCCGAGCGCCTCGATGTCCACATGGTCAAACTGGGCGATGCGCAGGCCTCCTTCTCCACCCTTGGGCGACCACTGCACGGGCAGAAGGTCGGTCAGGGGGCCGGGGGCGATGATGACGCCGCCCGGGTGGACGCTGAGGTGGTGTGGCGTGCCGACGAGGGCAGATGCCTCGCGCAGCACGCGGCGCGCACGGGGGTCGTCTACCTGGTCGAGCACGTCCTCGATCGGTCGCATGTCGCGGCGCCGTGGGTCGGGGTGCCAGCCGCGCGGGAGGAGCCTGGTGAGGTGGGCGATCTGGGTTTCCTCCAGGCGATACGCCTTGGCCGTCTCGCGCACGGCGGAGCGGCGCTGCAGCGTGCTGACCGTCGCCACCAGGCACACGCGGTCCGCACCATACTTGTCGTGGACGTAACGCAGCACCTCGTCGCGCCGGCGCGAGCACAAGTCGAGGTCGATGTCGGGCGCATCGGCGATCCCGGCGCCGACGCGCGCTGGACTGAGAAAGCGCTCAAAGAGCAGCTCGTTGGCCACCGGATCGACAGTGGTGATGCCAACGCAGTAGGCGACGAGCGAGTTGGCCACACTGCCGCGCGTGCTGACGGGGATGTCGTGCGCACGGGCAAAGCGGACCACGTCGGCGACGATGAGAAAGAGCGGCGCATAGCCGTGGCCGGCAATGGACGAGAGCTCGCGTTCGAGGCGCGGCGTCACTGCTGCGGGCGGAGCCGCACCATAGCGCGCAGCAACGCCTGTGCGGGCCAGGTCTGCCAGTGCATCCTCGGGCTCGGTTCCCTCGGGCAGGTCGAGCGTGGGAAAGATGGGTCTGCCGTCGGGCAGCGCCTCTCCGCAGCCGTCGGCCACCTCCGTGACACGTGCCAGTGCGTCTGGGAACGCGGCATAGCGGGCGCGCATCTCGTCGACGCCCAGCCAGTGCAGGTCGATCCTCGGGTCGCCACCACCGGGCACGGCCTCCGCAGGCAGCTCATCCAGCGGGCAGTTGCGCGCAATCGCCGCCAACAGGCGGAGGCGCGGCACGTCTTGGCGAGAGAGGCAGTAGACCGGCTGTACGGCGACCGGAGGCGTGCCAAGCAAGTGAGCGAGTGAAGACAGCTCTTTCCCCACGGGGGCGTCGTCCGCTCCTTGCAGCTCGAGGCTGAGGTAGGTGTGCGGCCCGTAGATGTGAGCCAGCCGGCCGGCATAGCGCCGCGCGGCCTGGAGGTGTCCCATGCGCAGCAGGCGCTCGGTCCAGCCCTGGCGTCCGCCGTCCAGGCATAGCAGTCCATCCGCGTGCGCTGCCAGGTCATCGAGGCTCAGTCCTCGCGCCAGGCGCGCCTCGCGGTCGGCGTGTCCTTGTAGCAGCGAGGAGAGCCGGCACAGGGACCGGTAGCCGGAGCGATCCCGCGCCAGCAGGATCACCAGTCCCGGCGGCTCTGCCCCAACGGAACCCTCCTGGAGGTCGCCTGGCAGAGCGATGCTGGTCGCCATACCGACGATCGGCTGGATCCCGGCACTCGTGCAGGCACGGGCAAAGGCGATGACGCCGTACAGGGCGTTCGTGTCGGTCAGTGCCAGGTGCGACATGCCGCTCTCGGCGGCACGCTGTGCGAGGTCAGAGACCGACGCCGTGCCGCCGAGAAGCGTGTAATGAGAGTGGACGTGGAGATGGGTGAACGACGCCGCCCCCTCGACGTGCTGCTGTGGTGTGCTCACGCACCTAATCGCCAGGCAGGTAGATATTCGCCCGCGTCAGGCCGCACTCGCGGGCCATGCGCACGCAGTAGGCTAACTGGCCGATCTCCTCGCCATGTTCGTTGGAGCCAAAGGAAAGGCGGGCACCGGCCTCCGTGGCGCGCCGGAGAAAGGCGGCGCTGGGGATCTCGTAGCGGGCATTGATCTCGATCGCGACGCCGTGCGCGACGGCGGCAGCGATCACGGCGTCCATCCGCTCTTCCGTCCACAGTGCGTCGTACGCATCGACGATCGCTGCCGGGAGAAAGGTGGGGTTGGCCAGGATGTCGATCGGGGTGCTGGAGATGACCTGGACGTTGAAATCGACATAGCGGTCCATGAAATCTTGAGCATCCTCGATCTGGGCCTCGGCGGTCCACAGGCGGACCCGCCTCCCATCGCGCTCGGGGAAGGTCAGCGCGTCCGAGAGCACGTAATCGAGCTCCCTGCGGGCAGCGTCGGAGAAACAGCGATCCCAATCCAGTCCTTCGGCCTGGATCCCGACGTAGACGGGGTGGGGTGCCATCTCTGCCACGTAGCGCCGCAGCGTCTCGTCGTCGTGGAGCGCCTCGCCGCGGCCGCCGTGCTCGACCACGCCGAGGCAGACGCCACGCGCACGGGCGATCTCGAGCGCGCGCTCGATCGAGATCAGGCCCTCGAGGTGCGCGTGCAGGTCGACGAGCGGGATGCCGAGCTCGCTGTGCAGTGGCACTTGGGTGCGGTTCGGGTTCGTCTCGTTCATAGTCTCCTCTTTTGGTGTCCGCAGATTGACACAGATAAGCGCAGATCTGTAGATGGTGTAGCGGTGTTCTGGATGTACAGGAACCTGCGCCCAGTCGCGATCGGGCCAGAATTGCAGCTCGATGCCGGGCCGTGCCCCTCTGGCGGCGGATCAGTTGTTGCAGCCAGGGGATGGGATCACGCGCGCTGGACCAGAACAGGTCTTCCCAGAGATAGTGCACGGCGAGCATCTTCCATACACCGAACCGCTCGTCGAGCACCTGTAGGAGCTGCTCGACCGGGACGGGGTCGGCCGGATCGCGATCGAAAAAGAGCTTGGAATAGATCCGCTGCTCCCAAGGCGAGATGTGGTTGAGCTCGTCCCACTGGTGGAAAACGTCGAACAGGATATAGCCGACCGAAGCGGGCCCGATACCATAGAGATCGAGCAGGGCTGCTCGTCGCAACTCACGCGGCGCCGCGCGCAGCGCAAACTCGTCGACCTGTCCCTCGGCAAAGGCTTCCGTCACGCGCAGGATCGATCCGGCCCGATAGCCGACCTTGAGCTCGCGAAGCGCGTCCTCGGTGACCCCGCTCAGCTCTTGCGGCGTCCAGAAGGCATAGAGCGCCTGCCCATCGAACGCCAGCAGCGTCCCATAGGTCTCGAGGAGGGCCTGCATCATCTGGATCGAGCGCCGGATGACGGCGTTCTGGAGGACGATGGCTACGATCAGGTACTCGTAGAGCGATCCGGGCGAAGCCGGGCGCATGCCGCACCAGCGGTCGATGGCGGGAGCGAGCTGCGGGTCGCCCCGCCCCTGCTCGTAAAAGGGCGCGAGATCGAGGGCCAGGTTGTAGCGATAGACGATCTCGTCGGACAGGGCGGTGAGGTAGGCAGCATCGAGGTCGCTTGCAGCATAGACGTGGACGTCGACCCCTGGCGCGTCGACGCTGCCGGCATCCTGCAGCTTCAGCCCGAGCGGCACGCCACGCCAGCGCATGGTTTGCCAACGGATGCCAGGCGACCACGCATTGTCCGGCGAAGGAAAGTGGTCGGGCTTGTGCACCGTTGCGTTAAAATGCAGGGGGGCAGTTGGCACGAGGTGTAATATGTGCTTGGCCGAAAGAGGTGCTGCAGTCAAGTCTCTACCCCGGGTTGAACATCTCTCGTGTGCCAGGCATCGTCCGGCAGCAAGCGGTGCTCATGCTATGGCAGGCCCAACGCTGGACGCATGATAGCACAAGCGCGCGGAATAGGAAAACGATGGCACCACGCGAGGCCGGGGTTCGGTCTACGATCCGAGTAGAGCTCGACTCAGAGATAGTTAAAGATCAGCAATATGATCGCCACAGTGATGAATAGCGCGAAAAGTATCCTGGCCGTCATCGCTGCACTCCGAGCGATGCGCCCGAACCCAAAGACGGCAGCTACGATCGCGGCGATGAAAGCCACGAAGGCCCACCCCAGTAGTCCCATGACTTGTACCTCCTTGCCGTGCATCTATTTCCAGTTGTGTCAGGCGGCACCGAACCACGAAAAGCAGCACGCACCGCAGAGGGCACGGAGCACGCAAAGAAGAGATGGTGTTGCATGGATCATAGCACAGAATCTCGCCCAAAGCGATCGTGCCTGAGTTGTGTTTGGTTGGAGTTCAGATAGGGGATATGCGGTATTGCGCAGCGCTGACAAGTGTGCTATAATCGTACCAGGATAAGGAGAACGTTCGATGTACAGGCGAAACGCGTGCATCTGTATCGTGGAGAGGACCCATTCTCCGCCGGAGCGGTGAGCCCGGTAGGTACAGTCGCGCTGCCTATCCCCCTCTCGCCCGCGGTGAGGGGGTTTTTGTTTGGGGCCGGTCGTTGCGCTGCGCAGGAGGAGTGCCATGCCATTACAGCTATACAACCATTTGACGAGGCAAAAAGAGGTTTTCACGCCGCTTCACGAAGGGTGGGTCGGCATGTACGTCTGCGGCCCGACGGTGTATGGGCATCCGCACATCGGCCACGCCAAGGCCTACATCACCTTTGACGTGCTGTGCCGCTACCTGGAGGTCCTGGGGTATGGCGTGCGGTACGTGCAGAACATCACCGACGTCGGGCACCTGACCGACGACGCCGATGCCGGTGAGGACAAGATCGAGGCCCAGGCGCGGCGGGAACGCGTCGAGCCGATGGAGGTCGCCGAGTTCTATACGCGCTCCTATTTCGAGGATATGGACACGCTGAACGTGCGCCGGCCCGATATCTCGCCGCGGGCCAGCGGGCACGTGCCCGAGCAGATCGAGCTGGCCAAGCGGCTGATCGAAAAAGGCCATGCCTACGAGGGCAACGGCTCCGTCTTCTTTTCCGTCACCGGCTGGGAGAGCTATGGCAAGCTCTCGGGGCGCAAGCTGGAAGAGCTGGAAGAGGGAGCGCGCCTGGAAGTGAACCCCGACAAGCGCGACCCGCGCGATTTCGCCGTGTGGCGTGCGGCGACGCCGGAGCACATCATGCAGTGGAACAGCCCCTGGGGGCCGGGCTATCCGGGCTGGCACGCCGAGTGCACGGTCATGGCTCGCAAGTACCTGGGCCTGCCCTTTGACATCCACGGCGGCGGGCTGGAGAATATCTTTCCGCACAACGAGAGCGAGGTGGCACAGTGCGAGGCAGCGTACGACGAGCCGTTCGCACGCTACTGGGTGCTCAACAACATGGTCACCGTCAACGGGACCAAGATGGGCAAAAGCCTGGGCAATTTCATCACCATCAAGGACGCGCTGGCACGGCACGACCCAATGACGATCCGCTTTTTCGTCCTCAGCAGCCACTATCGCTCGAACACTGATTTCTCAGAAGAGGCGCTGGAAGCAGCGGGGCGAGGTTACGAGCGGCTGATTGGCACGATCAGCGTGGTCCGGCAGCGCCTGGCCGAGGCCGATAAGGACGAGCAGCCAGACGAGGGGTTTGCAGAGGTGCTGCGCACGTACGAGGCACGCTTTCTGCGGGCCATGGACGATGACCTGAACACGCCGCAGGCGTTGGCGGCGCTCTTTGACCTGAACAAAGAGGTCAACACCTTGCTCAACAGCGGTGGCTATGTGAGCGGCGGCACGCTGGCCGCGATCGACGGGACCTACCGCAAGTTGGGAGGCACGATCCTGGGCCTGATCCCGGACGAGATCGTCCAGCAAGAGAGCGCCGGCCTGGAGGAGGCGCTGATCGGGCTGCTGATCGATCTCCGCGCCCGGGCGCGCGAACAGCGCGACTGGGCTACCGCGGATACGATTCGGGACCGGCTGACCGCAGCGGGCGTCGCGCTGGAGGATCGGCCCGACGGGACAACCTGGCACCTGATCCCCAGCTAGGCAAATGTAGAGCCCTGGCGGTCACTCTTGGCCGCCAGGACTTGACGATCGAGACAACACGAGAACAGGGGACAGTACGCGAAGGGCCTGTCCCGACCGGCGTGGAACGAGCCGGAGCCGAGCGCGCTAGAGTACCTCCTCCGACAGATTGGCCTGTTCCATGCCGACGACAAAGGCGACGGCACCTTCCTGGTACCTGCCAGGCCGCAGCCACCACCCTCTACGAGAGCGCTGGCGGGTGTTCTCGCGGATGATGTCCATGACGTGATCCACATCGGCCTCGTCGATACCGATCATGAGGGTCACGTTGCCTTGCCGCAAGAAGCCGCCCTGCGTGGCAGCCTGCGTGACGCGGTAGCCCGCATCGTTCAGCTTTTTGGTGACCACTCCTGCATCTTCGGGATGGACGATGCCCATCACCATCTTGCCCGACATAGTAGGCCCCCTTTCCACTCTGCTCCGTGCCGAGATTATAGCAGAAGCCGACAAGAGTGTCAACGAGACGGGTCGCGCTCAGAGTTGCCTGTGGACAGCGAGGTCTGCCGGCCGCTGGGAATCCACTGGCGGGCGATAGCTTTCCACCTTCCGCGCTCGCACCAATCCACAGCGCAAGCAGGTGCAGGGCGATCTGGTGAAGCATCGCGGTTTGTCGGCGCCCCTCTCGCATGTTCTTGTTCTCGCCTGCTGCGAAATGCTCTGTTTCTAGCATTTTCTTGATGGAAACACGGCCTGATCCGTGCTATACTTCTCTTATTCCCTCAACTATAGACTTGGATCCGCAGCCGACCCTGACCGGTGATCGAATCGGCAAGTGGTCGGCTTTTGCTTTTGCGTGTACAGGTCGCAGCAGATCCAGGATCGAGCGCACTACCGCAGCCAGGGCGCGGTCCTGTTTGTGCGTTTCAGGTTGCGCGGGTAGCCGCAAAAACGATGCAGCGACACGCGCGTATTGCGCACTATGGCGACGAAAGCGATGCCAGTCCTCCGATGGGCCTGGTACGCCAAGCCGATGGGCGCGGACGCAGTGAGCGCATAGATCAAGTCGTACAGCGAGTACGGAATGCCCAAGCTGCCGCACGGCGCACGGATCTACTCGTCTTCCCCGCTCGGCCCGTGGGACATGGTGGTCTGGGAGCTGGAATTCGAGGATCATGCTGAGTTTGCGGCGTGATACAGCGAGTTCTGGGCCGCACCACGGGCGCGCGCGTTCTTGGCCGCAAGCAATGGTCTCATCGAGCGTGGCGGCAGCGGCGAGTTCTAGCGTGTAGAGCCGTTTGGGTTGCGGCCAGAGGGCGCGGACTTGTGTACCGCACCGCAAGGGGGCCGCGCACCTGGCATACGCTGCACGGCTCCAGCGAGAAAGGACCAGCCAGCGTAGTGGTGGCTCTTTCCCGTCGCACCGAAGGTCGCGGGAGGCTAGCGTGGGCCGTGCTGGTATTTAGCTGCAGAGGAGCCTCGCCCCTAGGGGCGGCCCAGCGTTGCCCGATCTAGCGATCAGGACCACCCCGCCGGGCGTATGGTGCACCGTGCCCTCGGGTGGCCCCACTCGGCGCTTGTTTATGTTGGTCCGGCACGCTATGGGCAGCTCTATCGTCAACGTCCCGCTACTGCTTAACCGGCTGTCCACCAACTGGGGGGAGGGTCTGTTTCGAAAAACGCGGGCTTTCATCAGGCCATTGGTATGGCAATGTTAGTTGGGCCGGGTAGATTTGAGCCTGCGCCCCGGAAAGGATGGAGCTATGGACCTCACAGAATGCGCGCAGTGTGCCACGGAGCATCCGGTTTGCTTCCTTGGCACCATCGACGGCGACCAGCCACGCGTGCGAACACTTCTCATGGATCATGCCGACGAGACCGGGTTCTACTTCATCGTGATGGCAGGCAAGGAGGTGATGAAACAGATACGCGCAAACCCGAAAATCGAGGTCTGCTGGTACAACAGCCCGGCGGAGCTCGCTGACTGCAAGCACCTCCGCGTCTACGGCACTGCCGAGTTTCTCACGGATCAAGAGTCCAGAGGTTGGGCCGTTCGCAACCGTGAGTTCCTAGACGGCGTCACCGGCAGGAGTATCTCCCCGCTTGCCACCCCCATGAGGATCGCTCACGGTGATGCTCATTTCTGGGTCCTTACTGACGCGTGTGCAGAGGCGGAAGTAGAACACCTCAGGTTCTAGGTTCCGCCGACCGTGGTCACAAACTGGTTCAAACGGGCGTGAAGGACGAGTGCCTGCGGCGCCTGCCCGTCGTCTCGGGAAACCTTTGTCGGAGACTGGGCTGCCTAACACCAATGGCCTGATGAAAGCCCGTGTCTTCCGAGATCTGCACGGGGAGGTCAAAATACATCCTGACCAAATGCGCAACTCGGTAGGTGGTCGGCTTTTCTTTGGCGTGTACAGGTCGCAGCAGACCCAGGATCGAGCGCGCTATGGGAGCCAGGGCTCGATCCCGTTCAATAACTTGTACGAGGAAAGGAAGGAACCCATGATCGTCAATCGCAGGACGTTCAACGTGAAGGTAGGATGTATGGAAGAAGCTGTCGCGCTCGTCTTGGGGGAGATCGCGGCAGACAGCGAACGCGGCGGCTATACTGGCCGAATCCGCGTCTATACGTCGAGTATCGGGACGTTCGATCAGATGGCCGTCGAGTGGGAGTACCAGGATCTAGCAGAGTACGAGGAAATGTGGGCTGAGTGGGCTGCGCTGCCGACGACTGCTGCATTCATGCAGAAGTGGATTGAGCTGGTCAAGGAGGGCGGCACGAACGAGATCTGGGATCTTGCGGAGTAGTAGCGAGACAGCCCGCGCCGACCAAAGAGCAGTCGCGCACCTGGCAGGCGCTGCGCGATAGCGAGAAGGGCCACCACCCCGCTGGCTGGCCCTTTCTCGTTGCACCAAAGGGCAAGCGAGACTGAGCGTGGCCCACGCTAATGTTCAGTTGCTAAAGAGCCTCGCCAAGAGGACTTGTGATCACACCCATGCTTCCCGAGCTGCCCTGCCGGGCGAGTATCGCGTCATCCCGACTGTGGCGAGCGAGATGCACTTTCTGGAGGTCTTGTGCCGGAGAGATGGGCGGCTGCTGACCATTGCCGGTGGCGAGTGACGGGTACCGGCTTAGCCCTGTGATCGGCTTTGCGCTCCTGGCGCCTTTGCGGTACAGTGGGCCCTATGCGTGCAACACTCTGGTGAGAGGGGAACCCAGCAAAGGAGCAGCGATGAAGATCACCGAGATCAAGACCTACCTAGTGAACGCGAACGAGAACAAGCGTGCCGACCGCCCGCGCGGGCGCAACTGGTTGTTCTGCAAGGTGCTCACCGACGAAGGAATCTATGGCGTGGGTGAGGGCGGCGGGTGGCCCACCGTGGCGCAAAAGGGGATCGAGGAGGTCGCGCCCCTGTTGGTCGGCGAGGACCCCTCTGCCATCGAGCGGCTGTGGCTGAGGGTCTATGACCTGCTGCACGGGCACGGGCTGACCGGCTCGGTGCGTGGCGGCGTGATCAGCGCGATCGACATGGCGCTGTGGGACATCAAGGGCAAGGCCCTCGGCGTCCCGGTCTATGAGCTGCTGGGGGGCAAAGTGCGCGACCGGATCCGGATCTATGCGCACGCCGACTCGGTGGTGCGCGGGCGTGAGCTGATCGAGCGCGGCTATACGGCCTTCAAGTGCGGTCCAGACCCGCAGCAGTTGATCGACATGCGGTCCGCCTTTGGCTACGAGGTCGAGATCGGCGTGCACTGTCACGGCGAGTTCACGCCGGGCGGCGCGCTGCAGCTAGCCAAGGAGATCGAACCGTACGCGCCCGCTTTCCTGGAAGAGCCGACCTCGGCCGACGACCTGGGCGCGCTGGCGTGGCTCTCGGAGCGAACCAGCGTGCCCCTGGCGTCCGGGGAGCGGCTCTATTCCAAGTGGGCCTTTCGCGAGCTGCTCGAGCGGCGGGCGATCGAGATCGCGCAGATCGAGATCACGCGCGTAGGGGGGATCACGGAAGCGAAAAAGGTCGTGATCCTGGCGGAGGCGTTCCTGGCCAAGGTCGCCCCGCACGACGGGTCGGTGGGGCCGGTGGCCGAAGTGGCCAACGTGCACGTACTGGCGAGTGCCCCCAACTGCATCTACCTGGAGCACCGGGCGGAGGACGTGCCTTGGCGAGCGGAGGTTGCCCCCGGCGCGCTGCGCGAGGAAGCGGGTTACCTACCGCTACCCAGTGCACCCGGCCTGGGCATCGACCTCGACGAGGAGGCGATGGCCGCGCATCCGCCTTATGCGGTGGAGGAGATGAGTTACCGCACCCGCACTCCGGAGGAGATGCAGCGACACAGCTATCGCTAGCCACGTCCATGGGCGGAACTCTCGATCGGACTGCGTGTTATGACATGTGTGCGCCCTGCTACCGATCGCGGCCCGATCGCGTATAGGGTGTGAGCACTGTGGGTGCTCTTGGGATTGTCCCATATTCATCCTCCACTCAGCGGAAGGGAGACTAGACATGGACGGACTGCTCGATCGGATGCGGCGTGTGGTGATGCTCGACGCAAGCCTGTACGAGGAGGTGGAGCACGATCAGACCCTGAATCAGCAGGCACTGCTGGTCGTGATCATCGTCTCAGTAGCCAGCGGAATCAGCGCCCTGATAGGCGGGATCATCGGGGGACAGGTCGGCCGGGCGTTCCTCGGCGCGTTGGTCAGCGTCGTGATCGGCGTGGTGAACTATTACATCTGGGCCTATGTGACCCAGTTCGTGGGCACCAGCTTTTTTGGCGGAACGGCCGACGTGGGCGAGATGCTGCGCGTGCTGGGCTACGCGCATACGCCGCGGCTGCTGGGCCTGCTGGGCTTTATCCCATGCGTGGGGTGGCTGATCAGTCTCGCCGCGCTCGTCCTCTCGCTGATCGCCGCCGTGATCGCGATCCGCGCGGCGCTCGATTTCGACACCGGCAAGGCGGTCGTTACGGCGATCATTGGCTGGGTGATCATCGTGATCATCAACGTGATTGTCGGCTTGGTACTGGGGGTGGGTGCTGCGGGGCTGGGAGCGATCCCCTCGTTCGGCCGCTAGCGCTTTCATATAGGCCAACCTGTGCGCCTGCGCCCTGCTATTGAGGGCGCAGGCGCCTTCTTGGGCTTCAGCTGGCTGACGCTTGCACACGTCCGGCATGTATGCTATCCTGGGCGCAGGCCGAGAAGGAGAGGGACTATGCTCGTTCAGGTGCGCGTCCCGACCGCGCTGCGCACCAGGACAGGAGGTACGACAGAGATCGAGGTGCAAGCCGGCGACGTCGCCGAGGCGCTGCGGCAGCTCGAGTCCGCCTGCCCTGCCCTGATACCAGTACTGCGCGATGAACAGGGGGCACTGCGCCCGCGCGTGAGCATCTATGTCAACGATCGGCACGTCCGCTACCTGCAGGGGATAGAAACGCCGCTGCAGGAGGGGGACGAGGTGTACGTGGTGCCGATCGTCATGGGGGGCTGACGACGATGCCAAAGACGCGTAGCGCGTTGCCGCCCATGACCAGCGCGCGATCCTGCGCTGCGATCTCTGCCTCGGCAAAGCAAGACAGCATATAGAGCGGGTCAAAGAGGGTCGCGTCGCTGCCAAACATGACCCGCTGCGGTCCCAACGCGGCGATGGCGCGCTCGATCCGCCCGCGTTCCGGGCTGCTGATGGCAAAGTCAAGGTAGAGGTTCGGGGCATGCTGCGCCGCCTCGATCGCTTCCCGCCACGCATCTCCCCCCGCGTGTGCAACGACGATAGGCAGCCGTGGATGGCGCTGGGCCAGGCCGGCCAGGCTACGTACCGCTCCGGCACCCCAGGTGTGGATCAACAGCGGCTTGCTCTCTTTCTCTAGCAAGGCAAACAGATCGGCCATGCGCGGTTCGCCCATCCCCGTGGCCGAATAGCTGGTGTGAACCTTGAACCCGACAAAGCGGGGGACGTCTCGATAGGTCTCGATCTCGCGCCGGGAGAGGTCCAGGTAACGCGGATTGACCGTCAGGTAGGCATAGAGGCTGTCATAGTCGGCGATGTCCTCCGCCAGCCGCCGGTTCCCGGCGACCATGTCGTCCACGATCGCCTCTGTCGAAGAGATGATCGCGGCATCGAGGCTGCGCCGTTTCATGTAGCGCAGGTTCTGCTCGATTCCGCCCCACTTGCCGGCAAAGGGCCAGGGCCCGCTGTGTTGGTGTACGTCCACGATAGGGTAGGCGGCGCCGCTCATCGGCCCTCCTTTTCTTCGATCCGGAACACGCGACGTGCGTTCTCTCCCAGGATCGCCTCCTGGCTCGCCTCGTCGATCTCTGCCCCGAGCACCATGTCCATCGATGGG
>Ga0315534_1001923_pt1 | contig 14345 bp, 10 predicted proteins | sample SalMarSW160240MG_FD_203094 | JGI IMG/M metagenome (GOLD analysis project Ga0315534, IMG submission 203094) | Salt marsh sediment microbial communities from the Plum Island Ecosystem LTER, Massachusetts, United States - Salt Marsh Sediment SW1602-40 ... | reverse complement strand
TCGTATTGACTCTTCAAACCCGGGAACAGCACATCCGTCGCGACAAGGCAACCAGTAATATCTGTACGAACCAAGGATTGTTTGCCCTGCGCGCGAGCGTGTACTTGTCGGCGATGGGCCCCCAAGGCATGCGCGACGTGGCGCAGTTGTGCCTGAACAAGGCCCGGTACGCCGCCTCCAAAATCACCGAGAACCCGCGGTTCAGACTGGAGTTCTCCTATCCCACCTTCAAGGAATTCGTGGTCCGCGATACCGCGGGCAATGTGGGGGACGCGTTGCAGTCGGCCCGCGACGCCGGATTTCTAGCCGGCGTGCCGTTGGCGCGATGGTACCCGGAACGGTCCGATTGTTTCCTCGTGGCAGTGACCGAGAAACGCACCCGCCGGGAAATAGACGCACTCGCTTTGGCACTGGCCGCCTCCTCCGAACCGGCTCCTTCCCATGCGTAATCGCCAAGCTGTCCAATTGCTGTTCGAGTTATCGCGCCGCGGTCGCCGTGGGAGCCGAATGCCCGCGTGCGACGTGCCCGCGGAACACCCCGAAAACGCACTTCCCGCGGACACCGTGGCCGAGGAGCCACCGGCCTTGCCCGAACTTTCCGAACCCGATGTCGTGCGGCATTTCGTGAACCTGTCGACTCTGAACATGTCGGTCGACACGCATTTCTATCCGCTTGGATCGTGCACGATGAAGTACAATTCCAAACGGAACGAGCGTTTGGCGAGCCTGCCGGGCATGATCGACGTGCATCCCTATCAACCCGAGTCAACCGTCCAGGGCCTGCTGCAGCTGCTCGGCGAACTTCAGGAGATGCTCGCCGAGATCGCGGGACTGGAGGCCGTTTCGTTGCAACCGGCCGCCGGCGCGCAGGGCGAACTCACCGCCTTGATGGTTGCCGCCGCTTACTTCCGCGACGTGGCGGAACAGCGGACCAAGGTGCTGTCGCCCGATAGCGCCCACGGAACGAACCCGGCCAGTGCCACCATGGCCGGATTCGATACGGTCACCGTGCGCAGCACTTCCGAAGGATTGGTCGACTTGGACGATTTCCGGCAGAAGCTGGATGACAAGATTGCCGTATTTATGATCACCAATCCCAACACGCTGGGACTGTTCGACGGTCACATGCGGGAAATCGCCGATGAGGTTCACCGGCGTGGAGGTCTTATCTACCTGGACGGGGCCAACATGAACGCCATTCTGGGAATCGCCCGGCCGGGCGATTTCGGGGCCGACATGATGCACTTCAACCCCCACAAGACGTTTAGCGGTCCGCACGGAGGCGGAGGCCCCGGCGCGGGACCGATCTGCGTGTCGGACAAGCTGGCGGGCTACTTGCCCACGCCCGTTCTGCGCCGCGACGGCGATCGATTTTCGCTGGATTTCGATCGTCCCAAATCGATCGGCCGCGTGCGAAGTTTTGTGGGCAATGTGGGAGTGCTCGTTCGTGCCTACGCATACCTCCGCACACACGGACCGGATGGGCTGCGCCGTGTCTCCGAAACCGCGGTGCTGAACGCCAACTATCTGCTCTCCCGAATCAAGAGCGCGCTGCCCGTCCCGCAAGGTGATCGCTGCATGCACGAGTTTGTCGCCACGGCCCAACCGGCCAAGTCAGAGCACGGCATTACGGCCATGGATATTGCCAAGCGGCTGCTCGATTACGGCTTTCATGCCCCGACGGTGTATTTTCCACTGACGGTGCGCGAGGCCATCATGATCGAACCGACCGAAACCGAAAGCAAACAGACGCTCGACGCATTCGCGGATGCCGTCGAATCGATTCTGCGGGAACCGCAGGAGCTGCTGCAGGAGGCCCCGCTATCCACGCCTGTCAGCCGCCCAGACGAAGTGCGGGCCGCGCGAAATCCGGTGTTGGTCTGGGACGCAGACGCGGCACCGTGACCCTTGCCCGCCGCAGACGTGTCGTGTTCAGGGGTGCACGCCTCGGAGCCTCCCCCTTCCGCGGGATTCACGCGCTTTCTGGGCGTGAAAATCTGCCACCCGCGTGCTCTCCGTCGCCTCGGTCGTCTGCTGCCGGGCGGCAAAACCTTCGGCCTTCGTGCGATAGACGGACTCGAGCAATCGGTGTGCGAACGGATGGCTGGCCGACCTGCTGTCGTCCGAATTCAACGCGCGTTCTACGGCGTCCGCCGATGCGTCGAGAAGCTGTTGCGCTTCCTCCCATGCGTGCCTGTCCCGCAGCAATATGGCCAGGCCAATGTGAGACCAGCAGCGACCGAACACATACGCGGGCGTGTGTGGATAACGTTCGACGAGAAACGCGTACGCTTCCGACGCGCGGCGAAAGTTCCTTTCGGCGTCGTCGACGCGCCCGCACCGAACAAGTTCACGGGCCAGAAGATGGTAGGTGTAAGCCACTGTCGTACGATAATCCGTCACCTGAGGGTGCTCCGCCACCAACCGGGTCATCATGTCCAGCGCGGCCCGCAACTGGCGTTCGCCCGCCTCCCGCTCTTCGGCCTGCTGCGAACGCATGGAATGGCGTCCCAGACGCAAATAAGTCTGGCACAGCCCAAAACGGTAATCGGCAACATCCGGAAACTCCTCGACAAGCGACTCCAGCAGCGCGGTGGCCATGCGTTGTGCAGCGAGTCGCTCGCTGCGATCGAGCTGATACGCCATATCACGGTAGCACCTCGCCAACAGGTGCCGGCCGTCGGGAGCCAGGGCGGAATCTTCGTCCAGCGACTCGAGGATCGTGATGGCCGTTTCGTAGTGCCGCATGCCGTTGTGGCGTGCAGATTTCTCCTGCACGGTCGGGGCGCGTTCGGTATCTGCGGCGTCACGAGATGACGCGGATTCCCGCGATTTCGATCCGTGCGCCGCGGACTCAACGCGGCTCCGCTGCGACGGCGAAGAGGAACTCCGCGGTGTCCTTGCGGAGGGTCCGCGCCAGGACGGGCCACCGGGCGGGACGCGCGGTCCCTGCCGTCCCAGAAGGTAGTGCGTGCGGGCCAATTCGAATTGCAGCGCGGGAACGGCCGAACGCGCCTGGGCCAGCGGCTCCAAAATCCGCAGCGCATCGGTGTGCGCTTCGTAGGCCGCTCGCCAACGACGCGCTCGGCGATACACGTTGCCCAGCTCGTTGTGAATCCGTGCCATTTCCCGAGGGACCGCCACCTGGGTGACGTCGCTTTCCAATCGCCGATAGATGTCCAACGCCCGCCGGTAAGCATCCGCCGCCCGGTCGAAGTCTCCCAGCCGTTGCCGGATGTCACCCACGCGGCCATGGGCCTCGGCAATCCGCATGCGAAACGTGACTTCGTCAATTCCCTGCTGCTCCGCCAATCGCCCGTAGAAACCCAGCATGTTTTCCAATAGCGTGGCGACGTCGTTGGAGAGCACCGGTTGGACGGGGGCCGTGAACGAGGCTTCCTGCTCATCGTCGTTCAGATCCAGATCGGCTACGGTCGTCATACGGTGCGGCGCGAACTGATCGTAGATTCTGTCGATGGCCTCCAAGGCCAGCTCCGCCGTCGCCTCGGCGCGATGGCGCTGACTCTTTTCAGCCGTCAATGCCTGACGGGTTCGTACGTAGCTCCAGGCCGAAACAACGGCCACGAGCGCCAGCAGCAATACGGCGGTCATCCCCAACCCCGCCACGGCCCGGTTGCGACGGCACCACCGCCAGACGCGTTCCGCGGGGCTGATGCGCCGCGCCTGGATCGGCCGATCGTCGGCAAAGTTCTTCAGGTCTTCAGCCAGCGCGCCGGCCGTGGCATACCGGTGCTCCGGCTCGCAGCTCGTCGCCTTCAAAATGATCGTTTCCAAATCGCGCGGTACGCGGCTGTCTATCGACCGCGGCGGGGCGAGCTGGCCGGTCGTGATGTCCTGGATAAGCTTGTTCCTGTCCGCGTCGGCAAATCCGGGGCGGAACGTCACGAGTTCGTATAGCGTCAATCCCAGCCCGTAGATGTCACTCCTCGCATCGACGCGTCCAGCGAATCGTTCCGGCGCCATGTAATGCAGGGTACCTACCAGGTCGCTCGTATGGCTGATGTCCGAATGCTCCATCGCGCGGGCCAGTCCAAAGTCGGTGACCCAGACCACGCCGCGCTGGTCGATCATCAGGTTTGCCGGCTTGATATCCCGATGCAGCGTTCCCTGCTGATGAGCGTAGTGCAGCGCCTCGGCAACTTGCATCCCAATTTCGGCGACCCGCTTCCAATAGGGTCGGCCGGGTTGCACGGCCGCGGGGCGATGCGCCGGCGACTCGGCGTCACTCGCCGTTGCTGACTGTCGGTTTGATGTGTCATCCTTGATGGGCGGTGCATGGATGGTGCTGGGCGTGGATGCAGCGGTCGCAGCATCCGATTCCGATGCCGCACGCCGGTCGGCCGACGGTTCCGTCCCGGAATCGGTAGCGCCGGATGCTGACGACGAAGCCGTGGCAAAAAGAAGCGCAACCGAGTCCGGCTGGTCGTCCCGCGCATCGCCGGCGCACCCGTCGGCGGTCGAACCCGGCTCGCCACTCGCGGGGGACACCGCCGCCCGCGCGCGGGCAATGACTTTTTCCAGTCCCATACCGTCGATGAACTGCATGACGAAGAAATGGTGCCCCTCGTGATGTCCGACGCCAAAGATGGGAACTATGTTGGTATGGTGCAGCCTCGCTGCCGTCTGCGCTTCCCGTTGAAATCGGCGCAAGCGCCTGGCATCGCACAGAACATGACGCGGCAGGATTTTCAACGCCACGCGTCGCTGGAGAGAAATCTGCTCCGCCTCGTAGACAATGCCCATCCCCCCGCGGCCGACTTCCCGGAGGACGCGGAAGTCGCCCAGGACGGTGGGATGATCGCCAGACGTATCGAGTGGTTTCTCCCCTTGCTCCAATCGACCGCTGCGGAACTGCTCCATCGCCACGACCGCAGGAAACAGATTGCGGATCTCGTCGGCCAACCCCGGATGCTCGGCGGCATACGTATCGACGGCCGGCTGCTCGTGACGTCGGATCCGGCTGATGAAATCGTCAGCCAGCAGTTCCAGAGGATCGCGGTCGGGATTCTTCGACACGTGGTGGCTCCTCGAAGCCCGGCTGCTGGGTCAAGGCGTCCTTCAATCGGTGCAGCGCGCGTATATAACGAATGCTGGCCGCCTTGTGTGTCAGTGCCAACAGCTCGGCAACTTCGCCATTGGAAAGTTCTTCAAAATGACGCAAGATCAAGATTTCCCGGTCGCCGCTGCGTAAGCGCCTCAACGCGTTCTGCAACGCAGACGAAGCTTCCTTGCGCATCATCGCCTGACTGGGAGACGTCAGTTGGCCCTGCACGTCGTCGACCCACGCGGCGGAACTCGACGGCCCTGCACGTCGATCGAGTGAAACATCGAGGCGCGCGTCCCGCATGCGCGTCCCCAGGTGGCGGCGGTGCACGTCCGCTAGTGTCTGGCCAACAATCCACCGCAACCAAAGAAACAACGATGGCTGAGGGTCGCTGCACTGGTAGTGATGGTATCGCTGCGCCGCGGCGATGTAGGCCTCTTGCAACACGTCGTCCACGTCCGCCCGGCCCCGCAAACGGGCGTCCAGACGCCAGACCACGATCCGCGCCAGTCGAGGTCCGTACCGCGCGAACGCATCGGCCAACAGCCGCTCGTTGCCGGAACTCCGCGGCCTGAATTGCCGCAAACCGTCGGTCGATAAGGCCATGGCGTCGCTCGATAAATATCGTGTCGCCCGGTGATCTTGCCACGGCCGTTGAACGGTCCACCGGCCCTTACGCGGACACGGTGGCCCAACATGACCGGGTCACCCCCCTTCTACTGTCGCCGCCGACGGTCGGTTCGTCAAACGGCCGGCGCATGGCAAGATCGTTCTATCGGTAGACGCACGCATTCATTCCGGGCAGCCGATGGCCAACCCCCGCCTGCCGCCACACAGGTGTTCCCGGGCCCATTCGTCGGCGGACCCAGATACTGTTCGCGACTTGAAGAAACAGAATGGATAGTCAAGAATAAGCGCGATAATTAACTGTTTTTGCTGCATTTGACATGACATCGCGGCAACGATCTGAAATTCTCCGTGTAGACAATCGGCCGTGGCCCGCGTTTATATCTACGGGCCGGTGCACTGCTGCGGCGGCCGCAGTTATCCTCGTATGCCTCAATGGCTCGTGAAAGGAAGTTTCATGTCATCTTTTTATGCCAAGCTATTCGCCGTCGCGACGGCGTGTGCCATGGCGTCTGTCGCCGGTACCGCACGCGCTTCGGAGAACGACGATCGGGCTGAGCGTTCCGAGAGTCGCCCTGAGTCGGGCCAGGCGCGTGGACAGCGGATGATCGATGCGGTGTTCGCCCGAATCGACAAAGACGGGGACGGAAGCCTTAGTAAAGAAGAGTTCGGGGGCGCGATGAAACGGTTTCATGCCATGGCACGTGGTCGCGGCCGCACGGCCCCCGGGTGGGCCGACCGCGGATCGGATCGCCCGGCCCGCGCAAGACACGGAGAGAAGCGTCGCTCAGCCATGCGATGGCATCAACGACGCGGCGATGACGACCATCCGCGCCGCGACGGTTGTCGCGGCAGACGACACCCAGGCTGGGGGCACCATTGCTGTTGCTGCTGTCCCCACGCGCACCATGCCCGGCACACGGGGCCTGAAAGCAGACATGGCAAATATGGCGGACCCGGCAAGGGCTGGGGACCGGCAGGTATCCGAGGGGGTCCCGGGCGCCACCACGCGGCCAGACGCCGACCAGGCGTGACCGCAATCCTGGCCCGCTTTGACAAGAACGAAGATGGTAAACTCGAGCAAAGCGAGGTGCCCGACAAAGTCTGGACGCGAATAAGCAAGGCGGATAAGGACGATGACGGTCATGTCAGCAAGCCCGAACTCCAGGCGACCATGAAGAAAAATCGAAAACATAAGCCTCCACACGCACGGCGCAGCGAACAGAAAGACAGCGGTGCTGGCTCGTCTCCGCCGCCGGCACGACGGGGCCCAAGCGACAACGAGCGGTCCCGGGGACGCGTGGGCCGAGGTGGATCGCCGCCCGATGCCGATCGTATCTTCCAACGTTTTGACGACGATGAGAACGAACGGCTCTCGGAAGACGAACTGCCCGGCTTCCTGTGGCGCCGCCTTGCCGATGCCGATCAAGACGGCGACAAACAGATCAGCAAGGAGGAACTCCAGCAGGCCCATATCCGAATGCCGCGACGGGGCCCTCGCCCAGATCAGAACCGTGGGAATCGGCACCAGCGGCGAGGTGGGGATTCCAACGCCGGCAAGCAGTCCCGGGCCGATGCGCACGCCCACCAGCCCAGCGGCGAAAGCGGAGAAAAGGCCTCGGAAAGTACCAACGAAACCGAGTCCCCGACTACCGAGCCCTCGGGATGAGGTGTTTTTGAAAGCGTCCGCTGACGAAAACCAACCTGTTGAAAACCGTCCCCAAGCGCTTGAGTTGATGTTCGACGGACCGGCTAGCGGCCCGCTGAACATGGCTCGCGACGAAGCGCTGCTCGAAGCGGCCTGCGCGGACGGGACCGCGCTGCTGCGCTTCTACACCTGGGCACAACCTACTCTTTCGCTGGGATACTTCCAGCCTTACGCGGAGCGACACGACCATCGCGCCAGTGCGGAATGTGCGGTCGTGCGGCGTCCAAGCGGCGGCGGTGCCATCGTCCATGACCAGGAGTTGACCTACTGCCTGGTGCTGCCGCCATGGCACGCCTTAAGCGATCGGCCGATACTCCTTTACCGATCGGTGCACCAGGCGCTGGTCGACACGTTGCGCGCGTCGGGCATCCAGGCGGGTCTTCGCGGCGATCAAGGCAGCGAATCCCGACCCAACGATCCGTTGCTGTGCTTCCTTCGCCACGCGGAAGCGGATGTGACGGTGGACGGTCGAAAGGTCGCTGGAAGCGCCCAGCGTCGCCGCCGAGGAGCAGTGCTCCAACACGGCAGCGTGTTGTTGGCCCGTTCACCGGCGGCCCCGGAGTTGCCCGGTCTTTGCGAATTGACCGGCAAAACCGTGGATCGAAGCGAACTGGCCTCCGGCTGGGCGGACCGCCTGCAACAGCCCTTGGGGCTCACCGCGCGTAGCCGGTCGCCGTCGCGATACGACACCTCGGTTTCGGGCGATCTCCTGGTAAGAAAATACGCATCCGCAAATTGGACCCGCCGCCGTTGACTTTAACGGTCGCCGACGACGTGGTACCGTCGGGGGGGACGGCAGCACAAAAACTAGCCGTGTCCAGGAAAGGCAATTACGTTAGAATAGAAGTGACGATATTCTTGATGGTTGCCGGCAAAAGGGTTGCCGGCCCATTGGACAAAGTGGTCGGGAAAAATTACTCTCGAAAGATCCGGTCTCGCATTGCCCGTGGATCGGATTGATGCTTTCGCACTTATCTTGTTTCGTTTCCCCTCCTCGCTTCCAAGTCAAGAATATGAATCTGACACTACGCCTCATTCAACGTCCGGGCCAGGGCCGCGAGATACAACTGAAAGAAGGTACTTTCGCCATTGGAAGAAGTGGTGAATGCTATCTCCGCGTGCGCAGTGATCTGGTTAGTCGCAGGCATTGTGAGATCCGCGTGACCGACACGTCGGTCGTCGTCCAGGATCTGGGCAGCAAGAACGGCACGTTCGTCAACCAGCAGCGGATCGACGGTGTCCGCGAATTAAACAAGGGAGATGTGCTGGAAGTCGGACCGCTTAAGATGGAGATTCATTATGTGCCCGTTGCCGCTCCGCCGGTCGATGCGCCTCAAACCGCGGGGCCGCCGCCAACGCCGCCGTCCTCCGAAGAAGACGACATCAGCACCTGGCTGGATGATGTCTCGGTGGTGAATGTCGCGTCACGCGACACCGATGCGGTGACGGACGACGAGACGCGTCAGGTCAAATTCCACCGACCGGCGGATGACGATACGGCGACGGGAGACAGCACGTTGGCCAGCGCCGGCGGACAACCTGCTGACCAACGTCGCGAAACGGAGCGAAAGCAACAGCCGGGTAAGCTGCCTCCGATTCCAAAGGAGATATCCAAAGACAGCAGCGAGGCGGCACAAGACATACTTCGCCAGATGCAGCAACGACGGTAACCGCCGACGCCAGCCATTCGCGGCGTTGCATCCTGCTCGTTGCCGCGGGTTGGGCCGCGCCTCACGCGCCAGGCGCCTGGTCGTGCTCGAATTGGTCGTTCCCGGCGCGTGGCGACTCCAGCGAAGCGGATTTGACATAGCCCAGGTCCTTGATCACTTCGAGGACCTCGCTGCACGTGGGGAACATGCGGCCGCTTTTCCGCTTGTACACTTCCAACGCGTTCATGAATTCGATCTCTTCTTCCGTGTAATCTCGCTCGCACGTTGTGGGGTCAATCTGGCGACGGCGGTTCACGGGCTTGCGCCGTTCGGGTTTTTCAACGGTGCCGCTCCCGCTGGCCCGTGCGCTTCCACCTGCCGCGCTCTTCCGCCGGTCCTTGGTCTGGCGGCGATCCACGGTCACCGTCGCGGACGCTGCTTTCTTGCCCGTCGAGCGGCCGCTTTTCGATGAAGAAGCACGCTTTCTCGCCGAACTTGTCGTCCTGCCGGGTGAATTGCGTTTGGCAGGTTTCTTCTTGGTCTGGGAAGCAGCCACCGGCACAACCCTCCTCGATAGATTTTCCGTGATCGTTAACAAGGCCGCCAATCGTCAAGGCACCCCAATTCCGTAAGGTCATCGGACACCGCGGCTGTAAAGATCCACACTGTAGGTCAATTGGGCAATTATTACGGTTTGTCCGTATAAATCGGGTGTTCGCGACTGCCCAAATCTAACAAGGGCACCGCGCCGGGCAGCCCGAGCGCGAACGCGCGGCGTTTGGGCTATACCGATGGTGCCTTGTGTCGGGTTGGTCGGGGCGGATCCGGTGGGCGGACACGCTGCCGGTGGGAAACACGCTCTGCGGGGGTTCGCGTGCGAGGTTCCGCGTCGACGCCCGGATGTGTGAAACAGCCAACGGGCTCATGCAGGGCCATCCTCGGACGCCCGGAATTTCGGATTTCCTGCCTTCACGGCCGGTGAATCACCATGAAAACTCCTCTTGCGTCAACCGGGCACTCGCATTAAGGTTCCGCTCCCTTTCGCCGGCGGGACCCATCGAGACCCTGCGTGTCCGAGGTCCGCTCCTTAAATAGCTGGACGAGACGCATGATCATGGCGCGGGTGCTGTGTCGTTGGTTACCAAAGAACAGGCTCACGTGGGCCCTGGGTTTGGCCTGGGCGTGGATGCCCTGGACGCTGGGCTGCCAGCAGATGGCATCGACGGCCATTAACACCGATGGCGTGCGGCTCTACCAGCAAGGTGATTACCAGGCGGCCAGCCAGCGGTTCATGCACGCCATGGCCACCGATCCGACCGACCCCGATTCGTACTACAACCTGGCGGCCACACACCATCGCCTGGGGAAGTTGCTGGGCCGAGACGACGACCTGAAACAGGCGGAAAATCTTTACAATCAGTGTCTCGATCGCAATCCGGACAGCGTCGAATGCCACCGGGCGCTGGCCGTGTTGCTCAACGAAACAAGCCGACCCGACGCGGCCATGCGGTTACTGGAGGGATGGTCAGCCCGCAATCCGCAACAGGCCGACCCGAAGATAGAACTGGCCAGGCTGCATGAAGAGTTGGGCGAATCCGAGAAGGCCAGGCAGCGCTTGCAGGAGGCCCTGGCATTTGAGCCCAACAACCCCCGGGCGTTGACGGCACTGGGGAAACTACGCGAGGCCAGCGGGGAATTCCAACAGGCGCTGGCCGTTTATCAACGCTCCCTGCAGATCAACCGGTTCCAACCCGAAGTGCTCGCCCGGGTCGCCGTTCTTCAAACGACGGTGGGCAACGGGGTCACACCTCCACCGCCGATCAACAACCGCATGGTCACGCAGCCCGACCGTCCATCCCGGTACTGACGCTGCCCGGAAAGCGACGCAAACTTGGCGTCAGAACCGGCGAAAATCGTGGCCAATACCGCGGACAAAGAGCCCGCATCGCCCTGCGCGACGAAGTCTCAGGCGGCGTGGTCGCCGGCGCGGGCAGGTGGCCGATCGCCGTGGGGCGTGGACGGGGGCGACGATGGGGTTGCGCGTGCTGCCGCGAGGCGTCTTCTTATTTTTCTCCGCCGACCTATGCGATGGACGCGGTCGACGAGTCCCGGAGCAAATCGTTTGGTGTAATACAGCACCCGGGCCAGCGGAGAAACGAGGACCAGGCCTTTGTCTCGGCGGATAGCCCGGAGTGTGCTCGCAGCCACCCGTTCCGGCGTGGTGCAGATGAAGCGGGGAGGCGTTGGCGTCGACTTGTGCTCGTGGCCACACGGTGCCGACCGGTACAGTTGCGTCAGCACGGGACCGGGGCAGATGGCGGACACCCCCAGGCCGGACCTTCCGAATTCGGCCCGCAACGCTTCGGTAAAGCCGACCAGCCCAAACTTGCTGACATGGTAGGCGCAGAAACGGCCTCCCGCCACGAGACCCGCGACGCTGGCGATATTCACGACGTGGGCCGAATCTCTTTGCAGCAGCGTCGGCAGCAATTCACGCGTGAACTGGATCGGCGCGTGCAGGTTAATTGCCAGCAGCCACTGCCACTGCGATTCCGACATCTTCAACGTGGGTCCGTAGTAGGCGACTCCGGCGTTGTTGACGAGGATATCGATGGCTTGCCAGGTTTCCAGCAAATGCTGCACGGCTCCGCGGATCTCGTCCGACTGCGTTACGTCGCATCCAATTTCCAGCGTCCGCACGTGCAAGGCGGCGGCCTGCTCGGCGACGGCCGACATACCGGTCCGATCGATGTCCAACAGGCAGACGTCCGCACCCTCTCGGGCCAGGCGCAGGCTGATTGCTCGGCCAATGCCCGAGGCAGCACCGGTGATCAGCGCTCGTTTTCCTCGCAAATCTCGCATGGGTTTCAGATTAGCAGAATCGGGCTGGGCTACAAACGCCGATCTTAGAGCCTCTCACAAAACCGCCGGTTCGTCTGCAAACTCGCGTTTTTGGTAGTGCATCCATGATGTTTTGTTAGACGCAATGAGTCTCCATTAGTCTCCACCGGGCTTGCCCGTCCGAAGGCCCCGCGTTCTGACCGTCAGTGCGGCCAGCCCCGACGTGAACCGCCGCGGCAGGCACCGGCCGCCGATGTCGATTAGTTTGTAGCCCAGTCCGGGGGTGATGACCGTCTTTCCGCCCAGCACGCCTCGCAGACCCGCCGAGACGATATGCGACACTTCCAGCGTCATCCACCGCATCAAACGAGTACGCGGGTGCCGAGCAACCCTGTGGAACTCGGTGTCGGCGAACCCCGGCACCAGCACGCTGAGCTGGACGCCATGGCGTAGAAGTTCGTGGTGCATGGCCACGCTGAGCGCCACGACGTAGGCCTTGGTGGCCGAGTAGACCGCATAGCGCGGAATGGGCTGCAAGGCTGCGAAGGAGGCCACATTCAACACGTACCCCTGCCCCTGAGCAGCCATGTCCGCGGCAGCAAGGCGTGCCAAGGTCGTGAGGGACGTTGCGTTGACCTGGATCATACCGTGGATGTCCGACACGTTTTGCTGTGCCGTGACCCCATATATCCCGAAGCCGGCGTTATTGATCAGCATCGAAATGGGCGTCCCGAGCTGACCCACGTCGTCGTAGAGCTGTTCCGCTCCGCCGGGGCTTGCCAAGTCGGCTTCCACGACCGAGACGCGGACGTTGTGCGCCGCGACCAACGCATCGCGCAGAGCCTCCAGGCGATCGCGTCGGCGGGCCGTGAGGACCAGATCGACTTGCCGCCGGGCGAGCTGCCGCGCGAATTCCGCGCCGAGTCCGCTGCTGGCCCCTGTAATCAAAGCAACGTTGGGCACGTCTTTCATGGCTGGCCGCTCACCGAAAGGGTATCTGGCCCATGCGCGGCGGCGTCAACCGGCCGTGCGTGCGGGCCGTCCGGTTGCCGCAAGACGCTCCAGACGTTGTTGCGGAGAACCGTTAAATGCTGCAAGATGCAAGCCTGCCGCCCCAGGGCTCCGCGCGCGCCCTTCACGCGCCGGCTCGAAATTACGGACGGGAACGGACCTGATGAAGACCGACGAGTTACGAGAAAAATATCTCTCATTCTTTGAAAGCCACGATCACGTACGCCGCCCCAGCGACGTGTTGGTGCCCACATGGGATCCCTCCGTGCTGTTCACTCCGGCCGGAATGAACCAGTTTAAAGATCACTTCCTGGGCAAAGTCAAGCTGGATTTCGCGCGGGCGACCACCTGCCAAAAATGCCTCAGGACGGGGGACATCGGCAACGTGGGGCGCACTGCGTACCACCATACCTTCTTCGAGATGCTGGGCAACTTCAGCTTCGGCGACTATTTCAAACGAGAAGCCATTCGCTGGGCGTGGGAGTTTCTCACGCACCCGAAGTGGCTCGGAATGGAACGAGACAGGCTGAGCGTGTCGGTATATGTCGACGACGAACAGGCGGCGCGCATCTGGGCTGAGGACATAGGACTCGAGGCGTCGCGCATCGAACGGATGGGCGAGGACGAGAATTTCTGGCCTGCCAATGCTCCCAGCCAGGGGCCGGACGGCGTGTGCGGCCCGTGCAGCGAGATCTTCTTTCATCCTCCACAAGGAACGCCCGTGGAGATCTGGAATCTGGTGTTTACGCAGTACAACCGCGTCGGTGAACCTCCCGATAACCTGCGGCCGCTGCCCAGCAAGAACATCGACACCGGCATGGGTCTGGAGCGCACGGCGTCCGTGTTGCAGGGCGTCGACACGAATTTCCACATCGACATTCTCAAACCAATCGTCCAAGCCGCGGCGGAGGTGTGCGGTGTTTCTTATGACGCCAAGACGGAAAACGGCCGCCGGCTGCGGAGAATTACGGACCACATTCGGGCCTGTTGCTTCGCCGTTCACGAGAACGTTTATCCCGGACCGAACAAAGAAAAATACGTTGTCCGCCGTCTCCTGCGCCGCGCGGTGCTGGACGGTCACCACTTGGGTCGCCGGCAACCCTTCCTGTTCCATCTCGTTCCGGTAGTCGTGGAGACGATGCGGCTCGCGTATCCCGAATTGTCCGACACGGCCCAACGCGTTCAGTCGGTGGTCCATCAGGAAGAGGAACGTTTCCTTTCCACACTCGACGACGGTCTGGAGAGAATCGAGAAGATCTTCCAGCGCGTGCGGGAATCGGCGGGTATGATCGTCGACGGCAGCCAAGCCGCTGAACTATATCAAACGTACGGCGTGCCCCCGGAACTCGTCGAAGCCATGGCGGCCGAACACGGACTGGCCTTCGATTGGGACGGATTCACGCGGGCCATGGAGTCGCACGGGGATGCGTCGGGCAAACAGCAA
>Ga0315534_1001921_pt1 | contig 14351 bp, 12 predicted proteins | sample SalMarSW160240MG_FD_203094 | JGI IMG/M metagenome (GOLD analysis project Ga0315534, IMG submission 203094) | Salt marsh sediment microbial communities from the Plum Island Ecosystem LTER, Massachusetts, United States - Salt Marsh Sediment SW1602-40 ... | reverse complement strand
GTAAGTCGTTGTGAAGAAAACCGTTTACGACTGTCAAATAAAGACTTATGACATCAACCGAAGAACAGCAGAAGGTCAACCGAAGGTCAAATGTGCATGTTTGGCACGCACTTTGGCACGCACTTGAGGTTGGTCACTGGCAGAATCGGTCCAAATAATAGAATTCATATTGAAAGAAAAAAGCAGTAATTCCCAGGCATCGGTGATCCGGCCGGAGATTGCCCCGGGTCCTGAGCTCAGAGTCGAGCTGAGGACCTTGTCGGCAACTGCTTTGGTCCCTGAGTTCGCGACGGCTTCGATGATCCGACTAGCCGCCGCCCTGGTCCTCGCGTTGGCAGAGGCGCCGAGGTCTCTGCAGGTGATCGCCCTGGTTCCTGAGCCGGCTCTATTGAGCTGAGGACCTCGCTGGCGATTCCTCTGGGCCCCGAGCTCGCAGCCGATTTGATGATCCTGCCAACGGTCCGCGAGTCTCCAGACTTGGTACAGCGGCTTCGATGATTTTGACCATTCATTTTCATTCCTGATAAGCCCTCTAATAAATATATTGGAGCGGGCATCGTCCCATGTCTCATATTTTGCCAATTCACCATCCAAATATTCTTTTCGCTCCAGGTCCCGGGCCTCGGCCGATATTACATAAAGTGATCCACAATCCGGTTTCCGTCAAACAATAACTTCAACGTATTTGCTCCAGAAGGTCCAGTAGCCGCCGTATAACGGCTCACCATCTCATAGTTTTCCGGGTCTGACCAATGTGGTCATCGAAAAATCTGCTTGATTTTCTTTATCTGGAGTGGTATTTATGAGTTTTTGAGAGGTTTGCTTCACACAGAGATACTTTAGGAAACAGCGAAATGGCGGGAAGTAAAAAAAACTCAGGCAGCGACCTATTTATCGTTGATAACAGTGATAGTGACTGGAAGGTAAGAGATTATCTTTCTGAATGGGCAGGCACAATATCACCAGCAGAGATAATCTCAACGAGTCAAAATCCGCGTAAAGTATCAGAAATATACCAATGATGGACAAGGCTGCCATGGCGAGTAAACGGTTTTTCGATTGTTGCCTCTCGGCATATTCCCCGAGAATCTCCGGATGATAGCCTGTCTCAAAATCCATTGCTTCTCCTTCAGGAGCCACGAATTTTGATGAGAATACTGTACAACACGGGGGTCGCAACGAGAGAGAGCAGCACCGATATACAGACTGCACCTATGACGGCAATGGCCAAGGGCCTGAGCATGTCGGCGCCGGAGCCGACGCCGTATGCCAACGGCAACATCCCCAGTGCTGTTGTGCCGGAAGTCATCAATACCGGCCGCAATCGCCGCTGCCCGGCTCGAACCAAGGCGTCCTCCATGTCCAGGCCGGAGCTGCGCAGTTCTCCCGCAAAGTCAAGCATGAGAATGCCGTTCTTCGCCACAATGCCGACCCCGATAATTGCCCCCAAAAGCGAAACGACATTGAGCGATGTGCCGCTCATATACAAAGCTATGACGGCTCCAAACATCGCCAGGACAGCGCCAAATACGATTGCCACCGGCGCGGAAAAAGTCCGGAATTCCGTCAGTAGTACCGCAAAAACCAGAACGATGGCCATGGCAAGAACCACCAGCAGATGTCTGAAGGATTCCTGCTGCTGCTGGTAGAGCCCCCCGAACTCGATAGCCTCCGGAGGGATAGAGCTATCCTGAGCCAGTCGGCTGCGGATTTCCGCCATTGCGCTGCCGAGGTCGCGACCTTCCAGGCGGGCCGTGATGGCAACGTCCTGTCGCAGATCTTCCCTTCGAAGCTCAAGCTGCCCCGGTTCTTCGACAACATCCACCACCTGCGATAGTTTGACCACGGCTCCATTCGGACAACGCAGAGGCAAGTTTTGCAGGCTCGCAACCCGGTCGATATCGCATGGGTCCGCGACGACGCGGATATTGACGAGGCGGTCGCCCTCCAAAACCAACGAGGCTGTCTGGCCGAGCATAGCCGTCTGGACAGCCGAAGCCACGTCGTCAGTGGTCAGACCAAAACGCCGTGCATCGGGGCTGCGAAGCCGCAGACTCAGAGACGGGCCTGTAACCATCAAGCCATCAAAGGTATCCACTACACCCTTGACCTTTTGGATAGTCTCCTCGATCTGAGGAGCCTTTTTCTTGAGAAACTCTGTGTCGGTCGAGAACAGCTTCACCTCAATGGGCTCGGGGGCCCACATGAGATCACCGATCAGGTCGGAGAGGATGCCTGGAAACTCCCATTGAAGACTGGGTACCGCAACATTGAACCTATGCCTAAGCTCGGAAATTACCTCCTCGGTCTTTCGCTGGCGGTCAGGTTTGAGTTTAACCAGGAAGTCTCCCGTATGAGGCTCGGCAATGGCTAAAGCCAGCCGTGCGCCGGTACGCCTTGAGTAACTCTCAAGCTCGGGGATGGTACGCAGTATCCCCTCAGCCTGCTTGAGCTGGCGGTCCGTTTCAGCCAAGCTTGTTCCAGGTCGCGCCACATAGTCAATGACAAAGCCGCCCTCATCCATCGGTGGCAGAAACTCACTTTCGAGCCGGCCATGGATTGCTATACTCGCAAGCAAAACAAGCACGCACAAGCCCAACGTGCTCCAGCAGTGATGCAGCGCTACTCGAACGATACGCTCGTAAACCACCACAAAAAATTTCAATACGACACCGCCTTGCTCATCAAGTGTTTTTGTCTTCTTACGGTACATCCCACCCATGAACCATGCCGCCATAGATGGTGTAATCGTAAGCGCCAAAAGCAGAGAGATGAGCAGTGATACGGCCATAGTCAGTGCCAAAGCCCTAAAAAATACGCCCACGATACCGTCCAGAAAGGCCAGTGGGATAAATACAACTACCGGTGTAAAGGTCGAGCTCAGAAGTGGCTTGAAGATTTCTCCTATGCCCTCTCGCACAACCGTCCCGCGAGGTGCTCCGCTCAATATCTTAACGTATATCGCTTCTACAACGATGATGGCATTATCGATGATCACGCCGATAGCAGCAGCGATACCACCCAGAGTCATCAGATTAAAACTCAGTCCCATTGCTTTTATCGCGATCAACGTAATCAGAACCGTTGCAGGGATCACCAGCGTTGCTACAAAGGTTATCCCCCAGTCTTTGAGGAAAAGATACAGCACAATAACTGAAAGAAACAACCCGAAAATAATCGCCCCCCACACACTCTTGACCGATTCGCGTACGATCAAAGACTGGTCATAGAAAAATGCCAGCCTCAGGTCGGGCGGCAACTGCTTTTTCAGCTGCTCCAGTTCCAGCTTCAACTCCCGGGCGATGTCGAGCGTGCTTCCATCGGGCTGACTGCGAATATTCAACAGCACTGCTTCTTTACCATCCGCGGTAACGACATTGAAGACAGGTTCGGGTCCACGCTCGACTCGGGCAAAGTCCCTGATACGAATCGTATGACCCTTTACTACCGTAACAGTGAAATCCTCAATATCTTTAGGGTTGTGCACTCGGCCATCGACCACGGTAAGGTAAAGCGTGTGATTTTCCTCATGCATACCAGCTGGAGCTATGAGATTCCTTTTTATTAGTTCTTCAGTTACGTCTGAAAGGCTCAGTCCTGCTGCCTGCAAGCGCAGTGTATCAACAATCACGTGATATTCCGGCGTACGCCCCCCGACCAGGTCCACCCTGCCCACACCGGGAATTCGCAGGAATCGTGGCTTCAGCATATAACGAGCCGTTTCCCAAAGATGCGTTATGTCGCGCGTTTTGCTGGTCAGGCTTACACCGATTATTGGAAACGCCGAGAAGGTCAAGCGGAAAACATTCGTTGTCGCCGTCGCCGGCAAGGTGCTGCGAATCTGAGAAAGGCGGCTGAGCACATAAAGCTCCGACTGGATCATGTCCACCTTCCAATTGAAAAAGACACTGACTTCCGCGGAACCCCGCCCGGTCGCGTCACGGATCGTCACTACGCCTGGAATGTCCTTCATGGCCTCTTCAATAGGACGGGTAATGGTCGCCATCATCTCATTTGCTGGCATAACTCCGTTATCCACCAGAATCACAACGCGTGGAAAGTCAGTCCGTGGAAAAACCGAGGAAGGAATCTTCATTGCAGAATAAATGCCGCACAGGCACAAGGCAAACACTACAAAAGTAATAGCCACTGAATGATGGGTGGAAAATCGCCCCAATGCCGATCCCCGATCTTCCAAATGATGATGCTTTGGAGTCTCTTCAATATTTGACAGACCATTATGTGACATCGAATCTTCTTTTTTGACCTCTTTTATTCTGTTACTATCCTGACATTAGTTTCAGGGGGCAGGCCATACGCGCCTACTGTCACTACCTGCATGCCCTCATGAATTCCCTCTCCCTGCACCTCCACCAGCCCATTTTCGCGCAATCCGGGTTGAACCACTCTCTGAAAGGCTTTGTCGTTTTCTACGACAGCGATAACCGTTTGGTCCTCGATGGTTGTGACAAGGCTTTCTTCGGGCACAACAAGGCAGTCGCTTTTTTCCAGATAGATGATGCGCACCCTGACGAACCGGCCGGGTTTGAGCTCGGTGCCAGCTGGCACTGATGCCCGAGCCAGAACAGTATCACTCTCAGGGTCAACCACAGAATCAACAAACGTCAGCTCAGCAGGCACTCGAGATGTTTCACCGTTCGGCCCGGCGACCCTGCCGCCGGTTTCTATTTCCACCTTCTGTCCCGGTTCAAGCGCCGTTATCTCATTGCTCGGAACCCGAAATTCCACGATCAATCGCTTACGGTCGATCAATTCCGCCAACGTACTGGTCATGTCCACCGCTTCACCGGGCCGGGCCGGCACTCGGACAATCGTGCCGGATATCGGCGCTGTGACCTGGAGCAAAGATAGCTCAGTACGAGCTTTTGCCAGTTCATCTTTTGCCGTTGCGAGCCCGTATTCGGCTTGTTGCAATAGCTTTTTTGATGTCCCCTGGCTCTGCATCAGCTCTTTCTGACGTGCAAAATCCTTCTCTGCGAACTCCACCGCTTGCTCAGCCTGCTTTACAACCACTTCAGCTATGCGACTATCAAGACGGAACAGCGTATCTCCCTGACTCACTGCCTGGCCTTCTATGCATGTTACTTCGCTGATAATTCCAGCCGACGGCGCCGTAATTCTAACGCGGGCCGGTGGGGCATCGCTGCTACCCAGAGCAAGTTCAACCCTTCCATAAGCCAGAACATATCCGTGAAGTGTGGACCGCGAGATTTTTCCCACATGTATGCTCACCTCGGTAACAACTTGACTGGCCGGCTCTTCTGAAGTCTTGGTAGGCTTTGCCTTAAAGAGATAGTACACCACCAACGCGCCTGCCAGCAGAATGATCAACCCTAATAATGTTCTCAATTTATTCATAACGTCTTCCTATTAAACCGGCCTTTTTGATAGTATTGACTTCGGATGGCCCACCAGGTCAATCGAGCTAAAGCGTGGCATCTTCCAGCCATTCGCGGCTAAATCATTTTCTTCCCGATACAGTAATTGAGCTTTGCAGCAGTGCGTCGCAGGTTGGCCGCCAATTCCGTACGACGCATCCGGGCCTCAACAAGTGTCTGCCGAGCTTCCAAAACCAGGAGAATAGACACCTCGCCAGCCTCAAAGGATTTCCGTGTCCGCTCGACTGTTTGCTCTAAAGAAGGAATGATATTGTTGTTCCACAATTCGAATTCTTCGTGGGCCGAGACATACTCGGTGTAAGCTTGCCGCACCTGAAAAATAATGTTCTGACGAACCACTTCATATTGCCGAGCCGCCTGCTCCAGATCTGCTTGGGCGCGGGCGATTTGGCCCTGGTTCTGATTGAAAATTGGAATGTTTAACTCAAAGCCAGGTCCGACCGTCAGAGAATCCTCGCCTTCATCTTTAGCATCTATGATAGCTATGAAATTATAGATTTTGGATTTTTCCCAACCTAATCGTTCACCGGCCGCCTCAATTGCAAGCTCAGCCGCCCTCAGGTCGGGTCTGGCAGCGAGAGCCGTCTCCAGCAATTTATCAATAGATACAGCTGATTTTTCTGAAATATCTATCGTTTCTGTATCATAAGTCACATCATCTGAGGAAAGTCCAAGTAATGTATTAAGCCGTTGTCTTAAGATATCGGTTTCCTTTGATAAACGCTTCATGTTGCCGGTTGCTTGAAGCGAATCTACATAGGCGGTATCTGCCATTACTCCACTGATATCACCTGCTGTTAGACGTGCCCGAGCAAGCTCGGCTATTTGAATTTGGAGCTGAGTGTCCTCCATGACCAGTTCATACTTCTTCTGAGATAACCATAGATCGGCATAGGTCATCTGAACATCTCGAATAATACCCAAACCATTCTCTATGAGATTTTCGGCAAGACTTTGAGCGTCAAGCTTGGCTGCAGCAATACGGTGGGGACGCTGCCAAAGTATATCAACTGGTATACCCAGATCCATTTCGAGAGCTTTGGGGCCGATTGGGAATAGAAGGGAAAAAGTCGTATTGGCAAGCATATTTGCTTCGATCAGGTCTGCACGAGCAAAACCCAAAGCCGCCAGGTCAGCTTGAAATTGGGCATTATTCCAAAGGGCCAGAGCCACCGCCTCGTCCTGGGATAGGCCGTCATCAAGCGATACTCCTTCAGGTAAATTTAATTCCCCTGGTTTGGTGACATGCCCTAACTCATAATCAGTACGTTCCTTAATACCTTCAGAAACATAAGAACGATTATTGGGAGATTGGACTGTGCAGCCAGCTACCAGAAGAATCGAAAAAGCAAGGCGAATTTTTCCATTCATATTCTATCACATCATTATAATGATTACGCTATCCTGATATCACATAATATCTTGTTAAGACGGATATCAAAGAGAAATTATTTTAGCTTTTCCATTTTTTGGATTTGTCCTCTGGCTACATGTCTCTTAGCGTATCGTCCAGGGCAAATCCTTGAATGAAATTGCTTATTTTATCGGCCTGTTATATCCAGTCAGCAGCAAATCTTCATCCTGAATTAGACCCACTCCGGGTGCATATGTTTTGTAGCATTTTTCATCAGGATCTATTCCAGAGGTCTCTTCTACTCTTATACAGTTCTTAAACGTACCTGCCGGCGTTTTCATTGTCACGTCATCACTGATTACCTCGGCCCGGTCCATGGCTTTGGGCGAGATTTCCTGATAGTGTCTGGCTCCCAGAAGTACCGTACCGGGCATAATAATACCGGCTTTGGAATCTTTCTCATCAGCCCTCCAGGCTCCCGAGTGCCCAACAATTTTGCCGTTCTTATAGTCGTCCACTTCCTCTCCGAAATAGAACACGTCCCCGTGCTCTTTGCAAATGGCGAAGAAGTTCCTCGATACCTCTTTCAGCTTCCCATCGACTTCTTCCCGCTCTTCAACGACTCTGGTTTCTACGTTACCAATTTTTTTTGTTTCGTTCAGGACGGTAATCACCACCTTTTCTTCGCTACTTTCCAGTATAAGTTGATAGTCAGGTTCGAGAATAAAGAATCGATTTCTGCCGGTTGAAGAAAACGTGCAGTTTTCAAGGCTGAATGAATCCGTCCATTTCCTGACCTCTTCGGCCCCTGCCATCTCTGCTGCGGGTGTCTTTTCTTCGATCTCAATGACCTTTCCCTCCGCAGAGATTTCAATCTCGTATTCTTTCCCGTCAGAACGTACTTCCACGTCGTATTGGCCTGGATCTTCCCCTTCAACCTCTTTTTGAATTGCTATGATCTTGCCCTCCGGAAATGCCTGCTCGATAGCTTTTCTAATAACGACAGGTAACTCCGATGGCAGCATAGTGACTTTTCTCTCTTGTGTCACAGAATGACAGGAAAAATTTGTGGTCACTAACATCGTGAATAATCCGACAATGATAAGAATTGTGTATAACCAACCTGAGTTCGGTTTCATGATAAATCTCCTTTGCTTATCTGGATATTTTTTATTTGATCCTCTCAGTTACAACGCTTAGATTTTCTCTTGTATTATATGGAGTCCGAGAAACAATCAAGTGATTTTTCGATTCACACATGGCTTCAGTTCACTTATGAAGGACTTTTAGTAGCCTTTATCTCGAACTAATACTACGCACGCAAGTTTTGAGAGAAGGCCATATCTCGGCAGTCAAACCACACTTGCGGACTTCTTCTGCAAAAGCTTTGCGACTGAGACGGAAATAATATTTTGTTCCGTCTTTATGAAATTTCCCCCTTTCACAACGTGCGGTTTCATAAATCATTGTATTGCAGAAAAAGGAAACAATAATCGGTCCGGTACATATCCTTCGGAGCTCTTTCAAAATCAGTTGACTTATTTGAGATACGGGCAGACAGCGAAAAAGTTGATTTACAACTACAGCCCCAAAACAATCGTCATCAAAACCGGTCCGAAAAATGTCCACGATCTTGAAGTCATCTTTATCACCGATGCAATCTTCTCCAAGCAAACCGCCATACAAACGGATCCGGCTAACAACATCAGATGAAGAATCTACCGAAGTGACGTTATAACCTAACTTTTTTAGAAGGGGCAAAAGCCGGCTGCATCCACAGGGCCAGTTCAATACAAATGTACCACGAGGCACACCTGCTAAAGCCTTGGCGACATACCTTTTTTCAAGTTGTTCCTTCGCTCTACCTTCGAACCGCACGACATATTCGTTAGCTCTATGCTTACTACTGAAACCTGTAGCATGCGCGGGACTGAAGTCATTCTTCATGGAAGCAACTGCAGGTCTTTTATACTGCTTTAACGGCCGAATTTTCTCGATGTTTTTCATTCTCTTTATTTTCAAGTCCAGAGATAAAAGTCGATATTTATCTGGCTGATAACACCATATACAAACCACTAATGATAACAGATCGTACCTTAAAATAAGCTGAAGACCTGTTCAAAAAAAGATCTCCGAAAAAACCATTTTGCAGTTTCGTAATCTGTAGTATAATAAAGGTTCTGAAATCAAGAGAACAAACAGAACGAATGCAAATTAGAGGATTTTTCTTACATAGTTATGCGTGTACTTATTATTGAGGATGAGATCAGATTAGCCCGCAACATAGCCAAGGTGCTGGACGAGGAATACTCCTGGGCTGTTGATATTTCTACCGAGGGTGAAGACGGCCGGCACATGGCTATGACGAATCCCTATGATCTGATTATCCTCGATTTGGGACTTTCCAAAATTGGTGGTCTTGAGATTCTCCAATATATTAGAAGAAATAACATGACTGTCCCGGTACTTATCTTGACCGCCCGCGATGCTGCCGATGATATTATTCAAGGCCTTGAAATGGGTAGCGACGATTACATGGTCAAACCATTTGATATGAGGGAACTGATGGCTCGCTGTCAGGCGCTTGTACGTCGTTCGTACGGCCGTGCTTCTCCTGTAATTAAAATTGGGGATATAAGTATAAACACTACCAAACATCAGATAACATTCAGAAAAAAACCGGTACGGTTGTCCGCCATGGAATACTGCCTGCTTGAATACCTTGCTATGAGAGCTGGAGAAGTAGTTTCCAAAGCCGATATTGTGGAACATCTGTACAGCTTCGGCCCGGAAAACTTCTCCAATGTCGTGGAAGTTTACATCTGCTCCCTGAGAAAGAAACTTTGCTCAGGATCAAACCGTGAAGTGATTCATACCCTTCGAAACCAGGGGTATGTACTTGGAGAATTGCCGACATGATATCTCTTTCCCTAAAGTGGCGTATTTCCCTTTGGATCTCTGCTGTGCTGGTGATCGTTATCGCTACCATTTCCATTGTGTCATATAGTGAGTTTGAAGAATCCCATCTTCGAAACATCGACCGAACACTGCTGGCGATGGCCAACGGTATCTCGGCAAGTCTGGACGACCATCAGGGTACAGAGGAACTGATGGAAGAAGTCCGCTTAGTCACGGGAAGATCTGGCTGGAATCCTTCCACATCTTATCGGATTTGGATGGACGGGTCTTCCACCGATTTGCTTGCGAGCGACACGCCGGATAGCAAATATGGACGCTGGTTACACGAACTTCCAGACCAAAGCAGCCCGTCACGAGAGGAGCCTACCTTTGTGAACATGGGCCGTACTCACGATGAATACAGAGCTGTTTGGATACGTAAGAAGACCGATGAGGGTACAATGAATATCGTGGTGGCGGGTCCCAGTCACTATACCTACCACGAGATGTATGAATTCGAAAGATTGTTGATTGTTTTGGGAGGAAGCCTCATCCTGGGCTCGGCTGTGGCGGTTATGTGGACTGTTCGATGTGGATTGCGTTCTATCAGTTTGACTGCGGAACGCTTACAGGACATAACGCGCCCTAATATCGGAGGGGTTATATTTGATGATAAAAAGGTCCCGAAGGAATTACGGCCATTCGTGGAAGCATTAAATGATATGCTTAGTCGTCTGGACAAGGTTTTACAACAACAAAAGCAATTTACATCCAATGCAGCACATGAATTGCGCACTCCTCTGGCTTTGGCCAAGAGTACCCTTCAAGCGGCACAAATGCACCAAAGGCAAACAGATGAGTACAGACGAACAATCCACGATGCGCTAGAGGATATTGCCCGCATGGAGCGGCTCATAGGACAACTGCTGGTCTTGGCCCGTATGGACGAAGTTGGAGGGCAGACCGTCACTGAGGAGGTCCAATTGGATGTGTTGCTGCGCGAGCTTGCAGAAACCTATAACGATAAAGCCAGGCACTCGGGGGGCAAGGTGGTCCTTGAGGAGTGGTGCGCTACGACTATTCGGGGTGATTTGGATGAGTTGATCCGCCTGTTCGGCAATGTTCTCGACAATGCGGTCAGATACGGCCCGTCCGGCAGGGCTGTTCGCATAGCCTTAAAATGTGGACCTGATGGCTATGCCACGATGTGCATTCATGACGAGGGAGGGAATATCCCCCCTGACGCGATGCCTTATTTGTTTGACCGCTTCTACCGGGTGGACCACTCACGTTCCAGTTCGACCGGTGGAGCTGGCCTGGGGTTGGCTATCGCTCGGGAGATAGCCCGTCGCCACAACGGCGATATCTCAATCACCTCAAGTCTTGCCTCTGGCACGCTCGTCTGTATTCAGCTTCCCCGCGCATAGCGAATCCATACATAAATCCAGCGTCTGCTGCATTTCAGCTAAAAAAATTTATCAAAGTCTTCAGTTTGTCTTAAGGTTCCGTAAGTATACTTTATAATATATATCCGTGTATATGAAATGTCCAAGATAGACGCGTGTGGAATGTACAGGATATTAGATAAGGGGGCTATTAGAGCTAATACTGTTTCACTACTGTCCCATTAACTTGTAAGTAAATTGCTTTAAGTCACATAAATATAATAGGTTGTGAGAAAAAATGATTGGGTTCGACTTGAAATCTCCCACAAACTTTGGCCATAACACTTTCACTGATTCATTGAAAGGACCGGCCAATGTATATAGGACGGGGCTCTATACCATGTTTTATCCGCATTACGGATGGAAAAGTCCACGATGTAAACATCCTCGGCGTCCTGATTTTAGTACCTGGAGCAATTTACATCATGGGTCGCGGTTACCTCGACTTTGCCCGTCTTTACAGATTCACTCGAAACCTTTCAGCTTTTATTACAAGAGCCAAAAGCAACTTCGTTTATCGCCGTCTTTACTATCGCAAGGTCGACAAAACAACTGGCCTTCGATTCGACCAGACGATAAGGCTCAATGGTTTTTATGCATCACAGGATTATCCTGCTATTCTTCGCCGCATCAGTTACTTCGATATAGAGATGAAGAAAAGATTCGTTTTTTTAACCAACAATTTTGCTATGCCGGCTTTGACAATTGCTCAGCTTTACAAGTGCCGACGGCGGATAGAAATTTTTTTCAAATGGAGCAAGCAATACTTGCGAATCAAAACATTTTTTGGCACTACCGAGAACGCTGTGAAGACTCAAATCTGGACTGCCATCGGCGTTTACGTTCTAGTAGCGATTGTCAAGAAGGAATTGCAAATCGAGATGAGTTTGGGCGAAATCCTGCAAATTCTCAGCATTGTCCTTTTCGAAAAAGTTCCTATTATACAAGTACTTACGAAAAATCTTTTGCAAAACGTAAATTCTCAATTTCATAACCAATTGTTATTATTCGACTTATAATGGGACAGTAGTGATGCGAAATGAGTTTTTACCGTTTTCACGACCATCAATAACAGAACAGGACATTATCGCCGTTAGCGAGGTGCTTCGTTCAGGTTGGCTTACGACGGGTCCTAAGACGGCTGAATTTGAACAGGCGTTCTGTGACTATACAGGATCCGCCGGTGCAGTTGCGCTATCCTCGGCGACTGCCGGAATGCACCTGGTCCTTAAAGCGCTGGACATCGGAGTTGGAGATGAGGTTGTTACACCCTCGATGACATGGGTATCCACTGTGAATTTGATAGTTCTTGCCGGAGCTAAATCCGTCTTTGTCGATGTGGATCGTGATACACTGCTGGTTTCGCCAGAATCTATAAAAGCATCTCTAACAAACTCAACGAAGCTTATCATCCCCGTGCATTTTGCCGGGGTGCCAGTGGATATCGAACCGATTCGGAAACTGGCTGCAGGTAAAAATGTCTTTCTCGTCGAGGATGCCGCTCATGCTCTGGGCACACAATATAAGGGCGAACGCATCGGTCGCAGGGGAACTTCGATTTTTTCTTTTCATCCGATTAAGAACATTACTACCGGTGAAGGCGGCATGTTTTGCTCGGATGATCTCGAATTGGTGAATTGTGTGCGACGGCTGAAATTTCATGGTCTTGGGGTGGATGCCTACGATCGTCATACTCAGGGAAGGTCTGCCCAGGCTGAAGTATTGGAGCCGGGATATAAATATAACATGACGGATGTATCGGCCGTTCTGGGGATAAGTCAACTGGCGCGCGTGGACAAATTCAATCGTCGCAGGACCGAACTGGTCATGCAATACCGCGAGCGTCTCGATGAGATTGATGAGATACTCCCGCTTTCTAATCCCTCATATCCGATACAGCACGCCTGGCATTTATTTATCGTGCGCTTGGATATAGACAAGACCAAACTCAGCCGGGATGATTTTATGCAGGAGCTGAAACAGAGGAACATTGGAACCGGACTTCACTTTCGAGCGGTGCATCTTCAGAAATATTACCGGGAATCAATGGGTACGCACCGCGGTATGTTACCAAACACGGAGTGGAACTCGGACCGGATATGTTCTCTTCCTCTTTTTCCAGAAATGACTTTTGACGACGTTGACGATGTTGTGAACACAGTCAAGGAGGTTTTAAATAAATGAATGAGACAGATTTAATATCAATCATTATCCCAGTGTTTAATGAGCAGGATAACCTTCAGGAGCTAATCAGGCGATGCACAGAATCCGGCATCAGGATGGGAAGACCTTTCGAACTTATTCTTGTGGACGACGGCAGCAGGGACTCCTCTCCTGCTGTAATCACTGAGGCGGCTGAACAAAGCAGCGGTAAAGTTATTGGAGTACTGTTAAACAGAAATTATGGGCAGCACGCTGCGGTTATGGCAGGCTTTGCAGAGTCAAGAGGCAGGATTATTGTGACCTTGGATGCTGATTTGCAGAATCCGCCGGAGGAAATTCCGAAACTTGTCGATGTTATCGAGGAGGGATTTGACGTTGTAGGCAGCGTTAGGGTTCCGAGGCGCGACAATCTTTTCCGCAGGATAGCCTCGCTCATAGTTAACAAGGTCGCCCAAAAAGCCACGGGTGTAGTTATGCACGATTACGGCTGTATGCTGCGTGCCTACCAACGGCACATAGTGGATGCCATGCTTCAGTGTGACGAGAGGAGCACATTCATCCCCGTGCTGGCTAACAGTTTTGCCACGCATGCAACAGAAATTGAGGTGCATCATGAGAAACGTTCTGACGGTGAGTCCAAGTACGGTTTGTGGAAGCTCATTAACCTGCAGTTTGATCTATTGACCAGCATGACGACATTTCCACTGCGACTTTTAAGCGTTATCGGCACATTCATATCGCTTTTAGGGATTGGATTCGGCGTATTTCTTTTTGTTATGAGATTGATATACGGCGCTACATGGGCAGCAGAAGGCGTTTTTACCCTCTTTGCAATTCTCTTTATCTTCGTCGGCGCACAGTTTATCGGGATGGGTTTACTTGGGGAATATCTCGGGCGAATCTATTACGACGTCAGAGGGCGTCCCAGCTATTTTGTGCAGCAAGTTGTCGGCAGAAATAATAATGATGATCATATTCACACGGAATACAGTGTTAAGGTGACAGCATGAACACAATTGTTTTAGCTTATCACAATATTGGATGCGTCGGCATCGAAGCATTGTTGCGAAA
>Ga0315534_1001920_pt1 | contig 14355 bp, 16 predicted proteins | sample SalMarSW160240MG_FD_203094 | JGI IMG/M metagenome (GOLD analysis project Ga0315534, IMG submission 203094) | Salt marsh sediment microbial communities from the Plum Island Ecosystem LTER, Massachusetts, United States - Salt Marsh Sediment SW1602-40 ... | reverse complement strand
TAAGAAATCTGTAAAAATGATAAAATAGATTGGAGAGAAAAAACAAAAACAAAAGTAAATGTAGATAAATCTTGTTACAGTACGACTAATGTTAATCTACAAGACAAAATTGGATATCAAATCTTTAACATCTCAGAAAGAAATTTATTAATTGGCATGGGTATTGATGTTTTTATGATTACTAAAAAATTAGTAGCATCCAATGATAGTTTCTTTTTATTCCATTACCAATATCTGGTCTCAAAAAAGATAGAACATTTAGGTGATTACATAAAATAAAAGAATCTTTAAAAAAGAAAGTTGTAACACCGTGTAATTAAAAGAGAAGGATGATAACAACAAATATTGTCAATTTCCTAATTATTTATCAATAAACTATGGAACTAGGTTTAAATTAATTCTACAATATGAGAATTCATATACAAAATATCATAATGAAATAGATAACGTCCCATCATACAATCTTATCTTTAGAGTAGGTTCTACTTTTTGGATGTTGAATTTCGTTGATAGTAAATGTACTGTTATTGCTAGGTTTAATGATGAGAAGACAACTACCATTATAATACATATGTTTGTCATGTTTTTTTGTTAGTCTACTTTTCAGCTCTAATATTTGAAACTATTTCCATTACTTCATTTCTTACCTTTATATTTTCTTATTGTAAAATTAGTACTTTTAGACAATATAAAAACATAAGTTAAGTGACAACATAAAAATGAGTCAAGAAATAACCTCAAACTAATATTCTTTGTAATATGCAAAGATCAATATTGTAATATTATAAATATTCAAGTCATTTGATTTACCATGAATAACCATTAATATTCTTTACTTTTCTAAATTTTATATGATAAAAGGGGATTAAAGTTATCATATCTTGTAATAACAACCATTAAATTACAAATTCCTCTTTTTTCAATAGCAAAGTCTGGCCAAAATGACAAATGTTCAATATATCGAAATTTTTAATTCCACACTTGAAGAGTAATACCAAATTTAAAATATAAATTATACTTAATATCATATACTTAATAGGTATTTTCGATAATGGAAAGATTAACAACAGGCAATATGGGAGGATTATCGATTATTTTTTTTATCATTGCGATAGCTATCAGTATAGCTTTTTATCAATTTATTTTTCTTAATGAACTTAATGCAAAACCTCAAGTTTCAGAAGAAATAGCAAACCCTCCAGAAACTACAGATGTAGTCATAAGTGAAGGTGCGGCACTTCCTACCAATCCTAAATTTTTCGACCCCAAAGATGCAAGGGCAACCTTAGAAATCAACAACAAAGTAGTATGGACTAATAAAGATACCACAGCTCATACCGTTACTACAGACGATGATTATGTTGATAAGTTATCTGGTAAATTCGATTCGATGGATACGATAGGGCTTATTTCACCAGGAAGTACCTATGAATTTGTTTTTACTGAAGATGGTGAATTTCCTTATCATTGTGAACCACATCCTTGGATGACAGGTGTAGTTACAGTAGTGAAAAACTTTTCATAACTCTGCCTTATCGTCATTTACTTCATTTTTTCTAATTTCTAGAAAAACCACATCATTTGCAATTTCTTTATGTTCTTGTATAATTGATGTTCTAAACTTGACTTTGGATGTGTTTTTTGGGATATGGGTTGTTATTGCTGAAAACTCAACTGTGTTTGGATTTGGTAAATCATATTTAAAAAGTGAGATTCTTGGGTAATTGTAATTTATTTTTTTCCCATTGATCTCTATATACTTAACAATGTCACTTGAATCTTCTATTTGAGAATTTATTACAATAGTATCATATCTTCCATCATAATTTATTATAATTTTACCATGAATTTCTTTGTTGGGATATACAGATTCTTCTCGTATCTCGAGTTTTATTTGGTCTTTTTCTAGCATAGATTAGTGCACTACTAATACGTCTATTAATTTATTGTAAAAATATTGATCTTTCGTCATTAGGTTATAATTTATCAAAGTAATAATCTTTAAATTTGCTAGTTTTAGATATTCTAAAGGGGCTCGTAGCTCAGCATGGATAGAGCGCCTGCCTTCTAATTGTAATGAGAAGCAAGCCGGAAGTCGAGGGATCGAAGCCCTCCGGGCCCGTTAGTTTTTAATAATTGTATAAGTGCATAGATCTACTATGCTCAAAATTTTATAAGAACTTGTTATTACATATTATGAGGGACCAGATGTAAGAAATTCACCTAGTATTTTTATGATAAAACCGAGAGTGCCCACTACACCTAGTCCTAAAAGTATAAACCTCAAATGAGTAAGATAATCATCCTTAGATGTTTTTTTTGCTAACAATAAAGTCTGATACATGTCCAAAATTTTACGTTCCAAATAAGAAAAAATATGTGTGATAGATAACAATATCTTTTAGAAGAAATCAGCTTTATTTGAATTTAACTAACGTGTGTATTATTCAGTGGTATTGGATTTAGATTTTAAATCGAATTATTTTGAATAATCGGGATCTTTTTCAGTTCTTTGCATTTCAACAAAAGTTTCAGTATTTTGTATGCCTTCAATCTTACCAATTCTTTCGATAACAATATTATGTAATTCTTCCAATGTGCTAGCATTGAGGTTTACAATCATATCGAATCTACCAGTTACTTCTGACAAATAACGTATCTCGGGAATTTGAAGTAACTCTTGATGAATCATTTCTTTTCTTTTTGGATCTCTATTTATCCCAACAGTTGCTTTAATATTAAGCCCTAGTAAATTCTCGTTTACTACTATAGTAAATTTTTTTATTAAATTTCTTTTAGACAGACGCTTTATTCTGCTATAAAGTACTGAGGAATTAATGCTCAATTTTTTACTCAATTGCGGCACTGAAATACTAGCATCTGCGCTAAGTTCAGTTAATATTTTCATATCAAGCTCATCAAAACGCTGCAATATATATCCGCAATACCTTACTTATCTAGATTAATAAATGTAATTATATTTTTCATAAATTATTATAATATTTGTATTTATTTAATTATTTTTTTACAAGTGTGACAGATAAAGTATAATTATTAGAATTATTTGGTGATTTTTTATAGTAAATATTATATAATTAAATTCTTCAGTTTCATCCTATGTTTGGTATTGGAAAGATAAAACCAGGTGATTACATATTTTCAGTAAAACAAGACGCTGACAATATTATGATAACAATTGGAAGGGTTCAGTCAGTTAGCAAGAACATATTAAATGTTATAGGTTTTTTCATAAGGCCTAGAGGATTATTAGATCGTAAATCAAAAGGACTTCTCGGAAAAAGGTCAAATGAGGTTTTACAGAATCCAGATCCTAATAATTGTATATTTATTTTAATCGATAGAATTGAAACAGAAAATTATTCAGGGGAAATTAATCAAGATAAGGAAAAAGTTACTTGGATAAATGAAAAAAGATATTTTATTCTAGATGGTTGGGTAAGAGAAAATTTGGCAGATATGGTTGCAGATGTTTTATATTCTACATCAGAAGCAGAGAGAGATCATTCTAGATCAATTTTGATGGAAAAAATGAATTCTCTATACGATCAAGATCTCAAAGACCATCTTTATGCTGTAGCAAGAAGTACTAAAATACTGTAAATATGAAAGTTTTATATTATGGTTTATCAATACACGGAATCTGATAACCAATGGAATATGTATATGCGGCGTTATTATTACATAAATTAAAACAGGATATAACTGAAGATAATATTACTAATGTTATAAAAGCAGCTGGTACAACACCTGACGAGGTACGAATAAAAGCCTTAGTTGCAGCTTTGGGCGAAGTCAATATCGACGAAGCCTTAAAATCTGCCCCAATGGCTGTTGCCCCTGTTGCACAACCTTCTTCTGAAGCTGCTAAAGAAACACCTGAAAAGAAAGAAGAACCTAAAGATGAGAAAAAGGAAGAAGAAGCTCTAGAGGGTCTCTCTTCTTTGTTTGGATAGGTTTTAAAAACCTAATTTATTTTTACAATTTCTTAAATTTTCTAAGGAATTATTACAAGCTTTAGATCAAACATTAAAAAGGCGTCAATTGTGCCAGAGGTTTTAATGCATGTTCCATCCTAATTTAATAAGATTATTGAATATAAAAAATGCAATAAAAATTCTATAATTCTGAAAAAAATTATTGAATAACTATTCAGTTGGTTTTTCTATTGAAAAGTTCCATGAGGTAGTGTAAATTGAATCATGATACTGAATACATATAACGCCAATAAGAATATACCAAATCCTAGTCCAATTTTCTGCTTGAACATCGGAATTACAGCAATAAAGGTTACAGCAGTTACTAATAGTATCTGAAAATATAATATTTCACTCAATTCTATTACTTTATGAAACCCAAAATATACCATCGCAGCAAAAACTGCAACGGCTAATAATATAGTGTTATTGAGAATCTTAGACCCTAAAACATTTGCTATTGCAATTGAAGCACCTGCTGCTCCTTTTCTCGCCAAAATCATCATTGATATTTTTTCAGGCATTTCACCTGCAATAGGACTTATAATAACTGCTAACACTACCGCTGAAATTCCAATCTCTGTTGAAAAACCCTCAAGTGAGTGGATAAAAGGTTCAGCTCCAATCAGTATACCTAGAGCACCAATTAAAAATGCTATAACTGCTTTAATCATTTTTTTTTGATTTGGGAAAGTTGTTGTATGTTCAATTCGGTGATTTGTGATATTTTCTATCTGAGTAATTTGTTTTTTCTCCTTTAACATCTCATAAAGCGCAACAAATACATAGATGATAAAAAGAGAACTAAAAATTATTCCATCAATATAGTTATATCCATCTAAAAACAAAATAAGGCTAATAAAAGCTGTACAAATTAAAAAAATTTTATCATATTTAAAAGCACTAACATCAATTTTTTTCATTGGTGCTTTAGAAAGTCTTGTTGTGGCTATGATAATCATTATAGCTAAACCTAGTGTCATCATCATTAAATTACTTCCCAACCCTGAACCAATAGCAATACCAAATGACCCATTCGCAGAAGCATAGATTACTATGGCTATTTCAGGCAATGTAGTAGCAATACTCAATAATATTCTTCCAACAAATTTCGTACCAAATTTTTCAGATAAATGTTCAGCTCCATAGGACAATATCCAACTAGAAAGCGTCAACTCTCCGAGCCACACTAGCATTGTCAGTAAATTTACTTCACTCATTTGCAAAACACTAGAAAAACAGTGATTCTATATCAGGTATTCATAAAAAATTTTGAATTGTATTAGCAAATATTAACGTCAGCTAATTCAGATTCATTATCCTATTACAATTTTAAGATTATCAAAAAAATCTAATGAACTGAAATGTGATTCTGCGTACAAAGTGCTTAAGACAAATTCTGATGGATGTGGCGAAGTTAGAATTACCATAAAAACTGGCACAGAAGCACATGTTATAATGGTTAATATTATCAACCATAGGGCAGTCATTTTTTGAGCCATTTCTTAATTTGAGAATTTCCATTGGTGATATATAAATTTTTTAATCTAATTATCTTAATATCTTGTAAATTTAGATAAATTAAAAAACAATTAGGTAATGGAACTACTTGTATGTATTTATCTCCTAAAGGATTTTAAGTAACTATTTATTCAATCTCTGTATCTTTAAAATGGTAGGAGAAACTGAACTTAAAGAGCTGGTGAAAAAAGCTCGACAAGGATATGAAAAACACAACTTTGAACAATCCGTAGATCTAACTATTATATTAAAGGATATAGACGTAAAAAAAGGATTTAGTTTTAATGAAGTAGTTCAGTTACCAAACTCTCCAAGCAAAACCTCAACAGTTTGTGTAGTAACATCAGGGGAGATGGGATCGAGAGCGAAAAAGGCTTCAGCTGATAAAGTAATGGAACCAGATGAACTAGATAGATTAGGGACTAACAAAAAAGAAGCAAAAAAAGTAGCAAAAACTTATGATTTCTTTTTGTCTGATACTGCGTTAATGTCTACAGTCGGTAAATCTCTTGGGCAGTACCTAGGACCAAAAGGTAAAATGCCAACACCTATGCCATATGGAGCTCCTATCGATAATATTTTAACTAAATTTAGAAGTTCTGTTAGAGTTAGAGTTCGAAACCAGCTTAATATATCTACAAAGATAGGAGATGAAAAAATGGAAGATAAACATTTGATTGAAAACGCAAATATTGTATTATCTGCTATTGAAAAAAAACTACCACAAGGTGATAAAAATATCCGTAACATGTTGATTAAATTTACGATGAGTAGACCTGCTGAGATGCTGACCTCAATATCAAAGAAAAAGATGTGAAATTTATGTCTAGAAGAACCAACAACAAATATCCAGCGAAAAAAGCACTGTTATATAAAACATTGCAGGAACTTCCAACTAACTATCAAGTTATAGCATTGTCGAGGATGAAAAATGTAAGAGCTAGCCAGCTAATGCCTTTACGAAAAACATTTCATGAACAAATACTTATTAAAATTATTAAAAACAAAGTAGCTCAAAGAGCATTTGAAAATGTAAATGATGTCAAAGGAATACAAGGGTTAAGTAAACAGCTGGAAGGACAATGTGCCTTAATGTTTACTAATACTAACCCATTTAAATTAAATCTACTATTTGATCAAAATAAAGTATTTTTGCCTGCAAAGGGTGGAGATATAGCTTCAAGTGATATTATAATTCCAGCCGGAAATACTGGCATACCTCCAGGCCCAGTACTCTCAGAGTTCAAGGAAGCTAATGTTCAGACAAAGATCGATCAGGGAAGTATTTCAGTTACAAAAGATACTGTAGTTGTTAAGCACGGGCAAGTAATTTCACAAAAACTCGCATCATTATTAAGCAAGCTGAATATCAAACCAATAGAAGCTGGAATAACAGTAAATTATGCAATTTCAGAAGGATTGGAATTTCAAGAATCGGATCTTAAAATAGATATTAAAGAATATACTGAAAATATATACCAATCTTTTAACTCTGCATTAAATCTTGCCATTCAATCTGCATACATTAATAATGAAACCATCATCCCAATATTGTCTTTAGCATATCAAAAATCAATGAGTTTGGTCTCCGAATCTGGTTACATTACCCAGGATACTGTAGAAATAGTACTAATGAAGGCTGAGAGAAGTGCCTTTATGTTGATGCAATTAGCACAATCAAAAGGATATAGTGTCTAATAGATAATTATTAATGTTTTATCCAGGAGAAAAAACAAGTTCCGAACACAATAAATAAAGGAAAGAAAATACTTCTATTATTTAATAATGACAGTTGAACTAAGAGTACATCCATCATTTTTCAAAGAATTTGCTACGAAAACTTGGGTATCTCCAAATGAAATTATAAAAGAGTTAATTGAAAATTCATTTGATGAAGACGCAACCAAGGTACTAATTAGTATTTTTAATAACGGATCGATTTGTGTAGAAGATAATGCAGGAATGAACGAGGACGGTATGCAAAAATTCCTTTTACTAGGTTCTCCACATAAGAAATTGGAAACTATCTCCCCTAGGTTGAAAAGAATCAGAACTGGGAGATACGGAACAGGTAGACTCTCCTTTTTAACCTCTTTTGAAAAAATGAAACTCAAGACCAAGAAAGGAAACTATACTAAGACAATCATCATAGACGAAGCCTCACTTAACAATCTATTTACAGGAAACTCTGTTCTCTCTGAAATTACAGAAAAACAACTATCTAGGAATGGAACAGAATTAAATCTCTATGAAGCAAAAATGTCTATCGATCCACTAAAATTAATCAAAGAAATTCGAAAGCTACCAATTTTAAGACAACCTATGTTCCAGGTTTTTATAAAACAATCTGAATACTTTCGCGAGTGGGACTTTGAAAATGCAGAACTTATCAGACCACAGGAAATACAAGGGTATAAAATACCTGTTAATCTGGAAGAAGGAAAAATTTTAGGGGAAATCATTGTTGCTAGGAGGCCTTTGATGGAAGAAGAAAAGGGTATAGGCATAATGGTCGGAAACCATATTGTTGTTAGAAGTAGTTTTGGACTAGAATCAAAATTGAATAGAATTACTGGTTTGATTAGGTGTGATAACTTAACGTCTAGATTTGCTGATAAATCTGCAATAATTGAAGATGACTCTTATTTGAAATTTAATAAAATCATCAAACAATTCATTTTAGATGAGATACTTCCAAAGCTCGCCGATTATGAAGATGTTCTTATTACAAAAGAAGAATCTCGTATTTATAAAGAAATTGACAAAGTACTTGGACAAGCTGTAGTTGAAAATCTAGAATCTGTAGAAATAGAAGGTTTTGAGACAGTTACTTCAAATTTACTTCAAAATGAAGGTGAATCCACTTCTAAAACTTTCGTTAGTAGCTCACCTAAAAGCGAACCCAAACTTGATTCTTTAAATTTAGAAAAGGAAAATCCCATTCATGATACACATGCAAAGCCTAGCAAGGGTAGTATATTGGAACATCAACCATATGATGATCTTTTATTTCAGAATTATTCTAATCTATCAATACAAAACCTACCAAATAAACTTAAACCCAATGAAAATGTTACAAAGGTAAAAAAAATAAAAACCATTAGTAGAACATTTGCACTAAGAAAAATAGGTTATAAAGTAATTCCTTATGAAGATGAATCTGATTCACGAGATGGCTTTACAAATGAAGAAATAGTTTTTATAAATAAAGCTAATTCAGCTTATAGAGCAGAAGCTGAACGAGGGGATGAATTTCTTTTAAGACACATAATACGAATAGTAGCAGAAGCAATTGCAGAAGAAAAACATCCGGAAGGAAAAGATGCGCTAGAATTGCAAAATAAATTAATCGCTGAAGCAATAAAAATACATAACATGGCCAAGAGAAAAAAATAATTCTATCAATTTCAAATTGTTAATAGAAAAGACTAAATCTGGCTATTATTTCTTATAAAAATTATGGCTTATCAATTCTTTCCAGGCGCTACAGCTGTCGGAATTTCCTATGAGAACGGCGTATTGTTAGCATCTGAAAAACGTGTGTCATTCGGAAATTTTATTGTTAATAAAAATACAAAAAAAACATTTGTTATCACTGATAAAGTAGGTGCAGCATGTGCAGGGATGGTCGCTGATATGAATGTTCTTGCAAGACAGGTTTCTGCTTTAGCCACAATTCGAAAATTAGAGATAAGGAGGGATGTTCCACCTAATTCCATCGCAAAATTGATGTCAGTAATAATGTTTGAACGAAGATATTTTCCTCTACTTACTCAAGTGATAGTAGGAGGATTTGATTCAAAGCCACATATCTATACACTAGACCCATTGGGATCTTTGTTACCTGATGAATATGCCGCTGTAGGAAGTGGAGCTGAAATGGCACTAGGGATATTGGATGCTCAGTATTCGTCAAATTTAAACGAAGAAGAAGCTTTAAAACTGGCAATCAAAGCAATTCGCTCCTCAGCTCAAAGGGATGCTTCAAGTGGAGATGGTATTGATATTTTAAGCATTGGAGATAAGGGAAGTAGAGAAGAATCTCATAAAATTTAAACGATGACTAAGAACTTTTGTTTTGTAAACATATTTTAATATGATAAATTCTTCTACCACGTATTAGATATTGGACGCCAGAAATATAGGGCTACGAAATATAGAGGTAGCAGATACAAAGATAAGTTCCATAGATGGGGAACATGGTAAATTAATCTATCGTGGTTATGATATTCTAGATCTAGTAAACAGATCCACATTTGAAGAAACAGCATACCTACTTATATTCGGAGATTTACCAAATAAAATCCAATTAACAGAATTTTCTGATAAATTAAGATACTCAAGGAATATTCCAGAATCATTACTTCTAGATCTTCATAATAGACCAAAGACAGCATTTCCAATGGATATCCTTCAATCTTCTGTATCTTATCTCTCCAACTATGATGATGATTTGCATTTTGATGGAAAGACAGATAATATTCAAAGAGCATCTATCCTCATTGCCAAAATTCCTTCAATAATTGCAGCATGGAATAGGATAAGAAATGGGATGACGTATATTGAACCTACAACAGATCTTTCCCATTCTGCAAATTTTCTATATATGCTTTTTGGACGTAAACCTCAAACTGAAGAAATTAAGGTATTCGATATTTGTTTAATTTTACATGCAGAACATAGCTTTAATGCATCTACATTTGCAGCACGAGAAATTGCATCTACTCGGGCCCATATGTACGCTTGCATCTGTGGAGCCTTAGGAGCGTTATCTGGCGAATTACACGGTGGTGCGAATATTCAGGTTATGAAAATGTTGCTCGATATTAATGATCCTGAAAATGTCGACGAATGGATAAATGATACGATTAAGCAAGGAAAAAGAATCATGGGGATGGGTCATGCCGTCTATCATACCACAGATCCTAGAGCAGAAATTCTAGAAAGATTATCTAAATCTATGTCTAGGGGTAAAAATAGCAAATGGTATGAAATAACAAAGAAAATTGAAAATTACACAAAATTCTACATGTCTAAATATAAAAACCAAACAATATATCCAAATGTGGATCTATACAGTGCATCCTTATACTACAGTATGGGTTTTCCTATGGATTTAAATACATCCATTTTTGCTATTTCGCGTATAGCTGGTTGGGCATCTCATGTAATTGAAGAAAAGTTTGCTGAAGCTGCACCAAAGCCTGCTTTATATAGACCAAAAGCAGTCTACGTAGGAAAATATTGTGGACCGATGGGATGCGAGTTTATTCCAATTGAAAAGAGGGATAATAATTGACTATACTTAGGTTTATTATAACAAATAATAATATTGGATTTAAATCTTAAAATATCCAACTATGTCTATCATTAATACTTTTGAAAGTACACGTTTTATCAAAGACTGAAACTGCACTGTTAATTGATGATTTAAAACGTTGGCCACCAAATGAAATTCCCAGAATCAAAAACCTCAAATCATTTGAGGTAGAAAAAAACAAAAAATTTTTAATACATGAAAATTTTATAGCTATTCAAATCGATAAAACTATTTTACCATTTGTCGGCAATACCACATTGATCAATTCTTTTCCTTATGTTTTAGTAGATATGGGAGCAATAAAATTTATTTGTAATGGAGCAAAGATAATGCGTCCTGGGATAATATACTTCAGTTTATTTCTGAAGAATGATATCGTGATTGTCAAGGATAAAGAACATCTTAAACCTATTGCGGTTGGATTAGCTCTAGAAGATAGTGAAAAGGCCAAAACCCTTTCACGTGGTTACATAATAAACAACTTGCATTATGTTGGTGATAAATTCTGGGAACTCTACAAAGAGATAAAGATGCAATAACTTAACTTTTTTAAAATCAAATTGATATCCTTATATTCTTGATAGTTAATTTAAATCTGCAATTCCATTTTTAACTATTGTAAAGAAAATATCCCTTTTAATTAATGGTTGTATAAATGAAATTTTATATATATTTTTTTCAGCGTTAATAATCTCAAACTTCAATTTGACATGAGTAGAGATGGAAATAGATTTGTCCATAAACTCTCTTTGAAACTGTGTTTTTAGTACATGTTGTTCTTCTAATTTAATTCTTGGTAAATCAGTTTCATAATAGAATATTCTATCCCTTATAGAATTTGTAATAATAACTGCACAATTATATTTTAAAGCATAATGTGCTAACTTGTGTAAAAATTTCATTAAAATTAAATGTCGAGCAGCTCCATGGCTTTCGGTCGCAATTATTGAAGTAGCAGTATCAACTATCACCAATTTCGGCTTTATTTTGCTAATCTTCTCAATTGCATTAAACTGAGAAAAAATTGAAAATACTCTTATGTAGGTTATCCTATCTAAAAATCTAGAATTTTTTTCATTTATTATTTCTTCTATGCGTTCTGGCCTGAATGTACCTACTGTATCGATAAACATTATTTTCTCGCTTGTGTTCTTTAATAAATTTGCAGATATACTAAAACACAATTGGGATTTCCCAGATCCATTTTCTCCAAATAGATCTGTAACTATTCCATTATTTATCGCTCTCCCTAATAGTTGATCAATTCTTTTTGATCCGATTGAATATCTCAATTATATTATAACCGACCTAAAATGGATAATATTATTATTTTACTTTAAAGGAACCTTTTTATTCTGCTCTGTCTGAACTTGAATTGCAAAGTGATATATTGATATTGTCGGCAAATCCAAGCTCTCAACAACCAAAAAGACCTCTTACCGCGTTACAGAAGTCATTAAATCAACGTGTAGCCGTGAGGCTAAAAAATGAAATCGAGTACAAAGGAATAATGAGTAATGTAGACTCTTATATGAACCTTATACTACTGGATGCGGAAGAATATCAATCAGCTGATTTGCTGGCTAATTATGGTAAGGTAGTAATTAGAGGAAATAATGTTCTATTTATCAAGCTTATTAAAGATCTATAATCAATTCTGGTCCATATCATAGAAAAATGACATTACGTTATCTATTTAGCTCAGAAAGTGTAACAGAAGGACATCCAGATAAGATATGTGATCAGGTTTCAGATTCAATACTGGATGCCTATTTACTAAAAGATCCTGATTCAAGAGTAGCTGTAGAATCCTTAACCACGATAGGAACCATTTTTGTAGCAGGAGAAGTTACATCCAAAGGCCTGGTAGATATACAAAAAACCACTAGAGATACCATTCGAGAAATTGGTTATGATAACGGAGATCTGGGTTTTGATTGCAATAATTGTGCAGTGTTAACATCTATTCATTCTCAAAGTGATGATATATCTATTGGAGTAACTCCAACAGAACAAAAGGAGCAAGGTGCTGGAGATCAGGGTCTTGTTTTTGGTTATGCAACAAACGAAACACCTGAGCTAATGCCATTACCCATAATTATGGCTCACAAGCTTTGTTTGAAGTTGAGCCAGGTTCGAAAGTCAAAAGAACTTGATTGGGTTAGACCAGATGGAAAATCTCAGGTGTCTGTAGTTTATGAAAACTCTATACCAACTAGAATTGATACAGTTGTTCTATCAACTCAACATTCTCCCGATATAACTTTGAATCAATTACGTGAGGAATTGATTAATAGAGTTATAAAACCTACATGTGCAGAATGGATTGACGAACGGACAAAGTTTTTTATTAATCCTACCGGAAGATTCGTTCTAGGCGGGCCAGCTGCTGATACCGGATTAACAGGAAGAAAGATTATTATTGATACCTATGGTGGAATGGGAAGACACGGGGGAGGTGCATTTTCCGGAAAGGATCCTTCAAAAGTTGACAGATCTGCTTGTTATATGGCTAGATACATTGCAAAAAATATAGTTGCAGCTAACTTGGCTAAAAAGTGTGAAGTACAGATAGCATATGCAATAGGAATGTCAGAACCAGTCTCAGTTATGGTTGATACCTTTAACACAGGTAAAATAAATCATGAAGAAATAGAAGAAAAAGTGAGAAAAGTTTTTGATATGAGGCCTTCGAAAATAATAGAAATCTTGTCATTAAAAAGACCTATTTATAAAAAAACTGCAGCATATGGTCATTTCGGAAGAAATGAAGATACTTTTTCATGGGAAAAAACAGATAAAATAGACCTCCTTGATTGATGTGTTTATTATAAATCATAATTTTTTTTATCAAAATAGTTAAGTTCGTTGGAAACCTATGACGTGATAAGAAGTAATGTTAGCTTAATTCAACAATAATACCATGTATTCAGAAAAATTACTATGCTGTATCAATACTGTCAATTATACAGTCTTATCTTTAGAGTGGGTTCTACTTTTTGGATGTTGAATTTCGTTGATAGTAAATGTACTGTTAGTACTAGTTTTAATTATGAGAAGATAACTACCATTATAATACATATGTTTGTCATGTTTTTTTGTTAGTCTACTTTTAAGCTCTAATATTTGAAACTATTTCCATTACTTCATTTCTTACCTTTATATTTTCTTATTGTAACATTAGTACTCTTTCTGAGATAAAGATTTGATATCCAATTTTGTCTTGTAGATTAACATTAGTCGTACTGTAACAAGATTTATCTACATTTACTTTTGTTTTTGTTTTTTCTCTCCAATCTATTTTATCATTTTTACAGATTTCTTATTATCATAATAAATAGAACCTATAGTTAAACTAAGTGATATTATCTGTTTTGATTTTTTTTATCAACTATAATAGATGTTTTGCGTAATTAGATCTGGATAAAAATATTACAAAACTAAATATAAAATAATAAAATTATTCTATATCTAAAGTAAATTTTGACAATGGAACATATTAAATTATGTAAAATTTTA
>Ga0315534_1001915_pt1 | contig 14374 bp, 12 predicted proteins | sample SalMarSW160240MG_FD_203094 | JGI IMG/M metagenome (GOLD analysis project Ga0315534, IMG submission 203094) | Salt marsh sediment microbial communities from the Plum Island Ecosystem LTER, Massachusetts, United States - Salt Marsh Sediment SW1602-40 ... | reverse complement strand
CCGGATGATGAGATTGGCCAGAAGCTGCCGCCCGTCGTCCTGGATGAAGTCGCCGTACACTGCGAGGATGTCGTAACGCCTAAGATCACGTAACTGGAGCGTTTCCCCACTCCAATTCCACACGCGTGTTTCTTCTTCAACCACGATGAATTTATTCCCCTGTTCTGTGGTGAGCTGGATTCCGTCCTTCCCAACGAACTTAAGACGACCGACCAGGTCCGGGTTATTGACCTGGATATCCTCCCCGACTTTCTCTTGGAGTGGATTCTGAGGAGGGATGGACGGAGGCGCTACTGCATTATCCCTTGGAGCTTCTTGATTCGTTCCCAGGCGGCCAAGATATATCCCTATGGAAAATGAACCCAACATAAGCATTACGATTAATAATATGCCGCCGATTATGATTCCCCAGCGATTTTTAGCCATCGTTCCATATCCTTTTCTTCATCGAGGACGAGAATCTCAGCGATCGGGTAGGTCTCTCCACCGACCAACAGACGAATATTCAGATCATGTGTTCCGGCTGGTGTTGTCGATGGTAAAACCAACCAGTAATCCTCGATGATCACGCTGTCCAGGGAAAAGCCAACCTCTTTATGATAACGAGCTAGATTTCCAAAACCGAGCTCATGTGCCTCGAGGATGGAATCGCCGATTGAGAGTTCGACACCGTATCTGTCAAGTCTCATGATGTTCCAGTACAGCGTGAGGTGAATTCTTCCTCCGCTCTCAACCGATCTGGGCTCGAGATTGATGCCCAGTAGCGTCACGTCACCAAGTTTGAGATTGAGTTGGGTAGTGGGGGAAGCTGTATCGAGGATCATTTCAGGCGGGTCTTCGGTCAGATGGTAGAGCACAAGCCGACCTCGCTGGCTTAATAGCCCAGGCTGGTTTTGATGTGCGCCGATAAGGACGGGAACCTGCCAGAGATTTTTGGGAAGAAGGTTGGGTGGCAATGCGCCGGGTCCCCTCGCATTCTGGCTTTCGTTAACCGGGGTTGCGCTGTATAGATCGAGGTCATTGAGACTTGTCGAGACAGGGAGTGGCGTGGGCAGCGTCGGTAGGAACACGTCTGAGCGGGTGTTATAAATCAAGGGCCAGTAGAAAGCATCATAGCCCATGACCCCACCTCGAGTGATCAGAGCGGAATTCTCGGGAAGGATCTCCCAAACATTGGCGTAGAAATCGTTGACCGCTACGTCATCAGATCGATCCGATTTGAACCAATTTCGTGCGAGGGGGAAAAGACCGATAAAGAGCGTTAACGATACAAGCGTGAAGGTGAGAACTTGTTCAGCCAAGCTGCTTCTCAAACGCATAACCAAGCGCTCAAGAGTGCCCAAGAGTTCAACAATCCCGAAGGCGATGAAGATTGCCCACAGGAAATGTGCGGCGAGAAAAAAGACCTCCAGATCGAACACGCGATACTGGATGAAAAACCACACATGAACCAGGTACATCAGCACCAGGAGGAAGTAATACTTCGTGCGTCGGAATAGCAGCGAAAACAACCCCGAGAGCCCGAAGAGAATCCCTGCAAGACCAAATTCATTGCGGACAAGATCAATATAAAGGACGAGCCGTAAAGGCAATTCCTCAATTGGGAAGGCGAACTTTATTTGTGAGAACGCTCCCAATGTATACCTGTACATACCCATGATCGTCACCGGTGCCCGTTCAAGCATCATGCGATCATTCAACGTATCCGCTCTGAGCGGCAGCCAAAGGAACTGGAGAATGCCGATCCCGAAACCAGCGATTGCCGAGAACCACCATCGCGGGCGTTTGAGTGTGGAGGGGTCAGTCAAGAGAATAAAGACGACGAAGGCAGGGGCAAATCCGAGATTCGATATGTGGGTTCCAAGCGACAACCCGAAAACCAGCGCGAACAAGAAGAAATCGCGGTCTCGCCGGGTCCTCTCCCAATGCAGAAGGGCGAGCAGTGTCAGAGCGATAAAGGCGATGTTTGGTGCGTAGACCTCTGCGATCACGGATTGTGACCAAAAGGTGAGTGAAAAAGCGAAGAGCATCGCCGAGGTGAGCGCCGCCGCCCGCCGCAGCAGGGGACTGGAAACACGAGGATTCAGGGAAATTGTGATTAATTGGTACAAGCCTCCGATGCTGAGAGCCCCCATAACGGCGCTCATCAGGTTAACCCGGTGGGCGATATCCCCGAAGGGAAGCATGGTAAAGACTTTCCCCAACCAGGTATAGACTGGGTATCCGGGGGAGTGAGCCAGGCTGAGCAGGTAGGGGACAGTGGCCAACTCGTTGCCGTCCGGGCTCAAGTACGAAAGACTCGGCGTCAATGTCTGTACGTAAACGAACAGCGCCAGCGCAGTGAGCGCGAGTGTAAGCCAATAATCTATGCGTTCAAGGTGACGTTTTTTCTCTTCCATCGTTCTCAATAGTATGCGAACAAGGTTACCTAAAAGCCAAACGGATGCAATGGCGATGTAAAACTGGAATATAAAACCGGGCTGCGCAGCTAAAGCGGCGCGGATGAGCAACCTGTCTTGCTATGATAAAATCTCCTGTTACACAAGCTATCAAGGAGGTGTGCGGGAAGGATTCGGGCGAAGAGAATCCATCAGGCTGTAAACCGACCCTAGACGATTCCAAGCTTAAAAGTAAATGGATCCAAACGAGGACAATGATGGTTGCAATTGTTGACCGCACTGTGCTCCAACCTGAGGTCAACCGCCGATAGTGGACTTATTCGTCAGCAAACAACCATGGATAATAAACTTCTACTCGAAAGTTATTCGAACGTTTTCTTCGATCTAGATGGTACGCTACGCCATAGCGACCCACCGGTAAGGGACGTGTTTTACCAATTCGCGGCTGATCTTGGCCTTGAGGTCGAGCCAGAGCAGCGCATCGAGGCGGAGCGTTGGGTGAACATGTATTGGGCGGATTCAAAGGAGCTGTTAGAAGATTTAGAACGTTTTGGACCCTGGAGGGATAACCGCGACTTCTGGGTAAACCACGCCCGCCGACAATTTATTCAGTTAGGCACAGAGGAAGCACTTGCCGAGGAGCTTGCGCTTGCCGTGACGTTGAAAATATGGGAGACCTATGAATCTGAGGACTGTGTCCCTGATGATGTCATCCCCACGCTTACAGGTTTGCGAGATGCAGGATTTAAGCTCGGACTGGTCTCGAATCGCAACGACCCCTTGGATGAAATCGTTGAGAGTCTGGGCTTGACAAATATGTTCGATTTGATGCTGGCTGCTGGTGAGGTGGGATGGTATAAGCCCGATCCGCGTCTGCTCCTGTTTGCTGCGGAAAGACTCGGCGTCGAGCCAGGCGATACGCTCTACTTGGGTGACAACTACCATGCTGATGTTCTCGGGGCTTCAGCGGCGGGGATGACACCTGTTTTGCTCGATCCGCGCGGGCTGTATCCTGAAGCCGAATGTTGGGTTGTCCCCAGCGTAGGCGCTTTCGGGCAGGAACTGCTGCGTTCGGATGGCTCGGAAGCGCGCGGCTTGCGGAGGCGAGACCCCGACGCATCTTCGTAGATCACCAGATGGTTTGCCGTAGGGAGGTCGCAGATTGACTCTGCCCTGCGGATTGACTATACTGGATGCGCGTAAATATATACCAGGGAGGGACTGCCGCCATGAGCGGAGTCGCAGGACAATTAAATAATCACCGGCATTAGGCACTTGGGCGCGCCCGTGTGCCTTTTTTGTTTAACTTTGAGATTCAAGAGGAGGCAAAATGGACTATGGCATGATCGGGAAGATTGAGAAGGCAAAGCACTACGCGGAAGAACGCGAACGTATTGTTTTCGAGAATTTTCATGTGACTTTCGATGGGGAAAATAACTCGCATACAGTGGAGTTTATCGACGGCGTATGGCGTTGTGATTGCGATTTCTTCATCACGCGCGGTCTGTGCAGTCATACGATGGCATTGGAGCGCATTCTAGACGGGATGTTGTCCATCACCATGGAAGCGGTCTGAAGGTTCTGGTATATCTGCGGGCGAGCGCAAGCGTTTGCTATGCTTGCGCTCGTTTTTATTTCGGGTAGGATATTGAGCGAGGAGGTGTCGCGGGGTAAATTTGACCCCGCGATTCTCATGAATGGCAGCTGTGAAAAGCCGCTTATTATGGATGAGAAGCAGCGGCTTCGATCAGATGTGTACGTTGACACCTTTGCGAATCACTTGAGACAATCGTCGGTGCGTTGAGGAGGCCTTTTGAAACGCTGGCAATTCTGGTTGGGTGTAGCAATAAGCTTCGTGTTTGTATGGCTTGCACTGCGTGGACTGAATCTACCTGCCTTCTGGGAAGCTCTGCGTGATGCGAACTACTGGTGGCTGCTTCCCGGGGTGGGTGTGTATTTCCTCGGTGTTTGGGCGCGCGCCTGGCGCTGGCATTACCTGCTGCGACCTTTGAAGTCCATTCCGACCAGGACGATGTTTCCCATTGTGGCGATCGGGTATATGGGGAACAACATCTACCCTGCGCGCGCTGGCGAGCTATTGCGTGCATACGTTCTGCGCCGTAAGGAGCAGGTGCCGATCTCGGCCTCACTGGCGACGATCATCGTCGAACGTGCGTTTGACGGGATCGTGATGCTCTCTTTTGTATTCATCAATCTGCCGGAACTCACCAACCTGACTGCCGATTCTGGGTTCGCCGGGAGCATCCGGGCACTCGCGCTCGTCGGCGCGGCTGTCTTTTTGGGCGCAGTGCTCGTTTTCCTGCTCATGGCGGCTTTCACGGAGCAGTCGAAGCGCGTGATCTCATGGTTCACCGATCGATTAGTGCCTGAGCGCTTTCGTGATAATGTTGACGCCGTTAGCGCTCGATTTCTGGAAGGTCTAGCATCCCTTCGCTCACCAGGTGATGTGGTGATGGTGTTCTTGACATCGGTTGTGATCTGGCTCTTCGAGACCGGGAAATATTGGTTTGTGATGCACGCTTTCCCCTTTGAGGTCAACTTCTTCGCCCTCATGCTTATGAATGGCATCGTAAATCTGGCGACGACGATCCCCTCTGCGCCGGGCTACATAGGGACATTCGACGCGCCTGGTATTGCCGTGCTGGAAGCCTATCGCGTCCCGAACGCTTTAGCGGCGGGTTATACGCTTGTCCTTCACGCCGCGTTATGGCTGCCGATCACCCTGCTCGGCGCCTATTACATGGCGCGCGAAAGCCTCTCTTGGTCGCAGGTTCAGGCTGAGATAGCGGAGGATTCGTCATGAAAGCAGCAATCGTTGGAGCAGGTATAGGCGGCTTGGTTGCAGCGTACGACCTGGCCCGAGACGGGGCAGAGGTCGTCATTCTGGAGGAGGCAGACTACGTCGGCGGGCTTTCATCCGGATTTAAGGACCCACACTGGGAATGGACTGTCGAGCGGTTCTACCATCATTGGTTCGCTTCCGATACGCATATGCTTGGGTTGATCGAGGAATTGGGTTGGAGTGATAAAGTGCTCTTTCCCCGGCCGTTCACCGCAGTTTATTTCGATGAGTCGTTCTACCCGTTAGACTCGGCAACGGCGGTGCTCCGTTTTCGAGGGCTCCCGGTCATCGACCGTCTGCGCCTTGGTATGGGTATCGCATATTTGCGTTATGTTGCCCGCTGGGAGTCGTTGGAGAAGTACACTGCGCACGATTGGCTTCAACGCTGGGTGGGCAAGCGCGCTTACCAGATCCTGTGGGAGCCGCTTCTGATTGGCAAGTTCGGCAAATACTACAAAGAAGTCAACATGGCCTGGTTCTGGGCTAGAGTGAAGGCTCGCACGCCGAGCTTGGGGACGTTTGAGGGTGGGTTCCAGGCATTCATGGACGCATTCGCGGATCGATTGCGTGAGATGGGGGTTGAAATCCGTTTTCAGACGCCGGTCGAGCGTATTGAACCTTCGCCGGCGGGCGGTCTAATTGTACGAACTAAGGAAGAGACGCTGGAAGTTGATCGTTGTTTGGTGACTACGTCCCCGGCCCAGTTGGCCGAGATGGCACCAGCCTTACCCAAAGATTATCTAGGGCAGCTTCTGGAGCTGAAATCGATGGGCGCCGTGGTGATGATCCTGGCTCTAAAGCATCGGCTTTCCGAGGCGGGGATCTACTGGCACAATATGTCGAAGGAGGCGGGGTTTCCCTTCCTCTCTCTCGTCGAGCACACGAATTTCCTCAGCCCCGAATTCTTCGGCGGTGAACATATTGTGTATGTTGGCGATTATCTCGATGTAGACCATGAGTATTTCCGACTCACGAAGGATCAACTGCTTGAACGTTTCGTGCCTTCCCTCGCCCGCATGAACCCCAACTTCACCACAGACTGGATACGCGAGACATGGCTCTTCCGCTCCAGATATGCTCAGCCGGTCCCGCCATTAAATCACTCCTCAGCCATACCCGATATCCACACACCGCTCCCGGGACTATGGTTCGCCAGCATGAGTCAGGTTTATCCCTGGGATCGGGGTACAAACTTCGCGGTTGAGATCGCTCGGCGGGCTGTGCGGGGGATGATTTCGGAAGATATCTAGCGGGCTTGTTCAATATCTCCCCTTTAATTGCTTAACTCCTCGCGGCATCCTCATTCTGATGAGCAAAGCGACGAGTACTATCCCCCAAGGACAGTGTTCTTCTAGCGTTGCCGAGATTCCTCACTCTCTTCGGTCGCCCAGGATGGCATACATGAGAGATGCTTGCCATAGCATTCTACAAACTTATGAAATTTATGATCCAGCGTGCAACCGCCATGGCATCGGGCGTTCCTTTATTGAGAGAATCGAGCGCATCGCTATATATTTTTGAACCAACCTGCTTTTTGAGTCGTTCGATAATCTGGATCATTAGACCGCTCGAGATCTCGGGGTGCCCTTGAATGCCGAGCACCTGATCCCCTATGCAGTAGATAGCATTCGGACAGAACTCACTGCCACCAAGGAGCTCTGCTCCAGCAGGCAGCGCTGTCACCTGATCTTGGTGCGAAAAATAGAGAGCACATCGATTGAGAGCAGGATCCATCCATGACTTCTGTGTCGTGATAGCGAACTCTCGAAAGCCCAACCCCCAACCTTTCTCAGATTTGGAGGCAGATCCGCCAAGGGCGTGGGCGATGAGTTGATGACCGAAACAAATTCCCACAAGTTTTCTGCGACCGAGTTTACAGTTCCTGATAAACTCTGATAGGTCAGCAATCCAGGGATCGGGGTCGTACACACCTTTTTTGCTCCCGGGAACGATGAAGGCATCGAAAGCCCCGGGGGATTCTGGATATTTCCCCTTGGTAATTTCGAATACCTGGCACTCGAACGGGGCGTTCACAGCCCTGAAAAAGGAGCTAAAGAGGTCTGGCTCCGTTTCCTTTGCGTGCAGGATTCCTACCTTCATGAAGTGCTCCGTGTCTTCTTTTGTGAGTTTTATCATGGCCCCGAATAGCTATGATACCTGGGAAAGGTGGTTAACGCCTGGGCTCCCCTCGCTGAGCGAATACGGGGAGAGCATCTGCACCATCGAACTCACAACAATTCGAGTGGGCCCGCTGATTTTCAGTGCAACAGTTCAATCGGGTGTATGCCCTTGTTAATCGGTCTTTTAAGTGGCTAAGGAAATTTGGACACGAAAAGCGACCAAAATAAGTTAGACTGAGGGCCATGAGAAGACGCTTTTCCGCCAAGCAGAAAGCCCAAATCGTGCTCGAAATTCTCAAGGAAGAGAGAACAATCGCTCAAATCGCTTCCGAGTACAGTGTGCATCCCAACCAGCTGCATCGTTGGAAAAAGCAGGCCCTGGATCATTTTGCTGAACTGTTCCAGAAGGATAATAAACAGGAGCGTGCCCAACAGGCTGCCCATGAGCACCAGCTCGAGGAATTGTACGCAGAGATCGGCCGGTTGACCACTAAGGTGAACTGGCTCAAAAAAAAATCTGGCCTCGACATTTTCGAGAAATGAGCGCCTGGCGATGATCGAACGCACAGAAAACATGCTGCCTCTGAAAACCCAGGCTGAGCTTTTGAGCTTGAGCCGCTCAAGTTTGTATTACCGGCCTAAAGCTCCTTCGGGCCAAGAAGTGCAGGCCAAGCGGCGCATCGACGAGATCTACACGGCACATCCTTTCCTGGGTTCACGCAAGATCACGGTCCTGCTGCGCAAGGAGATGTGCATTTCGCGGCCGACGGTGCAGCGCCATATGCGCGAGATGGGGATTACGGCTATTTATCCAGCTCCCAGGCTCAGCCAGCGCCATCCTGGGCATAAGATCTATCCCTATCTGCTGCGGAACCTGGTGATCGAACGCCCCAATCAGGTTTGGGGTCTGGACATCACCTTCATCCGCCTGCGGGGTGGTTGGCTCTATCTGGTGGCCGTCCTGGATTGGTTCTCGCGGTTTGTGGTCAGCTGGGAGCTTAGCCAGAGCCTGGAGATTGATTTCGTCCTGTCGGCGATCAACCGCGCCCTGCTGCAGGCCACCCCGGAAATCTGCAACACTGATCAGGGCAGCCAATTCACCAGCCCGCGTTTTACCGGAATACTTCTGGCGGCTGGAGTCCAGGTAAGCATGGATGGCCGCGGCCGCGCGGTAGACAATATCTTCACGGAACGGCTCTGGCGCAGCGTCAAATACGAGGAGGTCTACCTGCATGATTATGGCAGCCCCCGCGAAGCTCAGCAAAACCTGGGGCGCTATTTCAACTTCTACAACTTCGACCGACCGCACCAGGCACTGGATTATCGAACACCGGTCGACCTTTATTACCAGGATTGTCCGGTACCGCGTACCTTCATCAGTAGAAAGGAGGAGTCCACCTTATTTTGAGGTATTTTCGTGTCTAAAGACTCTTATCCACTTAACTTTTTGCTTTCGTCCAACAATTCTATTGCTGATCCGCTAACACCCTCATCACTTGAGATTCGAATGGCGGTCCCTTAGCTCCCTTTGAGTCGATTCGCATATCTCCCATGAAATTTAGCGACCTTCGGGTTGATAACAGCCTGACAGTAGCCCTGGTTTGGGTTGTTGCGGAAGTAATTCTGGTGGTATGCCTCCGCCGGGAAATACATCGAGATTGGGGTGATTTCGGTCACGATAGGTGCATCCCAGACAGCATCGGCTTCCATTTGTCGAATTAAGTCTTCTGCGGTTTGTCTTTGCTCTTCATTGTGATAGAAAATCGCGGATCGATACTGTGGTCCGACATCTGCACCCTGTCGATTTGGCGTAGTCGGGTCATGGACGCTGAAGAACACCTCCAAGATCGTACTGAAGGAGATAAGCTCAGAATCAAATGAAATCTGAACGACTTCGGCGTGACCGGTTATCCCGGAGCAGACATCCTGGTAGGAGGGGTTGGGGACGGTTCCGCCAGCGTATCCCGCTTCGACTGAATTAACGCCGACCAGTTCATCGAAGATGGGATCAAGGCACCAAAAGCATCCACCTCCGAGGGTAGTGACGGATAGCGCTTTCGGTAGAAGCTGGTTGTTACCTTGTTTTTTGGTCATGTAAACCTTCACTTATCCTTTGTTCTTCCTGGTGACGATGAATAAAGCGCAGGGAATGATTATACCTACTGGTTATTAAGGGTCTGTTAATGCCATTTACGAATTTTTTTGAGCGAGTTGCTGGAGTGGGTGACTGATATGCCGAGCTCGATTTGTTCGAAGGGAATCTCGCCAGCAACGATATTTCACTTGATCTCTCAAGCGTTATTTCAGAGGCAGGGTATTCGTGAAATTAATCCCCCGTTTAACCCAAGTATGAAGGTCACTCTCTAGGATGAGCCATGGAGGATCGATGACGACCCAGCCTCTCATCGGACGACCTGTCATGTCGAAGACCCGGGTGTTTGGCTCATTGAGTGAAGATTCGTGCTTGTCGGGTCCGACATGCACGATTAAATTATCGTTGATCACGCCGCAAGCCATATTGCCATGCAGCATGAAACCGATACCGCCGAACATCTCTTTTGCGACCCAACCGGTTTGCCCCGCGATCGTTTTCTGCACTCGTTCTGCTAGGGCTTGATCGTATGCCATCGTTTCCTCCTCAGGGGAAGAAGGCTTTCAAGAAAGGGATTAAAGATCACAACCTGGCTGTGAGGCCCTCGTAAACTGTGCAGTTTTTCTGAGAAGCCTAAGCGTCACATTTCCCTGTGGAGGTCGCGAACATCGAATTTTTACATCGAAGGCCGTGGATTATGAAGGCAGTACCTTTTCCGGAGATCGCCGAAAGTCATTGGATCTGCGATGCGGGCCTATGTGACAAATATCACAATAAAAAAGGACAACATACTCTGCAAATACGCCACCGTTCGCGGTTTAATGTTAGGCATATACTCTTATGCGCATATCCGAATATAAGAATATGACCGAGCAAACACCTTCCTTGAGCGAGGAACTCTCACAGCTGCACGCAGATTTCTGCCATGCATTGGCGGATCAAAGGCGGTTATTGTTGATTTATGCCCTTGCGAAAAAATCGAGGACTGTGAAAGAGTTGACGGAGGAACTGGGCGTCAGCCAACCTTCGATTTCCCGCCACTTGAAGATTTTGCGTGAACGAGGGTTAGTACGAGGTAAAAGAGATGGTGCGTCGATGGTATATCGATTGGCCGATCATCGGTTGATTGAAGCCCTGGACATCCTGCGTCAGGTTATGCGCGATCAATTGCAGCACCGCGCAAACGTCAGCCATTCCGGTGCTGTTGAAGATTAATCCTGGTCGAGGATAGCCCGCTATTCGCCATGGAAGAAGAATCGGAAACGAGATAGAACACCAGTCTTAAGGACAGATCATGAAGGATTTCAAGTATATCTGGGTTGTCGGGCTTTTTTTCACCTTGGCGCTGATTATTGTGCCTATTGTTATCTTCATCCCAGGGGATGAAGTGTCTGCTGAGGACCCTTGGGATAGTGTGCCCGTGCACGCACCGCATACTGATCACTCTGATCTGATGCAAGGTGTTTACGAGACTGGCTCCGACGTCACCCGTGCTTGTCTTGAGTGCCATGAAGACGCGGCCTGGCAAATCATGCAGACTGTTCATTGGACTTGGGAGAGCGAGCCGTACGAGATTGAAGGGCGCGATGAACCGGTGACGATCGGGAAAAAGACGTCACTGAATAACTTTTGCATCGGGATCCAGTCCAACTGGCCTGGATGTACTTCATGTCATGCGGGTTATGGTTGGGAGGATGCGGATTTTGATTTCTCAAACGCGGAGAATGTGGACTGCCTGGTATGCCACGACAATAGTGGTCTCTATGTAAAGGGAAATGCTGGCTACCCGGTTGAAGGCGTTGATCTGGAAGCAGTCGCTCAAGGGGTAGGCGCGCCAAACCGCGACAACTGCGGCAGCTGTCATTTTGTTGGCGGCGGAGGGAACGGCGTGAAGCATGGCGATCTCGACGCACATCTTTCGCACCCCCCCGAAAGCGTGGACGTGCATATGGGGCGTCATGACTTCCTTTGCATCGATTGCCATCAAGCCACAGATCATGTGATCCGCGGTCGATCGATTTCAGTGAGCCTGGACTTCGAGAACCAAGCCTACTGTACGGATTGTCACGCAGAAGATTTGCATGAAGATGAGCGGCTTAATGCGCACGTCTCGGCGGTTGCATGCCAGACCTGTCATATTCCAGAGGGAGCTGTGAAGGATCCTACAAAGATGCTCTGGGATTGGTCAGCGGCAGGGCAGGATATTGAAGAGGATGAGCACACGTATCTAAAGATAAAGGGAGCCTTCGTATACGAAAGCGATTTCACGCCAGAGTATTACTGGTATGCCGGCATCCGTGATCGCTATCTCCTTGGTGATACCATTGACCCGAGCATCTCGACCAATATGAATCCCCCGGACGGAGACATCGGCAACCCAGACGCATTGATCTTCCCCTTCAAAGTCCATCGCGCCAAACAACCGTACGACACGGTCTATAACTACCTCCTGCAGCCGAAAACGGTTGGCGAGGGCGGTTACTGGACTGAATTCGACTGGGAGCAAGCCTTACAGCTTGGGTCTGAAGTCGTCGGCATGGAATTCAGTGGGGAGTATGACTTTGCCGATACGGAGATGTATTGGCCGATATCACATATGGTCGCGCCTGCTGGTCGTGCACTTAATTGCGCAGATTGCCACGCTGAAGGTGGACGTTTGGATTGGCTCGCTTTGGGTTATGACGGTGACCCGATCGAGTGGGGCAACCGCTTCCAGGAGGGGCTTGTATCCGAGTGAGGGATGTCGACACGATGCAACGGATTACAAATTACCTAAAGTCGAAACCATGGATCAACATAGCCAGTATTTCCCTACTGGTGATTCTTGTGATGGGAGGAGTCGTTGTGGGACGAGCTGCGGCGGCACGAGCAGCAGGTCCAGCACCAGTGCAAGCGTCCCCCATCCACCCCACTTTCCCGCTCTTGGATGACCAGGGTGAGAATGTGCTCGATTCTGGGGGTGCCGTGTCGACGATGAATACGTGCGGCGCTTGTCACGATACTGACTTCATCGAGGGGCACAGCTTCCACGCCAAAGCGGGCTTAGATGACTTCAACGCACCTGGCGAAGCCCCTAATTCACGCCCTTGGGATCTGAGCCCCGGAATTTTCGGTAAGTGGACACCGTTTTTTTATCGCTATCTCTCTCCGGAAAGCGATGAACGTTTGGACCTTGGAACCGCATCATGGATTATGTCTCTAGGAGAGCGTCACGTTGGTGGCGGTCCAGCAGTTTATAGCCGCGATGGTGAACGTCTGGACCAGATCGAGGTAAGACCGGGTGATCCGGAGACACAGGTATTAGATATGGAGACGGGGGAAGTTGTCCCCTGGGATTGGCAAGAATCCGGTGTTGTTGAGATGAACTGCTTCCTGTGCCATACATCGGAACCGAATAACGAGGCGCGTGTTGAGGCGTTAAAGCAGGGAAGCTTCAAGTGGGCGAACACGGCAACGCTCTTGGATAGTGGCATAGTCCAGAGTATCAGCGACCGCTATGTTTGGTCTCCAGGGGCATTCGACGATGATGGCAACCTCCGCTCCGAGTATGTGAAGATTCAGGATCCGCAAAATGAAAACTGCGGCTTATGTCATGGTCTGGTTCACGACGATCTCTCAGGACCACTCACCGTTGTTGGTTGTTCCCCGCAGCGATTCCGGACTGTTACGACTGGTCAGATCATCTCCTCTCAGCGTCTTTCAGATACGGGGATGAACCTGGCCAATAAGGATGAACTATCGCGAACCTGGGACATCCACGCCGAACGGTTGCTGGATTGTACAGACTGCCACTTCTCACTCAATGACCCCGTTTACTTTCGTGAAGACGAATCGACTCAACCCGAACATTTATCCTTCGACCCTCGGCGTCTTGAACTTGGCGAGTACCTCTACCAACCGCTGCATCAGTTCGCCCGGGGGGAAAGCGCGCAGAGCACGGTGGCTCCGGGTTTAAAAGACACCATGAGGCGTTGTGAGTCATGCCATACGATCGAATCCTCTCATGAGTGGCTACCGTATCAAGAACGACATATTAAAGCGTTGAGCTGTGAGACCTGCCATATCCCTCAAATGTATTCCAATGCTTTGAAGCAACAGGATTGGACTGTATTGACGCTAGATAGCGAACCAAGTGGACAATGCCGAGGGGTGCTGGGAGATGTGCAATCTACTGCCGCGCTGGTCGTCGGTTTTGAGCCAGTATGGCTTCCGCGCATGAATGTCGATGGTCAAGAGGAAATTGCACCCTTCAATATGGTCTCTTCCTGGTTCTGGGTGTCCGAGAATCCCGAGCGACCTGTTCGATTGATCGACTTGGAAGCCGCATGGTTCGATGAGAACGACTATCACGCGGACATCCTTAGACTCTTTGATCAAGATGGAGATGGCGAGCTCGGCAGGGAGGAGCTAGTCATCGATTCCGCTGAGAAGGAAACTTTGATTGCAGGACGACTGGAAGATCTTGGTTTAGAGAATCCACATATAAAGGGCGAAATCCAGCCGTACAGCATCAACCACACGGTAACCACAGGCGAGTGGGTCATAAAAGACTGTCAGGTGTGTCATAGCGACACCTCGCGCGTCACACAACCTTTCCTGCTTGCTGCATATATGCCGGGCGGCGTAATGCCGGAATTTGTGGCAGACAGCAATACTGTCTTTAACGGCGACCTCTATACCGAGGAAAGTGGAGAACTCTTCTACCAACCGAGCACAGAGGAACAGGGGCTATATGTATTGGGTCTCGACAACTCTATCTGGGCGGACAGACTTGGTGGATTCGCCTTCCTCGGCGTGCTCCTTGGCATCGCAATTCATGGTGGTGTGCGGGTTATCGATTCAATGCGCAAACCGAGACCGAAACCTGAGGTCAAAAGCGTCTATATGTACGGTGTTTACG
>Ga0315534_1001913_pt1 | contig 14377 bp, 9 predicted proteins | sample SalMarSW160240MG_FD_203094 | JGI IMG/M metagenome (GOLD analysis project Ga0315534, IMG submission 203094) | Salt marsh sediment microbial communities from the Plum Island Ecosystem LTER, Massachusetts, United States - Salt Marsh Sediment SW1602-40 ... | reverse complement strand
AAGCTATGGGACTCAAGGGCCGGCTTATCATCATGAACTTCCTCCAGTTCTTTATCTGGGGATCGTGGCTGCTCACCATCGGGGCATATTGGTTTCAGAACAAAAACTGGTCGGGGACCGATTTCGGAGCTATCTTTTCAACAATGGGACTGGCTTCACTCTTCATGCCGGCCATTGCCGGGATCATTGCCGACAAATGGGTCAACGCCGAGAGGCTGTATGGCATCTTTCACATTGCAGGTGCCTTCCTGCTTACACTAATTCCGGCCATTAATAATCCTGACACCTTTTTCTGGATTCTCCTGTTTACGATGATGTTCTACATGCCCACCCTGGCCCTGTCTATCACGGTGGCATACAGCTCTATGAAAAACAGCGGCATGGACATCATAAAGGATTACCCGCCAGTGAGGGTCTGGGGGACGATTGGCTTCATAGTGGCGCTGTGGGTTGTAAGTCTGCTGGGCTTTGAAACCTCACCCATGCAGTTCTATATTGCGGCTGCCTCCTCTCTCCTACTTGGTCTCTATGCCTTTACGCTCCCAAAGTGTATTCCACTGGGAAGGGGACAAAAGAAGAAGCTGGCAGAAGAGCTGGGTCTCAATGCCTTCAGGCTCTTCAAAGGTACTAAGATGGCCATCTTCTTCATCTTCGCCATGCTGCTTGGCGGTGCTCTGCAGCTGACCAACGCCTACGGCGACACCTTTCTGCACGATTTCGCCGACATAACGGAGTACAAAGACCTTATCGCTGTTAAGTATCCCGCAATAATAATGTCAGTATCACAGATCTCCGAAACTCTCTTTATTCTTACCATTCCCTTTTTCCTGAAAAAGTTCGGGATAAAGAAGGTGATGCTGATGAGCATGGTGGCATGGATTCTCCGTTTCGGCCTGTTCGGATTCGGGAACCCGGCTGAAGGGCTTTGGATGATCATCCTCTCATGCATTATTTACGGTATGGCCTTTGATTTCTTCAACATCTCCGGTTCACTCTTCGTTGAGACCCAGTGTACTCCCGACATTCGTGCCAGCGGCCAGGGTCTGTTCATGATGATGACTAACGGCTTCGGTGCTTTCTTAGGCAGCAGGATAAGCGGGATCGTGATTGACAAATACTATACCCTGGGAAGCGGGACTTTCGACTGGAAGGGTATCTGGTTCGCCTTTGCAGGTTATGCTCTGGTAGTGGCAATCCTCTTCGCCATACTCTTCAGGCATAAGCATGTTCAGAAGTAAAGAGCTATCTGTCCCTTCTCCGGAAGAGCCCTGTAAATGATTTTTGCATCGGACCGCGGAATCCTGAGCTTAATATATGGCTGATAATCAGGCACTCTGAAAGTTATAACTCTCCAGAATGTTTTTGCGGCATAACGCATACTGTGATAAATATCGAATAACGAACGATATAAACCGTCACCAGGTTTTAATTTATCCTCCTGGTAAATATGAAGCCTTATTCCGTTATCCATTTCCATTATGTAGTTCACCGGCTCAAAATCAGCTGTATCAGGAATAATATCAGGTACATATTCAGATGTATCCTTTGGCGCCATCTTTATCATAAGAGGTTCCTTTTCGATAGAGGAGAAATTTTTACTAATGGTAAGCGGACTTGAAAGCATTGACAGAATAATATAATTGTCGTTCTCACTTAAAATAGTGCTGATGTTGATTCTTCGGATTTGTGCCCTATGAACAGTCACTCCACTGATTTCCAGGTTCAAGGTGCTATCTGAAAGTCTGATACTCAGATATATAGAATCAGTTGCAGCCATAGTCACCCTGGACTGGAGGAATGATTTCTTATGCAATAAATCAAGATATGTTGAATCGGTAAATATTCTCTCATCAACCGGATTATTCTCATTCTGTTTATAACAATATTCACTTTTCAATGCCTCCATCTTTCTTGCAGGAGCAATCATTGCCATGATTGTATAATAAATAAGAAATAATATAACAATAACTATCCATGCAATAATTTTTGCTCTTCTGTCAGATGATTTAAATATTCGTTCTGTTTCCATTTCAGTTTAAGTTCTCCTGATCAGAAAATAAAAACTTTGGACCCTATGTTCAGCGTATTAAAGATAGCTTCCAGGTCATCGTCATTCATGCGTACGCATCCATGGGTGACCGGCATACCAAGAAACCTCTTGTAAATGGTTCCGTGAATCAGGTAACCGTCACCAAGTGAGAGGGCATAATCGCCAAGAACCCCGTATTCCCACCTTGAATAATGGTCCTGAGGAGGTATCGGCAATCCTTCTTCAACAAAAGACCAGTCAGGTCTGCGCCAGGAAGGATTTTTTGTTTTACCGTGTATCCAGAATTTACCTTTTGGTGTCTTAAATACCCAGCTTCTACCCTCCTCAGTTTTAAGCATCTTAAAACTCCCTGTGCTGCAATGCCCCTGCCTTATAAGTTTCTTGTTCCTGTACAGATAAAAAAGATTATCAGTTGTGTTTATTACCATGTATGACAGACCCGATGTATAACTGTTATAGCGCCATGTAAGACGCTGAATATCTCTTTTTATGAGGGTTATCTGTTTCTTATATGATTCATCCTTCTTAAGTTCATCTGAATTTGTAATAATTGTTCTTCCCGTGGGAGGGATCTCCTGTAAAGCTGGAATCCCATATAATAGAAAGGCTAAAAGGGATATTGCTGCAATCACAATAAGAAGCCAGTTAAAAACTATACGGATAACATCCCCTTTAAGAAATCCATCATCCGGTATTCTCTTCTCATCCATTTGTGATGGTTTATCTGTTAAGTGCCTGCCTGAGGTTGTACATTGATCCTACAATTGTAACAGGAGTTCCTATAGAGACAAACATATAGACAGAGTCTATTTCTCTGTTCCTCAGGGCAATACATCCCGATGTCCAGTCAGCACCTCTTCCTCCTTCTCCATGAATTTCTATCTTTTCCCCTATTCTGGCTTTCGACGAAAGGGAGCCTTTCTCAATTTCACGTCTGAAATTGACCGTATCTTCAGCATTAGGATAGTCAAGTAACAGTGCTTTATAATATCCCGTACTATCGTCTTCGATTTTCTTTACAATCTTATACATACCTTCCGGAGTTGCCTTATCGCCCCTTCGCTTCTTATCACCAATCCAGTTTTCACCCAGTTCAGCTATAAACTCGGAGATTATTTCCCCATCAAGATAAACAAAAAACATATGTGAAAACTTATCTATGATTATCGAGTAATCATGATTTTCGTGTGAGATGGCTATAGTGCTGTCAATCCACATTTTCCATTGTGGATATAATTTAAAATAGCTTCGCAGGTGTGCATTTGCATAATCATAGGAAGAGGTAAGAAGTGATTTTGATTTTACTATCCCTTCCTCTGCAAGGAGGTAATTTCTTTCATTGAAGGCTACCCGGGATTCCCTGGCAAGCATTTTCCCTATTGAAATATTATTCCTTACTTCATATGTCAGGGGATATGCGTGGAAACTATTGTTGATTTTTTTTATAAGACTTTCAAGCTCCTTTAGATTCTCTTGCAGATTGATCTTAAGGTTCGTCGAATTATTTAATGAGGTTTCAGATGCCTGTAATGCCATTTTTGAAGAGAGTTCAGCAAAAGCAACTACTTTATCATAATTCCTTTTATAGATAAACCGTTCATTTTCGCTTTTCCAGTTAGTCATTGCCGAATCATAAAAAACGCAGGCTTCGCGGTAAAGCTCATTTGAATATTTATCAGCCTCATTTTCACGTGCAAGGGCAAGTGTTTCCAGTGCATATTTCATCTCACTGACCGGAGGAGGAGGTACAGGATAGAAAAGCAGGAAAACTATAAGAGTAATGATAATAGCTATACCTGAAAGAAACAATATATGCCACCAGGGTTTTCCCATGAAGATAATCTCGGCCGACTAAAAAAAACCCCGGGGATAAAACCCGGGGAATTTATTTCTTCTATCTTATTATTAATTAGAATCTTATTCTTGCTTTAGTCAGGGCTTCCTTAATTTCTGTATTGAGGCCATCAGCCTTTGCCTTGGCGGCTTTGATCTTGTTAAGTGCATCCATGAATGCACCGTTATCATAAGCTGTCTGAGCTTCAGCAACTGCAGCATCAACATTTGAAAGGTCGGCTTTGATCTGTTCAATAACAGCTGCACCCTCTTTTCCTCTTGGAAGTTTAGGAACAAGCTTACTGTTCTCTGCAAGAACTGTTTTAATATCGTTCAGCAGGGTTTCAGCTTCTGCTTTAACCTCCTCTTTTTTGCCTGCCACCTTTGATGCAAGTTCATTTGCCAGAGCCGAAGTAGAGGCAAGTTTTTCTTTTACATCACCAAATTTTTTGAATAATTTTCCTTCCTGAGTTTCAATGTCAGCCATTATGGCATTCATTGAATCCTGTACTGCTGCAAATTCATCAGGCAAATATACATTTGCTTCTGCAGCTTTTGCAGCCTCAATAGCAGCATTGGTTGCATCAATTTCAACCTGTGGCTTTTTACCACAGCTGGCAAGGATTGCTACCATAGCTATGGCTGTCAATCCCATTAAAATTTTGTTTTTCATTTCTTGTCCTTTTTAATTCTTTGTTTATTTAAAACTTCCGGATTTTTCGATTCTGATCGTAATAGTCTTCAGTTTATATGATGTAAATATACTATAATTTAGCTATATAGCTATTAAGAAGTGGAAAATATTTTTCGACGTTGCAAATCCACTGCAGGAATATTTTTGCTATTTGCTGTTCTTTTATTTCAGATTTCAGATTTTATTCTTGTAAATGCTTTTATTACCTGATAGAAAATGCTGTTTTTTTGGTATCCCTCGAGTTAGCACCTATGAAAAGTTCAAAATCGCCGGGATCAAAACTATAGCTCATATCCTGATGATAATATGAAAGATCGGCAGGATTAATTGTAAAAGTTATGGTAGCTGTTTCTCCTTTTCTCAACAACACTTTCTTAAAACCTTTAAGCTCCTTAACCGGACGTGTTACATCTCCCACAAGGTCACGTACATACAGCTGCACAATTTCTTCTCCGTCTCTGTCGCCGGTATTGGTCACATCAACTGAGGCAACAATCTGGTCGTTGCTCTCAAACGATTCTTTGTTCAACTTAACATCCGAATAACTGAATGTTGTATAGCTCAATCCATAGCCAAAGGGATATAGAGGGGTATTAGGACTGTCAAGATAATTAGATCTGAATTTTTCATAAGGATTTTCGGGATTTATCGGCCGGCCGGTATTCTTCGAGTTATAAAATAGAGGGATCTGCCCCACATTTAGCGGGAATGTCATTGTAAGCTTGCCTGAAGGATTTAGATCTCCGAACAGGATGTCTGTAATTCCATTCCCTGCTTCAGTGCCGCCAAACCAGGTTTCAAGTATTGCAGGTGACATATGGTCAAGTTCCGGTATTGCCAGGGGTCTGCCGTTAAAAAGCACTACGACAACAGGTTTTCCTGTTTTTATTATTGCCTCAGCAAGCTGCATCTGAACGCCCGGCAGTGCAATATCGGCACGGCTTGCAGCTTCCCCGCTCATCATCCTGTCTTCTCCAAGTGCAAGAATTACATAATCTGACCTTCTGGCAACTGAAGCGGCCTGGTTTATACCACTGACATCATCACCGGCAACATTGCACCCATGTGCTGTAAATACATTAACAGTGCCTGCCGTTCTGTTTCTAATCCCTTCAAGAAGAGTAACACACTTTTCTGCCTGTCCCGCACCGGACCAGAATCCAAGCATATCTGCCTTTGAATCTGCCAGTGGACCTATTACAGCAATTGTCCTGACTGACTCAGGAACAGGGAGTATATTGTTTTCATTCTTAAGAAGAACACATGACTTTGCAGCAAACTCCCTGGCAAAAGCAAGCTGCTCTGCATTCATGATTTCTTTTTCTTCCCTCTCTTTACTGCAATATTTATAGGGGTCATCAAATAATCCGAGCCTGTATTTTGCAACAAGTATTCTTTTTACTGCCTCATCAATGGTTTTTTCGCTCACATCGCCTGATTTAACAAGATTGTTCAGGCAGTTAAGAAATGCGCTTCCCTGCATATCCATATCTACACCCGCATTTGCAGACAGTTTTGCTGCTTCGGCAAGGTCAGCAGCAACACCGTGTGGTATAAGCTCATTAATTGAACTATAGTCAGTAACAATAAACCCGTTGAATTTCCAGTCATCTCTCAAAAGGTCTGTCAGCAGCCATTTGTTTGAGGTCGAAGGTACACCTGCTATCTCATTGAATGAGGTCATTACCGAGGCAACACCTGCATCAACAGCTGCCTTATACACAGGCAGATACCATTCATAAAGCGATCTGTCTGACATATCAACCACATGATAATCGCGGCCACCCTGGGGGGCACCGTAAGCAGCAAAATGTTTTACGCATCCAAGTATTGTGTTATTATCAGAAAGTGATGATCCCTGGAATCCTTTAACCCTTGCGGCTGCTATAAGTCCGCCCAGCCAGGCATCCTCGCCGGCTCCTTCCATTACACGTCCCCATCGCGGATCACGGGCAAGGTCTACCATAGGTGCAAAAGTCCAGTTAAGTCCCTCAGCTGAAGCTTCAATGGCTGCTATCCGCTCTGATTTTTCTATCATTGCGGTATCCCATGTTGCAGCCTGCCCCAGGTTTATAGGGAAAATTGTCCTGTGTCCGTGAATAACATCAAAGCCGAATATTAATGGTATATGCAAACGTGTCTCTTCCACGGCAATCTTTTGAAGCTCCCGCACGAAATCTACCGTAAAAGCATTAAAAACTGCTCCTACCTTACCCTCCCTGATAAGATCGACATAGTCGTCGCGCATGGTTGGTCCTGTTGAAGACATATCACTGGTAAATAGCGACATCTGCCCTATCTTTTCATCAAGGGTCATCAGTTTAATTATGGAATCTGCTTTCTTCCCATAAGTGTCAAAAGTGTCGGCAGGCTGTTCCCTACAACTACTGCATACAATAATTACTGAAAAAACGATTGTAAATAAAAAGCTAATTCTGGTCATGTTAAGATTATTTAAGTTTATCTTCTCAATTAATATATTAATTATTCGTTATGATTGAAAAGTCAAGATTATCCAGTCCCGTTTTGATTTCAGGGCATGACATGAAGAGGTCCCACAATAGACCGCTCCTGTAGTTTTCAATCATCACGATAACCGGTCCCTGGTCTATTGCAAGGTACTTCTGAGGATACCAGTTATTTTCCTCGCTGAAAGCATCATAGAAGCCATAAATACCCCATATCCTGTCACCAAGTTCATAATAGAAGTGTCTGAGTGCATTCATAGACTCTTCAGGGGTATAAGGCATTGAGGAGAGTGCAGCAGTGGGTGAGATAACCCCAAGATCGTTCTGTTCTCCAGGTGCATGCGCCGCATAGAAATTTACTGAATAGCTTGCTGTCAATCCCCAGCAATTTTCACAATAACCTTTATAATTTTTTGGATTTTCAGAGCACCATTTCCAGTTGATCAATGTATGGTTTTTATTGTGAAGCCAGTAATCTGCATATTGATCGGTAAGGTTGCGCGGATCGAGTCCAAGGTACGAGTAATGGGACCAGAACAACGGGCCGCCGTACTCTTCAGCCCCGTTGTGCCTGAGCGTCAGTACATAACCATATTTGCCGCTGCTGGTTACTATGCCGCCTGATCTTGCCCATCCTTCATGATATGCTTCATGCTGAACCGGGTATGTGGGTGAAGATGCTGCCAAAATATAAAGTATCAGGCACTCATTATAACCCTGTACAGGGAAGTTCATTTCCCATTCATATTCCGGGGACCAGTGCCAGTAAATAACATTTTCGCCACCTTTTGTAAACCAGTTCCATTCAACTGTCCTCCACAAAGTATCAATGTCAGCAGCCAGCATTTTTTCCTCTTCATTCCCGTCAACAAAATATTGTCTTACAGCAAGTAATCCCTGCATAAGGTAAGCAGTTTCAACGATATCGGCGCCGTTATCTTTTGTTGAGAATGGTTTTACTTTACCTGTTTCACCATAGAGCCAGTGGGACCATGCTCCATGGAAACGGTCAGCTTTTTCAAGGAACGCCACAATCTTTTGTAATTGCTGAAGTCCTTCCTCCCTGGTAATAAAGCCTCTTTCGATACCAACCAGTAAAGCCATTACCCCAAACCCGGTACCTCCGGATGTAACAACATTCATATCATTATCAGGATAGACTCCATCTACATGATACCTTTCCCGGGCCATACCCGAAACAGGCTCAGCACCATCATGGAAATATTCAAATGTACGGTATTGAATAAGTGTCAGCAGGGAATCATCACTGATCAGGCCGGGATTTGTATCAGAACCGGAGTAATCTCCTTTGTTACCGGAACTGTTCTGACAGGCAACATTAATTAAAAGGAGTAAAAGAGTGGTAAAGCAGATCGTTTTCATGTTCTTAGTTATAACTAAAACCTAATTTGGTCAATCCAGCCTGTACTTCCGGACAGCTCATAAACAGATCCCAGATCAGTCCTGTGCGGTAATTTTCGATCATCACCACAACAGGACCCTGATCAATAGAAATATAAGAAGTTCCCCACCAGCCGGCTGTTACATTAAATGCATCATAGAATCCGTAGGGACCCCAAAGTCTGTCACCCAGCATATAGTAAAAGTGCCTTATAGCTGCCATAGATTGTTCAGGAGTATATGGTATAGATGAGACAGCGGCAGTAGCGCTTATCACTCCAAGGTCGTTCGTGGGTGAATGGGCACTATACCCCGATTGGTTATCACTGGCAGTAAGCCCCCAGCAGTCAGCACTGTAACCCACGTAATGTAAGGGATTCGCCTCACAATACTTCCAATTGATCAGGGCATGGGCCACATTTTGATCCCAGTAATTCACATAGACATCTTCCAGGTTCCTCGGATCAAGTCCAAGGAAGGAATAATGAGTAAAAAAGAGTGGTCCACCATATGGCCATCCCATAGGCAGAGTAATTCCATAATACATGTTCCCATTCAGGATGGATCCGTCATCCATATAGCCATATTTATATGTATCCCTGCTGATTGTATGGGTGGGAGATCCGGCACCGAGGACATAACAGATCAATGTTTCATTATATCCCCTCAGCACCATATTCATCTGGAATCCATAGTTTGGGGACCAGTGCCAGTAAAGGGCATCCATTCCCTGGGTGAAGAAGTTATAATCTACGGCATGCCACAGAGCATTAATCCGGTTGATCAGTGTCTGTTCGCCGGGGATATCTGAATCAAGATATTGCCGGAAAGAAAGAAGCCCCTGTATCAGAAAGGAGGTTTCCACCAGGTCGCCGCCATCATCTACCTGACTAAAAGGTACCGTTTCACCGGTTACTCCATTGAGCCAGTGAGGCCATACACCGTGATAACGATCGCAGGTTTCAAGAAAATCGAGCATTTTTTCCATTTGGGCAAGTCCCTCTTCCCTGGTAATATATCCTCTTACCATCCCCACTATCAGTGCCATTACACCAAAACCGGTACCACAGGTGGTAACCACATCACCCGAAGTGTTGCGTTCGCGGGCTAAACCGCAGAAGGGATGGGCGAAGTCATAGAAATACCTGAAGGTTTGGTGCTGTATAAGCTCAAGCAGTTCTTCATCCGTTAGTTGAGGAAATTTATAAGTTGAATCAAGGGCAGTATAGAAAGAATTTGTGAAGCCATCGAAGTTGAAACCATTCTTTGCAGTCAGGTTACTTGAAATAGTAAAATAATATCTTTTATAATAGTCCAGTGTTCCAAAGTTTGTGAGTGTAACCTTCTTATTGCTATCCGAGAGAGCCATGACAGGGACGGAGGGGCCTGAAAAAATAATGGATGACTGATAAGTGGAGGGATCCAGTGGTTCAGAGAAATCGATCATAATAGTAATCGATGTACGGCTGATATTCTTTGGTAATGCAGGAACTTTGAACGACTGGCCATTCAGGGTAATGTTGTTGATTACCATCGTACCGTTAACGGTAGTAAAGGAATAGGTTAATCCGGGAAATGTCTCCATATTTATCCCCTTCAGCGAGGAAGTTATTTCGAGTGAATAGTCAGTAAAGTAATCAAGGTTTTGAGGCGGGATCAGAACTACCGTCCTGTTATCATCCATGTATGAAACACTGACCGTCACTTCTGTGGCGTTTTCTTTTAAAAGAAGGATGCTTTTTCTGACGGTAGTGGTATCCAGTATATTACTGAATTCGATCACGATGTTTTTATCAACAGGTACTTTAGAGACGGCTTTCAGAAGATCAAGGTAGACGGTGCCAACCCTGGAACGTACAAGCTGAACAATGCCCGGGGTATTGTCATCATTCGGATCCTTCTTTTTACAATAAAGAAGAGTAAAAATGAAGATAATCAGCCAGATCGCTTTAAAAATATTTCTCATAGTATTAAGAGAAATGAAAAAGGGAGGGGATAAGGAACTTCCCGTGCCCTCCCTGAACTCACTTTAAAAATACAAATTACGGTTTCTCCGAGTTGTACATTAACATTATTTCATTTGCTGAAATGACTTTATGCCAAATCTTTATATCATCGAGCTGTCCTTTAAAATGGTTGGTAGCATCTGCATGAGAATAATTAGCCCAGGTATCAGAAATAGTTCTGTTATTCCTACCCTGGATAAAACCAAAAGCAAGGTTATTACCCAATGCGTTTCCATTATACTTCAGCCCTATTACACCTTTTTTTGCATCATCATCAGGCCATAAATTGAAATCGAAACTCTTCATTCTCTCTCCATTATAATACAAGGTGCCGACTTTGGTTGATCCATTATAGGTATAAACAACATTAAGCCAGTTATCTTTTAGAAGAGCGGTCATCTCAGCGACAGTAAGGCTTTTCGCATATGTCCATCCTTGCCAGCCGAGATCTGCCAGAGACGGGAACCACATATCTTCTGAAGCAGTTGAATTATCAGCTAATTCGTATTGGAATGCGAATTTTGCCCCATCATATGATCCATATACTTCATACTGGAAACCAAACCATCCTGCACAGCCCATAACAAAATGGCCGCTTGTTTTATCAGTTGAGTTGGTTTTTACCCAGAAAGCTATCGAAAAGTCAGCGGTGTTCATTAAATCATCTCCATTTGGAACTTCAATAATACTGGTTGTTCCATTGAAAGTCGCTGCCTTTCCTGCAGCCGTATTTCTCGAAGCAGTATAGGTTATATCTATAATATCTGCTGCTAAAGGATCGAATGAGCCAATTTGATCATCGGCGTTATCTTCAAAATTAAAATGAGCGATAGCTCCTGAAGGTGAAAAGGCTCCTGTGGTTGTAAAGTTCCTTTCCAGTTCTGTAAGTGCCACACCGTCTGTTGACTTCAATCCTGTGCTGAAGTCGAGTTTATAAAGAGTTCCTGTGCCCAGATCAGAAGTTGGAGTAATTGTAATCACTTTAGCAGCCACTGTAATGTTAAGCGCTATAGACACATCATCATAATCCTGAATCAATGTAATATTGGTTTCAGTAGCGGTAGCCGGATCAACGTCTACGCTGAATGTTGCTGTAATAGTGGGATCTACGGGGATATCTGTTGCTGAAATTGCCCCATTCAGATCAATAGTTCCTGCAACAAGGGATACCAGAGTCAGAGGCTCGGGTTCTTCATCCTTCTTGCAACTATTGAATACTGCAGATATCAACAAAGTAACAAGAAGAAAACTAAAAATAAATTGTTTATTTTTCATAATTAATTAAAAATTAGTTAGACAATATTTTATCACCATTTTATATTCTGTATTAATGTACCCTGCGAAATATCTATCTCGTTTTGTGGGATGGGCAATAGTTCATGTTTCCCGGTAACATATCCCAGATGACCAAGTATTGATGGTGCTTTTCCTGTTCTTACCAGGTCCCAGAACCGGTGTCCTTCCAGGGCGAGCTCATGTCTCCGTTCATTCAGGATAATATCCCGCAGGGCATCCTTGTTTGTTTCAGTAATATCGGGAAGAATACTGCTGTTGCCTTCTCTTGCCCTCTCTCTCACCTGGTTCAGGTAAACAAGCGCATTACCAGGTTTGTTATTCTCGTTTAATGCTTCTGCAGCCATAAGCAGCACGTCTGAATATCGGATCAACCGACGGTTATGCCCCCACTGGGTGATCGTATTTGTTCCCGGATACCATACCTTCTGGTTGTAGCATTCTACTTCAATCACATTATCAGATTCATCCTTTGTTTCATCTGGGGTTGTCCCATCACCAAGGATTAATACACCATCCAATGTTTCCCCAAGATCAATGATCGTAGCATCGAGACGAGGATCATCCTGTTCAAATGAATTGCGTAAATCAAGGGAAGGCCTGTTAAAACCCCAGCCCTTGTTAGGCGAACCCCTGACTCCCTGAGTGTTTGCATACTGGTTACCACCAGATCCTTCAACCTCCAGGGCACCCACTTCAAAGATCGATTCCATTCCATGTTCGCCTGCTTTGCTATTAGCATCTGCAAACACAGCCTCAAGTTCGTACTCATCTGAAATTATAACCTCGAGGGCATATTTTTCTGCATTGACAAAATCCCCCTGAAACAAATATACTTTTGCCAATAAGGATCTGGCAGCGCCTTTGGTTGCCCGGCCGATGTCATCAGATCCCAGGTCACTTTTTTCAACCAGGTTTTTAGTGGCATACTGTAAGTCACTAATAATGAGATCATATATCTCCTCCTTTGTGGACCGTGCAACTTTCAGGGGGGGGCTGAGGGATGTGATCCTGGGAACCCCGCCCCAGGCTCGTACAAGATCAAAGTAAAATAGTCCCCGTAAGAATTTTGCTTCAGCGATATAGCGATTGCGCAATACAGTATCCATCTCGATCAAAGGTACTTTTGTAATGACAACATTGGTACGCTTTATTCCTTCGTATAATGTACTCCACCAGCGGTCAAGACCGTCCTGGGTGGGCATATGGGTAAACTTATCGTACGGACCCACTGTTGGAAGCTGGTCATTGGGATTGCTTCCCTTATGCGAATCGTCCGACATGATATCGAGAATAGGATATCCCCCTGAGTGATAAGACCATTCGCGAATTGTTGAATATACGGCATTGGTTGCCAGTAAGGCATCTGATTGACTCACAGGGAATTCTTCCTGTGTCAGCTCTCCCTGTGGGTTTTTCTCCAGAAAGTCTTCGCATCCCGAAGTGATAAAAAGGAATGAGATAAGAATGATTGATATTTTTATCGTGGTTTTCATTTTGCTCAGAATGTCAGGTTAATACCAAGTGAATACGTTGACGTAATAGGGTAAGTACCATAATCTATCCCGTTGGATAACACATCGTAACTTCCAATTTCAGGCGAGTACCCCGTGAATTTGGTCAGGGTAAAGAGATTTGATCCTTTGAGATAAACCTGTAATTGTTGTATGAACGCTTTCTTTGTCAGGGAAGCAGGGATGGTATAGCCCAAAGTGACGTTCCTCAGCCTCAAAAATGAACCATCCAGAATAAACCGGTCAGATGGTGTAAAGTTATAACCCCCAAACGACGGTTTTGGTTCTGTATTGCTAGTTCCCGGGCCTGTCCACCGGTCAAAGACATGTTGCTCGAAGTTATACGGATCAGGTCTAACCACTTCCTTCCCATTGAAGATATTATTACCAGTCTGCCCCTGGAAATCAAAAGAAAAGTCAATACCTTTATATTCCATCTGGGCATTGAAGCCGAAAATAAACTTCGGTATAGGTGATCCTATATAAGTTCTGTCAAGTCCGTCTAATGTACCATCATTGTTCACGTCAACAAACCGAAGATCCCCTACTTCTGCCTGAGAAGAGTGAGGATAAGCATCAAGTTCTTCCTGTGTCTGGAAAATGCCATCCGTTTTATATCCGTAAAAAGCCCCTATAGGTAAGCCAACACGACTTAGCGTAACAGGTCTTCCATCGCCCAGGTAACCGCCAATCAGGAGAGAATCGATTCCGCTATTACTGCCAATACTCAATACTTCATTATGAATAGTAGATCCAAGGATGCCTACTTTGTAACTAAAATCGCCCCTGGTTTCTTTCCAGCTCAGGTTAAATTCGAATCCTCTGTTCAATACCGAAGCAGCATTATAACGAACTTTTTGCCCCTGTCCATTTCCCAGATGACCCGGGGTGGAAAGTTCCACAAGTATATTATCAGTCTGGCGGTTATAAAAATCAAATTCGCTCGTCAGCCTGTTATCAAAAAATCCAATCTCAGCTCCCACATCTGTTTGGGTTGTACTCTCCCATTTCAAGTCAGGATTACCGTTCTTGCCGTAGGAAGCTGCAGGCAGGGGAGCATCCGGGTTGCCCAACACCGCAAGCTGACCGGACTGAACCCTGGAATAACGGTCATAATA
>Ga0315534_1001911_pt1 | contig 14384 bp, 11 predicted proteins | sample SalMarSW160240MG_FD_203094 | JGI IMG/M metagenome (GOLD analysis project Ga0315534, IMG submission 203094) | Salt marsh sediment microbial communities from the Plum Island Ecosystem LTER, Massachusetts, United States - Salt Marsh Sediment SW1602-40 ... | reverse complement strand
CGGTTTGCGGTGAGTTCAGGTATTTGGGCACGTCGTCGGGATCGATCACCCTTGCACCAAATCCCGCCAATCTTCCCCGCGCATCACGAATGGGTATGATAATGCGATTGCGAAAGCGGTCGAAAATGCCTCCGCTTTCCCGCTCGGAAGCCACGCCGGCATCCAACAACTCTTGATCTTCGTACCCTTTTTCCTTTAAATAGAGAATGCCGTTTTCCCACCCTGCAGGCGCCATGCCGATTTCAAATCGCTCCAAGGTCTCACGTTTCAACCCACGACTCAACAAGTATTGCAAGACCTGCTCGCCCGCCGCGGTCTCGTTAAGCGAATGCCGGTAGAACAGCGAAGCGGATTCTAAAATCGAGCGCAAGCGTTCGTGGGTTTCTTCCGCATCCTGCTGTGCCGCTGTTTGAGGTTTGAGTTCGATACCGGCGCGGTCGGCGAGATAGCGCAGCGTCTCTGCGAAATCCCAGCCTTCTTTCTTCATCAAGAAACTGAAAACATCCCCGCCTTCATTGCACGCCCCAAAACAGCGCCATGTTCCGCTATCGGCAAAAACGGCAAACGCTGGCGTTCGGGTGTTGGCATGGAAAGGGCAGAACCCCGTGTAGTTCTTCCCCGACTTGCGCAGCTTGACGCTCTCTCCGATCACATCGAGAATGTCGATTCGTTCTTTAACTTCATCGATTACAGACATCGTACTCCGTCGCTTAAATGACCCTGCCAAAAGAGATGGGCGGGAATTATAGCGCCTGACTCGCTTTCAAGCAAATCCGCCGAAACCTGCTGACAACCGGCCGATGGAGGAGGGTTAGGAGGGTTAGAAGCCTTCGAGTTTGGAAAGGTCTATAACGCCGTCGGCCAAAGCCACGATGCGCTGCAGTAAACCGAGGCGGTTGCAGCGCAGTTGTTCGTCCTCGGCCATGACCAATACTTCGTCGAAAAACGAGGTGATGGCCGGGATTATCGGAATGAATGTCTCCAAGAAATCGTCAACCGATCCAGCTTCCCGAGATACTTTCTCTGCCTTCTCAAGCTCCTTTAACAGCGCCTTCTCTGCCGGCTCGACGAGCTTTTTCGGATTCACCGCGTAGATCGTTTGCTCAGCGCGCGTAATCCGAACGCAACGCGCATACGCTTGCAGAATCTCGTCCCAATCCTTTCGCTGGCGATACTGCTTCAGCACTTCGATCGCAGAAACCGCACCAGCCGGGTCTTGCCCTTGTACGGCCAGAACCGCTTCGACGGCATCGTATGCAGCGCCCTCACCGAGAAGGAGCGTCTGCAGCCTGGCGATAATAAACGCCAGACAAGCCGGGATTTGCGCTTTTGAATCCTTCAACGGCAGTCCACCCGCAGCCATCTGCAGCGCTTCGATCAAATCGAAACGGATTTGCTTCGAAATCAACAATTGGACAAGTCCGATCGCAGTCCGGCGCATGGCAAAGGGATCGCTCGCCCCGCTGGGTTGAATCCCCGCTGCGAACAATCCCATCAAACTATCGAGGCGGTCGGCCAGACCGACCACATCGCCGGGTTCGGATTCGGGCAGCCGATCGCCTTGGAAACGTGGAAGGTAATGCTCTCGGATCGCCTGGGCCACCGCCGCTGGTTCACCGCTGCGCAGCGCATACACGCCACCCATTTCCCCTTGCAGGGAGGTCATCTCGATCACCATCAGGGTCGCCAAATCTGCTTTTGCAAGGTGGGCCGCCCGGATCGCAGTCTTGCGCGCCTGTGTGCTCAGATCCAATTTGTCGGCGAGCATTTCTGTCAGACGTTCGATGCGTTCGGTTTTGGCCAACATCGAGCCGAGATCGGCCTGAAACGTCAGCGTCGACAACCGGGGAAGATAATCCTCCAGCGGCTTTTCCAGGTCGCGGCGGAAGAAGTAATCCGCGTCGGCGAACCGGGCTCGAATCACCTGCTCATTTCCCCGCGTAACGACGTCGAGATGTTCCTCGCCGCCATTGCGAACGGCAATGAAATAGGGCAACAACTCACCGTTCTTTTCGACGGGGAAATAGCGCTGGTGTTTGCGCATTACGGATATCAATACCGAGTTGGGCAATTCCAAAAAATTCTTTGCGAACTGCCCTCGCAAGGCAGTAGGTTTTTCAACCAGGTTGACAACTTCGCCCAGCAGAGCCTCATCCACTTGAAGTTCGCCACCCACTTCTTTCGCCAATCGAGACGCCTGGCCGAGAATCTCGTTGGCGCGCGCTTCACCTTCCAGAATGATCCCGTGTGCGTCGATCGTTTTGAAATAGGTTTTCACGTCTTTGATCGACACCTGCTCCGGATCATCGAAGCGCATGAGGCGCGTTTGGCGATCGCTCGTCAAACCGGCGTATTCGAACGGTACGCAATGATCTCCGTGCAACGCCAGCAACCAGCGGATCGGCCGTGAGAAGGCAACGCCGCTTTGATTCCAGCGCATCGATTTTTCAAAACGCAAAACCGCGATCATCGCCGGCAAGGTCTCCGTCATAACCTCGTCCGTAGACACTCCCGCTTCGCGCACTTCCACGACGACGTAGCGGCCGCCATCCACGTCACGCACGTCGAGATCCTCCACGCTCACGTTTTTACTGCGTGCGAATCCCTCGGCGACTTTGGTGGGTTTACCCTGCTCGTCGAAGGCGCGCTCCGCTGGCGGTCCTTTTACCAACGACACCCGATCAGCCTGGCTGGGTGCCAGCGTCTTCACGTGAGTCACCAAACGCCGCGGAGTGGCGCTGATTACCACGCCATCGTGCGCCAGTCTGTGATCTGCGAGCATCTGCGGCACGGAGGTTGTCAATTGATCGATGACGCTATCCAGGTCTGCTGCCGGCAACTCTTCGGTTCCAATTTCCAGAATAAAGTCCGCCGGCGAATCGGGTGCTGGCCGGTCATCTTTGGAGTCATTCGACTGAGGCGGCGAAAAACTCCAGCGGTCGCGCAGGGGGAAGCCCAAGGCTTCCCGCTGTTCGACGTAGTCATGCGCCACTTGACGGGCCAGATCCCGCATACGTCCAAACAGCGCGGCGCGTTCCGTCACGCCGATTGCGCCGCGCGCATCCAGCAAATTAAAAGTGTGCGAGCATTTTAAGATGTAATCGTGTGCCGGAAAGACCATCCCCTTCGCCAGACAAGCTTCCGCCTCGGTTTCGTACTCGTCGTAAAGCATGCGCAGGCGTTCCACGTCCGCCGTTTCGAAGTTGTAACGGCTGTGCTCCTGCTCGGAGGTGAGATTGAGTTCACCGTAGGTAACCCGATCGTTCCACTTAATTTCGACGAAACTATCCACGTCCTGCAGCGCCAGCACGATGCGTTCGAGACCGTAGGTAATCTCCACCGAAACCGGATCCAATGTCTGTCCGCCGGCCTGTTGGAAATAGGTGTACTGCGTGATCTCCTGCCCGTCCAGCCACACTTCCCACCCCAATCCCCAGGCGCCGAGGGCCGGTGAGATCCAGTTATCCTCAACGAAGCGGATGTCGTGCTCTTCCGGTTTGATACCCAGGGCAACGAGAGATTGGAGATAGCGCTCGATAGGATCGCCGGGATCCGGTTTCAAGATCACCTGGAATTGGTAATAGTGCTGCCAGCGGTTGGGATTCTCGCCGTAACGCCCGTCCGCGGGCCGGATTGAAGGCTCGACGTAGGCCACCCACCACGATTCCGGGCCGAGAACCCGCAAGAACGTGGCCGGGTTCATCGTGCCCGCGCCGACCTCCGTGTGGTAGGGCTGCCAGATCACACAACCTTGATCCGACCAAAAGTCCTGCAAGCGTAGAATTACATTTTGCAGGGTTGGTCTTGATTTGTCGTTCAAATTCAGTTCCTCGCTATTCTGTGATGGTATCGGGCTCTGGTTGATCTCGAATCGTACGGCGCACCCGGCGCAGGAATGTCGGACTGTTGAGTTTTCGTTCCAGAATGAAGGACAGATAATCTTCCATCAGCGATTCGATCTCTCGATACGTTTTCGAGCGGATGCGTACCGTGGAAGCTGAGGCAAACGTGTTGCGCTGGTAATGCCGGATAACTTTCAACGCCGCCAGCGAAATTGGCCGGGCGCGTTCCCTGCCTGGCCCGCAAACCGGACACAAGATCCCGCCGGACGAAAAGGAGTAGTATTGATCTTCCGGCTTCACTTCCAACTCACATTCCACACAGCGGAACAACTCGGGTTTGTATCCCGTGAGATCGAGCAGGCGGAGTTCGTAGAAACGCAGCACGGCATCCGCGTCCGCGCCGACTTCCAGACGTTCCAGCGTATTCACCAGCAACCGATAGAGCGAGCGATTGCGGTCACGCTCGACGGTAAAACGATCCAACAATTCAACGACATAAGCCGCCTGACTCAAGAGAACCAGGTCCTGGCGCAAGTGCGGAAACAATTCGATCGCCTCCGCCTGGGTAATGATATCGAGTTCGCGACCTTTGGCCAACATCAAAGCCACCTGGGTGAAAGGTTCGAGGTGGCCGGCCTTTCGGGATTGCGGCCGCCGGATTCCCTTGGCGATCGCCTTGATTTTGCCATGGTCAAAAGAGTATAGGGATAACAAGCGGTCGGCTTCGCCGAGATTCTGGCGCCGCACAACGATTGCTTCCGTACGATAAACACGGTCACGCACTGACATGTTGCGATTATACCAGCGCCCTATTTACTCGTGGAATTCATACGCGATTGGGGTACAATCCCTATTTGATCCATCACAATCCACTGAGAGTAGATTTTTAGGATCCAATCGCATGAAACGTAATCTGGTCATCCATCCATTCTTGTTCGCAAGTTACCCTATAATCGCACTTCTGGCCTTCAACATCGAGTGGGCGACGCCTCAGGATGCACTGCGTTCGCTTGTCATAACCTTGCTCGCCACGACGATTCTGCTGCTCGTCGTTCGCTGGCTGACGAAAGATTGGTTGAAAGCCGGCCTGATTGTGACCCTAGCTGCCCTGCTGTTCTTCTCTTACGGCCACATCTACGAACTGCTGAAAAAATCAGAACACCTGGCGGCCATTGGTCGTCATCGCTATATGATCCCTACGTGGGGTCTGCTCTTCATTTTCGCCACCATCTTCTTCGTACGCAGTCGATCGAATCTGCAATCCCTGACCAATGCGCTCAACATTGCATCCGTCGCTGCGCTCGTCTTGCCTATCTTCACCATCGTGCAGTACCAGTTCGAATCGTCATCCGGCCTTGCAACCGCAGAAACGATCCACGAGCGTCCGGTGATTCAACTCCAGCTTCCCCCCGGAGAAGAACCACCCGATGTTTATTACATCATCCTGGATGCCTACGGTCGGGCAGATATTCTTCAAGAGATCTTTAACTACGACAACACGCCCTTTCTCGACATGCTCCGCGAGAGAGGATTCTACATCGGTGACTACAGTCGTCCGAATTATGCACAAACAAGCCTCTCCATCACATCGTCCAGCAACATGGAGTACATCCAGGATTTAATCCCCAATCTTGATCCGAACGACAAGAGTCGCGACGTGTTGTGGAGTCTGCTGAAACACAGCAACGTCCGCCGGGCTCTCGAAGCCATCGGCTATAAAACCGTCGCATTTCCCACAGGTCTTGCAGGTACAGACCTTCAAGATGCAGACATCTACTTCAGCGCAGGGACGATGGACGAGATCGTCAGCTTGAGTGCCGTCACCCCGTTCGAAAGCATGCTGGTGTACAACTCCGCAGGACTGATTCTCACTGACGGCTTGATCGTTCTGCCCAGTTTTATCGAAGAACTGCGCTACCCCTATGAAGTCCGCCGGGCGCGCACCTTGAATGCCTTCGAGCGATTGATGCAGATTCCCGATCTCGAAGGACCGCATTTCGTTTTCGCCCATATCATCGCTCCGCATCCGCCCTTCGTTTTCGATCGATACGGAAATCCGGTAGACCCCAACGCGCCCTTCTCACTCGGTTTCGGCTACGGAGATTACCGGCCGGAGGAATTGGAAAGTTGGATCGAGGGCTATCGCGAGCAGTTGATGTTCGTCAACGATCGCATGATCCAGGTCATCGACGCCATTCTCGCCAAATCCGAAACTCCCCCCATCATCGTCATTCAAGGCGATCATGGACCGAAGGCCGAGACGGACATCCTGCCCTATACGCACGAACGCCTTTCGATATTTAATGCCTACTATTTACCAGAAGGAGGCGACGAAGCGCTGTATCCAACCATCACGCCGGTCAATTCCTTCCGCGTGATCTTCAACACCTATTTCGGAACGTCGCTTGAAATCCTGCCGGATCGAGTCTTCTACTCGCAGTACAGCAGGCCCTATTCGTTTTTCGAAGTCACGGACGAGGTCTACGACTATTACCACTAAACTGAATATACGGACACATATATCCAGAGTGCCGCCAGCAGGGAACCGGGGAATCTCGAAACGATCGTTACTCTTGTGCCTGGCGGCGATACTGTTGGCGGGTTGTGGCGTACGATCCTCTGCGACAGCCGTAATCCAGAAAACGAGCGAAATCCCCGCAGATCAAGCGACGGAATATCAAAACCTGGACTTGCGCGAAGCCAACGTGCTTGCCGTAAGCTTCGAAGCATTGGACGAAGGAGAATATCGCTTCGACGTCACCCTGATTCACGACGACAGCGGGGAGGCGCCGGACTTCGCCGACTGGTGGCAGGTTGAAGATGCACAGGGCAATTTACTTGGCCGGCGGGACCTGCTGCACGACCACGGGACGGCAGCCTTTACCCGTTCGGAAGTGATCGCCGTACCCGTGGGGACCGATTTCGTCGTCGTGCGCGCACACGACATGCGCCACGGCTACGGCGGTCAATCGATGCGCGTGGACATGCGCAGCGGTGCGACCTCTCCTTTTGATGAAGGCAGCGACCCTGCCGCGCAGGATTAAAGTCTCGGCTTACAAATCTTTGAAATCATCCGGTCCAAAAGCTCGAGGCAGGAGCTCCTCCAGGTCGAGCTCGGCGTTCAATTTCCCCTCGCTGTCCACCACGATCACACGCGTATCCAGCCCGAACTCGGACAATGCCTGCCGGCATGACCCGCAAGGAAAACCCCCGTTTTCCGTCGCCACTGCGATGGCCACGAAATGACGCTCGCCCTCCGACACCGCCTTGAAGAGGGCCACTCGCTCGGCGCACATGCTCGTTGGATAGGCTGCGTTTTCCACGTTCGCCCCGCGGTAGATCTTGCCCGAATCGGATAAAAGCGCGGCTCCCACGGCATACCCGGAATAGGGTGCATATGCACCTCGCCGTGCCGCAATCGCTTCCTGAATCAACTCACTCTGCTGCGTCTTTGTGATCGTCATCTTCCGTCTCCACTGCACGTGGTTCCAAACGGCGAGCGCGAATTTTATGAATACGTCGGCCGCTCACTTCTTCAACAACAAGACGTAAACCCCCGGCTTCGACTACTTCACCTTTTACAGGCACTTTCCCCAAGCGGCTGTAGATGAATCCTCCGAGCGTTTCGCTGGTCTCCTTGGGCAATTGCGCTTCCGTCATCAGATTGACATCATCGAGATCAATGCGGCCGCTGAACAGAAATTCACCCTCTTGTAGCTTTTGAAAAGGCAATTCCTCGGCATAATCGTATTCGTCGCGAATTTCCCCTACGATCTCCTCGACCAGATCCTCGATGGTAACCAAACCCGCGGTTCCGCCGTACTCATCCACCACGATGGCCATGTGAACCTGTTTGACCTGCATCTCCGTCAGCAAGTCATCCACGCGCTTGGCTTCGGGCACGAAATAAGCCTCCCGGTAGAGATTTTTGACAGTCCCGAGCTGTCCGCCTTCCTTCCACGCTGCGAGGATGTCCTTGGCATACAGCAAACCGACGATGTTATCGATGGTTTCCGCAAACACGGGTGCACGGGAAAAACCGGTCCGCAGCAACGATTCGGTGGCTTCGACGAGCGAGGTGCCCCGTTCGAAAGCCAGCATGTCGATCCTGGGTACCATCACTTCGCGAACCAGGGTATCGGCGAGTTGAAAGATCGAATAGATCATCGCCTTTTCTTCCTCTTCGATGACCCCGTCCTCCTCCCCGGCGTCCACCAGCGTCATGATCTCCTCTTCAGTGACCAGCGGGTAGGAACGTTCTTCAGCATGCCCGTTGATTCGTGTGGCGAAGCGCGACAGCAGCCAGCTCAACGGCGCCATTAAGATACGGATGGTGTAAGCGACGGCGCTCAAGCGAACCGCCCACTGCTCCGGATTGCGCAGGGCCAGGTTGTCCACCAGGAACTCCAGTAATCCCATCAGCATCCCTACACCGAGCAGGATGCTGCCGATCGAAACCAGCGGAACCACGCCGCTGTCGTGCAGCGGAAGACTATAGACGATTAATGCGACACCGATCACTGCAAGACGGCTGATGTTCAAACCGATTGCAAAAGTGAGAATGAGGCGTCTGGCCTCTTCCGCAACGCGCACGGCGAGTGCGGCTCGTCGAACACCGTTCTCCATCAACGCTCTGAGTTTGGCGTGATGGCTGTTGACGAACGACGCCCGCACGAAAGCGACAAGCGCCTCCAAGAGAAGAAGTGCAACAAAAACCAACGTACCCGCGAGCATATTACTCCCCTTTATCCGGTTTCCGCACGACGCGCGCAGGAACCCCGACAGCTACGGCACCGTCGGGAACGTCCCGAGTGACTACCGAACCGGCACCCGTGCGAGCATGGTTCCCGATCTTGACCGGCGCTACCAACATCGTATCACTACCGATGAAGGCCTCGGCGCCGATTTCCGTCGGATGCTTTCGCTCACCGTCGAAATTACAGGTGATCGTCCCTGCGCCGATATTCGTGTTTTCTCCGACCGTCGTATCCCCGATGTACGAAAAATGCCCCATTTTCACACCCGCCTTAAGGGTGCTGTTTTTAATCTCACCGAAATTTCCCATATGAACGCCGCGGCATAGTCGGGCGCCGCTGCGCAAATGAGCGAAAGGTCCAATATCTACGTCATCCTCCAGCACGGCGCTTTCCAGCACCGAAGCGGTCACCGTACAATTATCGCCGAGGGTGGTATCGCGCAGGATCGTATTCGGACCCAGCCGGCAGTTGCTGCCAACCCGCGTATTTCCCTGTAAATGGGTATTGGGCAGGATGCAAGTATCTTTTCCAAGCGTAACGTCCGGGCTAATGTAGACGCTTTGCGGATCGACAAGTGTCACGCCCGCAAGCATCCAACGCCGATTAATTCTGCCGCGCAGCGCCGCTTCTGCTTCTGCCAGATGCGCCCGAGTGTTAATGCCAATGACCTCACTCAAGTCGCCCACCTCGGTGCTGCCCACCATTTGGCCCGCCTCTGCCGCCATCGACACAAGATCCGTGAGATAGTATTCGCCCTTCGGCGAAAGTGGCAAATCGGAGAGATGTTCCCACAACCACCCGGCCTGGGCTACGTATGCGCCCACATTCAATTCTTCGAGCGCAAGTTGTTCCGCAGCAGCGTGCGCTTCTTCGATAATGCCCAGGATACGGCCTTCTTCCGAGCGCAGTATTCGTCCGAAACCTCGAGAGCACGGAGATCTGGCGGTCAGAAGCGACAACGGTCCGCTGTTCCCTTCCTGGACATCGATCAAGCGTTTCAGCGTCTCCGCTTCAAGCAAGGGCAGGTCCGCGTTGACGATTAAAATGAAGTCCGCATCGTTCTGCAGCGCATGACGCGCCTGTAAAGCGGCATGGCCGGTGCCCAATCGCTGCTCTTGCACCACGTATTGCACGTCCGCTGCCATCTGGTTGCGTATCTCGTCCGCATCCGGACCGACGACGACGGTCGGTGCATTCCCTGCAGCCGTTCGACAGGAATCCACAACCCAGGTGAGAATCGGGCGTTCTCCCAGTTTATGGAGCACCTTGGGTATATCGGATTTCATCCGTGTGCCGAACCCTGCAGCCAAGATTACGGCTTTACAAACCATAATCACCTCCTCGATGACCGGCTTGATCATTGTGGACGTTGTATGAGAACAGCGTATATTCAGGACACTTTTCAGGATGAAGACTACTTCCACTCGAGGCTCGTTGCCTGAGGTGCTGGTAGGATTTACAGGATGGAGGTTTATTGTCTTGCACAGGGGTCAAGTCTTTTATCAGAATCTGAGATGGGGCGCCAGGGCTCGAACCTGGATCCACGGATTCAAAGTCCGGTGTGCTGCCATTGCACCACGCCCCAACGTTTGACCGATTTGCCTAAGCGCTGCAAATTGTAACATACGCCACCCATGTCCAACACCCCCAAGGCCGCAACATCATGCTGCTGGGGATGGTGCGGAAGATCACTCGAGCGTTTCGGGGTCATTCGTCATCAAACCGCGTTCGCGAGCTTCTCGAAAGGTTAAAATGTCTTCATCCTCCACCTCGTACTCGGAGGTGTCGTCTGCCATTTTGCGCCAATAACTCTCTGCGTCATCCTTCAAGGCTTCATCCGACTCGACTTTCAACTTTGAGCCCGTCCAATCCTGGCTGTTGTGTTCGATGCCGGGGTGTGTTTCATCGACCTTAAATTCTTTCCACTCGAGCGCATGTTGAATACTCGCAGGATGCTGACCTGAAGCCGCTTTGCCACCTGGAGCAAATCGGACCAGCAGCGCTGCGGCCGCTCGCTTCCCGTAATGCACGATCGCACCCATTTTGACGGTTTCCTGTCCGCTGCGCAGTATGATGACGAGAGCATGGGCGGTTCCCACGCTGGCGAGATAGAGATCGTGCGTATCGCCGTCGAAGTATTGGATGCTCCCCGGAAAGCTTGATCCCAATAGCGCCGATGTCTTCTGCCCCGCATTAAAAGCGTTGCTGATTGACATCAACGTCGTTTCGAGATCGGGGACATCACTCTCCCCGGCCTGGGCGATTACTTCCCCATGTGCGTCGATTAATAAGGTTAAATCTGCACTGAGTGTGTGCAGCACTTGATTGAGAATATTTTCGACCTCGGATTGCCCACTTTGGAGTCCCATCGCTTCTTCCTACCCCCCGCAACTATCAAGAGCCCGATCCACGGGTCAATTCGATGAGTGCTCCCTCGCCGGAGCTGACATCGATCAGCGAGCATGCCCTGCCCGAAAGCTCAAGGCTCGAGTGCAGCATGCGAACGACCTCATGTTGATCGTCCGCGATAAGATTTCGCGGGGTATTCATGGTATTCATTCTAGCACACGCCTCTAGCGGACAATACCGCACCTTTATCCCCAAAAAACCGGTTGGGCCGGCTTAGATCTATTTCCGATTCGGTGGGATCCCGCCAACCATCCGAATGGTTCAGCCCCCTCCGCAGCAAGCCGTATGCCAAGCGGAATAATCCCGCTCATGCCCTGCTGTTTGCTGGAGTTTGACGAATTGGGAGGCAGATTGACGGTGGTTCGTCTTTAAAGACGTAAGTGGAGTCGCTAGGAGAAAATGTAGTTACGTGGCTATTCCACACGTCGGCAGTATCCGGGTTGGTCATCCAGCACTGTACATTTCACCCATATTCCTTCAAAATCGATTAACACATTTACCGTCACTATCGTGACGTCGTAATCACCCAATATAAGCCGGCGAGGACGGTCGATAAAATCTGTAACCGATCCCAGGGCGCTCAGATGAATATCTCGCGCCACTTTAGGGTCAACCGATGCCCCCTCGTGATCAAGTTTGAATTGGATTAACTCGTCCATGACCATGACGGGAGAACGCAAGGGCCGATTGATGATGCCGTCGCCCAACCCACCAGCTATAATGAAGAGCACCACCCAAACCACAACAGGCACCCAGCGCTCTAAAAAGCGGCTGGCTTTACTGCTGATATCCACCAGGGCGGGCAAGAACGGACCGGCGATTAAGAAAATTCCTGTGGCACTGACGATCGCAAAAACCATACGAGCGTGCGTTCCGTCATGAAATGGGTAATCAATAAGACTGGACAGATCCGGGTCAAACCGACTCAACAGCATTGTCGCGCCCTCAAACGGGATGTGCCCCGCAAGCCATCCGAATACAATGCCGGTTAGCACCCATATCACCACACTTAACTGACCCCGATCCTTCATCACTGTGATCAACCCCGCCAGCCCTGCCAGTATCACACAGATCCAGGTTCCGAGTCCCAGCTTTAGCCAGGGGTAGATCGCATTCGAGCGAGAGAGGTTGTACCCGTCGGTTCCCCAAGCCGCCAAGGAATACGCCAGCGCGCCTATCATTCCATAAAACAACCCATAGCGGAGCTTTCGAAAAGCAAAAGCATCCTGGCGAGGAAGATCCTGTGTATACAGGCTGTCAAATCTGCTTTTTGATTCCAAGACTAACAATACTCCTAAGACAATCGAACAACCAAAAACTGACAACATTGGAACGTCATCAAGTGATTAGGTTGTCCGATTGATATTCAGGGTTGATTAATGTTTAGGTCGTGCCACGTAACCGCGGATCGAAGAGATCGCGTACGGCATCACCAATAAGGTTCCACGACAAGACAAAGAATACAATAGCCAAAGCGGGGTAAACCACAACGTACCAATAGGTCGCCAAATCCGTGATCCAATCCCTTGCGAAGGAGATGATTTGGCCCCAGTCGGCATATCCTACTTCGGTGCCGACGCCGAGGAAGCTCAAAGCTGCGAAGCTTAGCACGTAGGTACCCACGTCCATGGAAGCAACAACCAGCGTTGGGAAAATGGCATTGGGCAAAATGTGGCGGAATAAGATGCGCCGATCTCCTGCTCCAATGACACGCGCAGCCATGACATAATCACGCTCTTTCACAGAGAGGATGTCACCGCGCACGAGGCGTGCATAACTCATCCAACCAAAGACGATCAAGGCGATAATCGCCGGAATAACACTGCGCCCCATCTTAGGTGTGAGAATCGTAGACAGGGTAAGTGCGGCCAAGAAGAAGGGGAATGACATAAAAATATCCGTGAGGCGCATGATGACATTGTCGATGGCACCACCGTAATAGGCAGATATGGAACCGGTCAGAATTCCGATTACAACAACCGCAATCGTAACCGTGAGTCCAGCCTTGAACGCCGTACGGGTGCCCCAAATAATGCCGTAATAAATATCCCACTGCCCACTCGTCGTTCCGAGCAAGTGAACCCATTCCTCTTTACCGGTGATCGGCTCATACCAAAACGGTACTGGGGGCGGGCGACTTTCCCAAAACACTCCCGGCTCTTGCGGTGTCGGGTGAAATCCATCCCGGGGAATGCGATACGGTGTTGCCGGATTTCGAGGTGGGGCAAGCACTGGTGCAGCGATGGCGATAAAGATAAAAATCGCCAGAATAATAAAACCCACTATCGATAAAGGATTGGTTACCAATCCCTTCAAAAGCCGGTAAGGCTCAGGCCCCAATGTACGCTCAAGGCGACCAATCTTTCGTTCTGGAAGTCCATCCAGAGTCACCTCAAGTAATTGTTTTCGTCGTTCAACTAACTTCGCCTCATCTGTGTTGTTCTTCTGCTTTTCCATGAACCCTTTCCTTATACCCTGGATTCAGATATTGATGATTACGAAAGCCGCACACGTGGGTCCACAACGGCATAGAGCACATCGACGACCAAATTGGCGACAATCAGAATCAAGCCGTTGAATAGTGTAAGGCCGAGGATGCCCACCACATCGAGATTCAAAGCCGCCCGCGCTGCCGCCCGTCCGATACCGGGGTAGTTAAAAATAGTCTCGGTGATCACCACGCCATTCAACAGGGCTACTACGGTAAAACCAGCAATGGTAACGACGGGGATCAAGGCGTTGGGCAATGCATGGCGAAAAATGACAACGGACTCCTTTAAGCCCTTGGAGCGTGCTGTAGTGACATACTCCTGGCGAAGGGCTTCCAGCATCGATGAACGAGTCACGCGCAACATCAAAGCCCAGTTGAGATAGGACAATGTAATAACGGGCAAAATCATATGACGCATAATATCAATGAAGATATCGAAACGACCGTTCAAAAGCGAATCGATACTGAGAAGATGGGTATAGGTGCGAAATTCCTCCGATAAGATGATTTGATTGGCCCAATCGGAAACACGCCCCGGAGGAAACCATTGTAGTTTAGCGTAAAAAATCATCAAAACGACAAGTGCGAATACAAAAGTTGGGAAAGACCAGCCCAAAATGCTGAAGACGCGCGCAAGCTGGTCGATAATCCGGTTATGGTTAATGGCGGCAACAACGCCTAATAAAACTCCCACAAGTACAATCGGCAGCACACTCCAAACAGCCAGGTCAAGTGTGTTGGGAAGCCGGTTCTCGATGATTTCCATTACAGGTTGGGAAGCGGAACGCGCGTAACCCAGATCCCCGCGCAACAAACCACCTTCCCACTCCCCCGTTTCTTGATCTTTATTGCCCACCAGCCAGAAATAGTACTGAACGTATATTG
>Ga0315534_1001910_pt1 | contig 14385 bp, 11 predicted proteins | sample SalMarSW160240MG_FD_203094 | JGI IMG/M metagenome (GOLD analysis project Ga0315534, IMG submission 203094) | Salt marsh sediment microbial communities from the Plum Island Ecosystem LTER, Massachusetts, United States - Salt Marsh Sediment SW1602-40 ... | reverse complement strand
CCCGGAACATATGCGGCCTGACAGTTACGATTCACGATCTTGAAAAGCAGGCGAACTCATGTCATCACTTGTGGGTTTCTTGGTCACGGCGGGCGCGGTTGGCGCGGGGTTTGGGGCCGTGTACTGCCCGATGAGCCTGGTGATCAAACGCTGGCTGGCCAGCCGAAACGAGGTGTCCGACGAATCAGCGAAGCCGAAGAGCGACGAGCACCAGGCATGGCTGGACGCCGAGCAGGCGCGGGTGCTTGTGCAACGATTGCATCAGGTCGCCGTGCGACTCTCACAACACGTCGACGAACACAACACGTCCGTCGAAGAAGTCAATGCCGAACTGTTGAGCCTCGACTTCAACGACAGCGAGCGCACGGTGGAAGTCGTCCTGGGAGCCGTCGATCGGATAGCGCAAGCCAACAACCGCTTGTCCCAGCGTTTATCGGAAGCCAAGGGCACCATCGAAACACAGGCACACCTGATGGAAGTGCAGATGGTGGACGCCTTGACCGATCCGCTGACGGGCATTGCCAACCGCCGAGCCTGGGATCACGAACTTCAACGCCGTCTGGCCGAATGGCAGCGCAAACGAAAGCCCCTGTCGCTGGTGATGCTGGACGTCGATCATTTCAAGAAATTCAACGACACACACGGACACCAGGCGGGCGACGAAGTGCTGAAAGGTGTGGCTTCGATTCTGTCGGAGGCCATGCGGGACATGGACCTGGTGGCTCGATACGGCGGCGAGGAGTTTTCGGTGATTCTGCCCGATACGGACCTGCCCAGCGCCATTCCGGCGGCCGAGCGGTTGCGGACATTCGTGGAAAACGCCGAATTTCCGTTTGGAGGTACCGTATTGAAAGTGACGACCAGCGTAGGTTTGGCGGAAGTGCTTCCCGGTGAGGACCTGGCTGCGTTCATCAAGCGGACCGACGAAGCCCTGTATGCATCCAAGCGCGCCGGGCGCAATTGCGGACACCTGCATAACGGCACATGCTGCGAACCCATCGTGGAGTCGGCGATTGCCGCGGGCAAGGTGCCCGCCGAACCCGTCGCCATCGCCGCCGCTGAGGGACCGTCGGGCGAGTTGGCGGAAGAGGCACCGGAGGAAACGCCGGGCGACGCCCGGCCGACGGGACGGACCGTGCGCACCGACGTGGACCCCGTCACGGGCCTGGCCACCTTGACGCTCTTCCGAGGTGACCTGCAGCGGCATTTGTCCGACTGGAAACGAAGCGGGCGGCCGTTGTCGGTCGTGGTGTTTGAACTCGACGAGCCCGAATCGATCAACCAGTTGGGGGACCAGGCGTTGGGTTACGTGCTTGACGCAACCGCCAAGTTGCTGCGCGGTGCATCGCGAACGATGGACATGTTGTGCCGCTCCGGCGGGCACCAGTTTGCCATCATGCTGCCCGATTGCGAACTGCAGCAGGCCATCATACCGGCCGAACGGGTCCGCCGGGCCGCCGCCTCGTGCGAGAGCCTGCGTTACCGCGGTTCGCCCGTCCGGTTCACACTAAGTGCGGGTGTCGCACAGGCCATGGACGACGACGACGGCGACGCGCTGCTGCGGAGATCCAGGGCGGCGGCGGGCTACGCCGCGGCCAACGGCACGAACCGGACATACGTCCACGACGGAAAGTCGTTCGCTCCGGCCGACGCTTACAGCACGGCGACCGAAGCGGTGAGCTGAGGCATACACGGGGGCGACTCGTAAACGGCGCTCAACAGCGATTGCGCCACCGCCGCCAACGATCCGCTGGTTACCGCAGACCGGCCAATTCCTGGAGCTGCCGCCAGTTTTCCAGCCGCTCGTCGCGCGTGGTGATCAGCGTGTTGGAAGGGTTACCCTCGCGATCGAAGTGCTTTGCGAAGCGGCCTTCACTGCGACAGAAATCGATGAAGTCGACGACTTCGCCGGTTTTGGGATTCTTCCACCAGTCTTCCTTGAGTGCGGGGTTTCCCTGCAGCGACAACCGCTTTTTGATCGTGTCGCCCTTGGTGGGATCGTGGATTAACAGCGGAAAAGCGCGCGTGTCCACGGCCAGACGCGCCTGATCCGTTGCCATGTTGTCTGCCACTCCATGTTCGGGCTGGCACGTCGTGTAGCAATTGATGACGGCGGGCCCGTCGAACGCCAGCGCACCGAGCACGGCCTTATAGAAATGGTTCGTGTGGGCGCAGGTCGTCTGGGCCACAAAGGTGCGCGGGTGCATCATGGCGATCTGGGCAATCTCCTTCCGCCGTTCCTGTTTGCCGTCGTACAGTTTGCCGTGAATGCTCATCTTGGTATTCTGCCCGGTGAACGAACTGGTCGACGCCTGGCCTCCTGTATTGGAATACACCTGGGTATCCAGTATGAACACCTTGATTTTCATCCCGGAGGCCAGCATGCGGGACAGCGACTGAAATCCGATGTCGAACATCGCTCCGTCGCCGCCCAGGCACCACAGGGGTTTGTCCTGCCATCCCATCTGATCCCAGCGGCAGCGGACGCCCATGGCGTCGGCCGGCGCGTTCTCGAACAGCGAGTTGGTCCACGGCACCAGATAAGGATTGTACGGATAGGTGGACGTATAGACCGTGTTGCAGCCGGTCGCGGCGATGATACCCCACTGGTCGCCGTATTTCGCACCGGTGGCGGCGCACAGCATCCTGAGCGCCGTCCCTTCGCCGCATCCGGCGCACGAACCGGCGCCGCCCACGTAGATGTGCGTCTGCTCCTTGAGCATCATGTCGATGAGCAGATTGTCGTTGATGTATGCATCATCCGACGGGCCCATCTGCTTGAAATAGCGATGCGTCTTTCGGATGCTCGTCATGACATCGTCGGTCTTATGGACCATCTTCAGGGCCATGTCGTCACACACGGTGACACACTCCGCACATCCCTTGCATTTGCTCGGGTCGATGATGATGGCGAATCGTCCGCCTTCCTTGCCCTTCTTCTGGGGGCCTTCGTAGTATTTACGCGTGCGCGACCATTGCTTGTCGAAAAACTCGCGGTCGCCGTCGTCGACGACCGTTTCGATACGTGATTCGAGGTCCGATTCCGAAAGGACTTTGCCCAGAATCGCCGTGTCGGGACACTCCGTCACGCAATCCATGCACCCGGTGCAGTTCTCGGGGATGTATTCGGGAATCTCCGGCGCGACGTAGCTGAAATCCCGCAGTGTGGCCGTGCCGGCCGGCACCAGGGATCGCGCCACGGACAGATCGGCGGGCAATTCCTTTTCCGCGCGGCCCTCTTCGTATTTGCGGATGATCCGCTCGTTAAAATCGTTGACGTCCAGGATCGGAAGCTCAACATCCCGGTACGCCCCATCGACCAGCGTGCCGTAGGAATTGTTGTTGTAGGGATCCCGGTCGTTGGCCCGATTCATCGACGCATTTTTATCGACCGTCGCCATTTTCGTTTCCCTCTGCGTGGATGATTTCTGACGGCACCTGCTGCATTTCGCTATAGCCGCGTTTGACGCAAGTGAGGTTGTCCTGCACGACCCGTTCGCCGCGCGATCCGAAATATTTGCGCAGCGCCTTTTCGACGCCCGCATATACTTCGTCGTCCGACATGCCGCAGTCGTCCGCGAACGGCGTGAGCTTCAGGAAGGCTCCCAACAGTACAATGCCCTGCATCCGCATCTCCAGATCGGCCACCGAAGCCACTTCGCGGGCGATGGCCACCATGTCGGTGAAGTAGACGCGCAAATCCTTGCCGCGGATCGTTGCTTTGTGATGTTCCGGAATGCGGCGCCACACCTCTTCGGGCTGGGTCTGGTCACTCTGCATGAAAATGGCACCGCCGTCGACCATGCCTTTCAATGGATTGCCGCTGAAGACGGCGTTCGTGTCGTTCAACACGACCAGGTTGACATGTTCCAACTCGCTATGCGTGAAGATGTGCGAGTCGGCGATGGTCAGATAGTAGGTTGTGGGCAGGCCTTTCTTTTCCGAACCGTATTTGGGATACGCCTGAACGTCCTTGCCGAACACCTGCCCGCCAATCGTGGCGATGACCTTGTTGGTGGTCACGGATCCGAATCCGCCCACGGAATGGCCGCGCAGCGAAAATGCGCCCGAGGGCCTCAGGTCCGGATCTTCATTGGGCTCCAGCGCCAGCGAATGTTTGATGCCCAACACGAAGTAGTGCTGCCCTCCACTCTGCATGTTTTGGAACGCCGCGACCACGTCGCCCGGGCGCACATCGCGGCTGCCCAGACCCGCCGCGCCGTGGTACATGCGCGGAATTCTGTCCACGCGCTCCAGGCCATTCTGACCGACCGCCGCGTCGCAGAACGCCGCTTTGATCTCGCGGGTCAAATGGTTTCCCGTCGTCGACAACGGGTCGTCCATCCGTTCGAGTACCGTAAAGGCCTGACAGGATCGAAGGGCTTGCACGATGCGGCGAGCCGGGAACGGGCGGAAGCAATACAGATTGACACACCCCGCCTTGATCCCTCGCTCATCACGCAAAAAATCCACGGTGGCCTGCGCCGTCTCCATGAAGCTGCCGATGCCGACCACAATGTATTCGGCATCGTCGCACCGGTACGCATCAATGAAATCGTACTTCCGCCCCGTCTTACGGCAAAACAGCTCAAACGCGCCCGCCAGCGCCGGTTCGACCCGATCGAAATACCAGCGCTGCGCGATCTTGCCCTTCATGTACGAGTCCTGGTTCTGGACCACGCCGGACATCATAGGATTCTTCGGGTCCATCAAATTGACCAGCTTGTCCTCGGGCTTTCCGACGAACTCCTTCATCAACTCGGGCTCCGGCAAGCGGACCGATTCGACCGTGTGCGTGGTGAGAAAACCGTCCTGGACATTCAGAAACGGTGTCAACGACGCCTCGGCCGCCCGCCGCGCTATCAGGCACAGATCACCCGCCTCCTGGGCGTTTCGCCCGAACAGGATCCCCCACCCGCAGTCGGCAACGCTCATCACGTCGTCGTGGCCGGCATGCACATTCAGCGAGTGGCTGGTCAAGGCCCGTGCACCGATGTTGAACACCACCGGCAACCGCTTGCCGGCGATCGTGTACAAGACCTCCTTCATCAGCACCAGTCCCTGGCCCGAAGTGAAATTGGTGACACGACCGCCCGCAGCCGCAAAGCCCTCGCAAAACGTCGCCGCCGAATGCTCACTCTCCGGCTCAACAAACACTAACGAGTCGCCCCACAGGTTGGGGACTCCGTTCATCACCGCCGAATTGAACCCGCTGCCCATCGTCGTGGAGCTGGTAATCGGGTAGGCGCCCGATCCTTGAGAAATTCGCGTTTCAACCCACACCACCGCCTCGGCACCGTCGCAGGTGGTGGGAACCCCAGGATATTGGAACTTGGGCGCCGCCCCTTCGGAAGTCGGTCTGCGAATCGTTTCGTCAGCTTGTACCGTGGCCATATCGGGCACTCCTGTCCACGTCGCGTCGGGGTGCTGTCTTGGAGAAAAAACTCCCCTGAGCAAATTGTATATGTCAATAACGCAGAATACGATAGGTCAATGGTCTCGATCCCGTTGATTCCCCTCGCCAGAAGGGTATGACTCGCCTGGATGGGCCAATTGCGACGGATGGCCGCCAGCGGAACCCGCCGGACGCCGGGAGAGACGCAACCCGTGGCGGGCAGTGATGGCGGTACCTGGTGCTTGGTGCTGGCAGGCCGCTCTCCGGGACGGGTGCCGCACGCCAAACGTTGCAACTCGCTGTTGGCCCGTCACTTGCTTCCATGTCTCGGGAGCCTGGAGCAGCCGCTGCGAACACGCGGTGGTTCTTAGCGACGAACCGTCGTCAGCCGTTTTCTGGAAAAGAACTGCACCGACGCAGAACGGCGCCGATGCCCGCTGTGGGACAAGCGCCGGTTAACGATATCCGGCCCTCTTGTGTTGTCGGCCATTGCCCCGAATAATCTGCGAGGATTGGTCAGCTCTCGCGGACTTTTTACCTAATTGCCTAGTTACCTAAAGGGCCTAACGTGGCCGAACGATTCGATGTCGCCCAGCTCTGCAGGCAACAGCAATTGAGCGTCGAGGAACTGGCCCGGCGGACGGGGCTGGACGACCAGCGTGTGCTGGCCATCGTGCTCGGTCGGTGGACTCCCAGTCCCCAGGAGCGCCAGCAGATTGCCGCCGAGTTGGGCGTCTCGCGAGAACAGATCGTCTGGGGGCACAAAACGCCAATCCAGCACATCTACGGCCATGGCCCAGGCTGAAGAAGGGGACTGCGGCGCGTCACACGGCCCTTGTCGCAAGCCGGACCGAATTGGTTTCCGCCGCGGGCGTGGCGCCAAAATCGTATTCACATCACACGGTCGGCAGCCCAAGGGTATCGCCGACCGGTCTTGAATTGCTTGAAGTCGGCATCCAACGGATGATGAATCGAGTCCCGCCGATAGACAGCGTTCACGGCGTCAAGCACGGGCACGATGTCCGGCATGGGATATCCCAGACCTCGTACTTCGAATGCGTCGCCATTGACGTCGACTACTTCGAGCCGGTCCGGCCACACGCGCACGAGCCTGAGTTCGCTCAGCTCGGAGCGCGTCCGCTTCAAGAAGGCCAGCACCGGCTCCACCTGGCCCGATACATAACGAATGCTGGCCACCGGTTTTGATGTGCCCACGCTTTCCTCCGATCCTCGGTCAGGGCCCTTCTATCCGGGATGAAAACTCTGTGTCCAGACGGTACGCTCCGGACGCGCGATCCGGCCCGCGCCTCCCCGAAAACCGGGTGCGCCGCGCCATTCAGTGTCCCGTGGGCTCACCGCCCACGGCGAAATCGATGATTGTCGGCGGGCGAACGGCGTTTCTCGTTGGAACCAATATACCCCCACGTATTGACTATACGCACCTACGCGATAATGTGAACATTTGGAAAGTGAATGGCGGAGGACCCCACGATGAAAACGGCAGTTGCAGCGAACCGGGCCGTGCGGCGGGCGTCGAAGGCCGAGCGGAAGTTGGCCAAAGCCGAGGCACGCCTGGCGAAAGCCGAGGCGAAGTTGGTCAAGGCCAAGGCCAATCTCCAGGCCCGTCACGCCAAGGTGGAAGCCGCCCGGAAACGGCTGGCGGCCACCCAGAACGAAGCGGCTCAACTCGGCGCCTGTGATCCTGAGGTCAGCGAGCTGTAGGGTCTGGTCGGCCGGGACCAGGCCCTGAACGCCGGCTGACCGGCAGCCGCCCGCCAGGGTCGGTCCGGCCGGGCCGCGCATCCTATCCGGCGTTCATCCAAGCCCCTCCACGCCGCGACGGACACCGATTCGGCCGTCGCGAAGCGCTTCTTCAGGGGTCACGGACAAGGTCGAGCGGGCCGGTGCGGAGTTTCATGGCGTCGGCCGCATGCGCACGGTGTTTGGCCGTCACGGAAATCGTTGTTATCATGAATTTTGGGTTTGACATTCAGCGCGCCGTCGCCTTCATCACGGCTCGCCGCCGCTTGCGCCATGCCGGCCCGCCGCGCCTGATCCGGAACACCTGAGAGAGCCCTTCATGATCGGTCGATCCCTTCGTGCGCTTCGTCTTGCAACGCTGCTGATTCTGGCTCTGCCGACCTCCGCCGCTGCCATTGTTTCCCACCAGATTGACGACTTCGAAGACGAGTCGGTCATGGGCTGGGTGGAGGGCGCGGTGAGCCCGGACATGCCGACCAACGAGGAGGGCGGCCCGGCGGGCCCCGACGACAATTATATTGAGAACGTGTCCACCGGCGTGTTTGGTCCTGGTGCGAACCTGGTCATGTTCAACACGTCGCAGTGGGCCGGCGATTACACGGCGGCCAACGTGGCGGGCATCTCCATGGATCTGGCCAATTTCGGCGACGTTCCTCTCCACATGCGGATTGCCGTCAGGCGAAGTTCGACCTGGTACGCGTCCAACGACGCGTTTGAACTGCCCGCCGACGGGATGTGGCACTTCGCCGCGTTCGGATTGACCAACGCCGACATGACCGGCGTGCAGGGCGGGACGCCACTGTCCGACGTGCTGCTGGACGTCGGCGAAATCCGGCTCTTGTCCGCAGAGTTGGGCCCGAACTTTCGCGGCGATACGGTCGAAGCAAGGCAAGGCACCGACAACATCCGGGCCTTGCTTGTTGGCGATACCGACTGCGATGGCGACGTCGACTTCGACGACATTGACGCGTTTGTGTTGGGACTGACGAGCCCGCCGGCGTATGAGGCCCAATTCGGACTTCGTCCTTCATTGAAGGGGGACACGGATCGGGACGGCGACCAGGACTTCGACGACATTCCCGGACTGGTCGACATTCTCACGGGCAATATCATTGGCGTGCCCGAACCGGCCGCGATATGGCTCTTGTGCTGGGGACTGGGTTGGTTGACAATCGCCGCACGCATTAGATGAAGCTCTCCCTGTCGGTTCGTATTGCGGAAGCAGCGTCCAAGGACCGCATGACGATGCCCTTGGACGCATTCGCGGTCCTTGCACGCGATGTCGGGTACGATGCCGTCTGTCTGCGGGCGTCGGCCGTGGGCGTGCAGTCGCCGCGACAGGCGATCCTCGATTGCCGCCGTTTGCTGGACGATCTGAAGATGCCCGTGTCCATGGTGACGACCGACGTCCATGTTCCGCTCAACGACGACCACGGTCCCGACAACCTGCGCGACTTCGGACCGCATCTCGACGTGGCGGAGATGCTGGGAGCGAACCTCGTGCGGGTCTGCATGAAGCGGGACGAAGACATCGATGCGGCCCGTGTCGCCTCGGACCAGGCCCGCGAAAGGGCGATTCGCGTGGCGCATCAATGCCACCACGGCAGTCTTTTCGAAACAGTCCCGCAGATCCTGGACACGGTGGAACGAGTGGGAAGGAGCAATTTCGGCGTTATCTACGAACCAGCGAACCTGATGTTGTGCGGCGAAGCGTACGGCCGCGAGACGCTCGAACGACTGGCCCCGCACATCATGAATGTTTATGTCCAGAACCATCGGATCGCGGACGAGGGCGACGTGGTGGTCGACACGCGCGCGAGAGGTCAGGTGCGCTACGTCGATTTGCCGTTGTGGGAATCCGGCGGCGTGGATTTCCACGAAGTGTTTGCGGGACTAAAGGCCATCCACTACGACGGGTTCGTGACCGTCCACCAGGAGTTCGCCCGCTTGATGCCGGCGGAGCAGGCCGCCCGCCGCAGCCATGCCGTGCTGATGGAATGGATCCATTGACGAAACGCAACGGTTCGGCGAGACGTGTGGGATTGGCGAGGGAAACGTGGCATTGGCGTACGACGTAATCGTGGCCGGCGTCGGCTCCATGGGAGCGGCGACCTGTATGTCCTTGGCACAACGCGGGGCGCGGGTGCTGGGACTGGAACAGTTTGACATACCGCATCGGATGGGCGCCCACCACGGCCATTCGCGGATGGTCCGTCAGGCCTATTTTGAGCACCCGGACTACGTGCCGCTGCTCCGCCACGCCATGCAATACTGGCAGCGCCTGCACGACGCATCGGACCTGCCGATCCTGCGACGGACGGGAGGCTTGTACATGGGCCGGCCGGACGGCGCGATCGTGAGCGGTTCGGCCGCCGCTTCGCGAACCCACGGGCTGGACCATGAACTGCTGGACCGCAAGGCGTTGGCGGAACGCTATCCGCAGTTCCACGTACCGCAAGACTTCGCGGCCCTTTACGAATCCGCGGCCGGCATCGTGTTTCCCGAGCACGCGGTGAGCGCTCAGGTCGATCAAGCCTTGCGGTGCGGCGCGGAGATCCGTGCGCGGGAAGCCGTCGTCGACTGGAGCCCCAACGGTGCGGGCGTCGAGGTCCGGACGGACAGGAACACCTATTCGGCGCGGCAGGTCATCTTCACGGCCGGCGCATGGACGGGCCGACTCGTGCGCGACCTGACCGTCCCGCTGACCGTAACCCGACAGACACTCGTGTGGTTGTGGCCGGCAGCCACCGAACCCTTCGAACCGGCGAATTGTCCGGTGTGGTTGATCGAAATCGAGCCGGACACCGGCTACTATGGGATGCCGCTTCTGCAGCACCCTCCCGGCATAAAAATGGCGCTGCACCGAGCCGGCGAAACGGTCGATCCGGACCACGTATGCCGCGAGGTAAGCGAGGACGAACTGAGGCCCTTGTTGGACTTTGCGGCGAAATACCTTCCCGACGCGTCGGGCCCGGTTCTGTCGTCACAAGTCTGTCTGTACACGCATTCACCCGATTCCCATTTCATCATCGATCGTCACCCCGGGTATCCGCAAGTATTTCTGGCGTGCGGATTCAGCGGGCATGGCTTCAAGTTCTGTGGCGTTGTCGGCGAGGCTCTGGCCGACTTCGCGTTGATAGGCCGGACCGAATTGCCGGTGCACTTCCTGCACGCGGGCAGATTCACGTAGATCCGGAAGGGATCGCGCGTGGGCCTTCGCCTGCGGCTACATGCCTGCGCCACTTCGTGGCTGGTTAACAACCAATAGCGCTGAGAGCTCGCGGCCCGAACTCAATGCTTATACCACTTCGCGGCTCTACTTCAGGATTGCCGTGCCAACACTACTTGGCAGCTACCGGCTCCACAACGGCCGCGGAGACGTGGCATGTCGACGACGCGCCGTCCGCAAGATCCGTCATCACGGTCAGCGTCTCGGCCACCTTGGCGACATTCGGACCCGCCGAAAATGTCATCGGTACCAGATGCAGCTTACGGGGAGTGTCCTTCCATTCGAATGAAAACCGTTCGTCCTGCGGCTCGATGGACAGAATGCGGAACGGCTTTTTTGCGTGGATAACCAGTTTGCGCTGCACCTTCTGGCCCGGCGGCACTGCGCCCAGAAACAGGTTGGACGGGCTGACGGTCACCGGGGCCGTGATCTGTCCCTCAACCTGAACGGGCAGGTGTGGCATACCGGGATCGTTGGTCATCAGAAAAATCTGCCGATGGAAATAACCGACCGGCGCGTTGTCCTTCAAGACGGCCGTCAAGCGGTACGCTCCCTGGCCGGCAGGTTCTACCTGCAGGTCGAGAAAATCGCTCGAGCTACGCGTGTCGACAATGTTCCAGCTCGTTCTGCCGAAACGGCGAACGAGTACGCTCTGGCGGGCGCTGGTTCCCTGGTCGACCGCTCCAAAGGAAAGGGCGCTGGGCGAGACTTCGACGTCGCCGCGGATTTGTCCACGGACCTGCAACTGCACCTCGGCAAACTGCGGCTCGTCGATCGTCACCGTGATCGTCGCACTGCGATTGCCCAAAAAAGCGCCTGTATTGAAGGTGGCCACAACGGCGGCCGATTCATAGGTCTTGAGCGTCTGTTTGGAAAGGGCAGCCGACGTGCAACCACAACTGGTTCGCACGCCTGCCAGATGAACGTCGACCGCATAGAGATTGCGGACTTCGAACTCATATTGCGTCTTGGCGCCGCGCGCCACCACGCCAAAGTTGTGCGCTTTAACCGGAAACATGTCACGCGCCCACTGCTGGGCAAAGAGCGGCCGACACGCGGCGGCTACGAGGAAAATTATCAAGCCTGTTGAGCGAACCACTGTCTTAGCCCCCTCGAAGGAAACCGGTTTATTCCACCGCAGCAAACGTAGCACCCCGGCGGGGGGCCGCTTGAAGAAATCGAGGGTCGCCGACGGCGTAACGCGTGGTCAGGGTCCGGTTCGAGCGATTATCACGCGTTTACCGCAGCCCGCGCCTCCGTGAAAGGCCGATCCGTGAAGAAGCGAAGCGGGTGAAGGGAATCGAACCCTCGTATTCGGCTTGGGAAGCCGACGCTCTACCATTGAGCTACACCCGCCCGGTTGCTGGAGTAGGATGGAGGGCGGCGTGTTGCGGCCTGGCGGCCGCCGACCACTGCCAAAGTATAAAGTATATCGCCGCGGGTCCCGGCCGGGCAAGAAGCGTTGGGGGACGGCATTCCAAAGCCGTCGCTCGAGGCAAAAACACAGTGTTTCAACGGCTTTGGAAAGACGCCCTACCGGTCAAAAACACTCCGGAGACGTCTTGCCGCACGGCGTTTCGATCTCTACCATCCGGCCGCATTGACGTACAACCACAAGCTCCTCGCCACCCGCTCCATGGCTCAGGCTATCGTGATCACCGTGCTGCTTGCGGCTCGTCCCGCCACGCACCCGGACACGCTGGTCGTCTGTCCCGAACGTTTTCGAGAGGCGTTTGCCCCCTGGGTGGAACATCGCAGGAGTCAAGGCCGGCACATTGTTCTGTTGAGAAGTCGTTCGGACCCCCGCCACATCCGAACGGCCATCCGGGACCGGGCGGGTTCCCATTTACGGTTCATCGTACTTGTCGGCGATGCCGCGCCCGACGCGGCGGCATCCGCGCCCGACGCGCTCGTGCCGACGTTTCACGTGCGCGCCAGGGTCAACATTCATTGGGGTTCCGAATCCCATATCGCCAGCGACGATGTGTATGCGGATCTGGACTCGGACGGAGTGCCGGACGTCGCGATAGGAAGACTTTCGTGTGATTCGCCAGAGGAACTGCGGCAGGTCATCGGCCGCATTCTCCGGTATGAAAAAAACCAGGATTTTGGCACCTGGAGACGCAGGATCAATTTTGTGGCGGGAGTCGGCGACTTCGGTGCCATGGCCGATCGAACCCTGGAGCTGGCAACCAAGGCGGTCATTCGCCAACACATCCCACCGGGATATTCGGTCAGCATGACCTACGCCAGTCCGAGCAGTCCTTATTGCCCTCATCCGCTCAACCTGCGTCGGACCGCGCTGGAGCGGTTGAATGAGGGTTGCCTCTTCTGGGCGTACATCGGCCACGGCCATGTGCTGTCATTGGACCGACCGGCGGTGCACGACGATCCGTTGCTTACTCACAGCGACATGCCGTTGTTGAACTGCCGGCGCGGCCAGCCGATTGCCGCGTTGTGGTGTTGCTATGCCGGCGCGTTTGACGCCAATCAGGACTGCCTGGCCGAACAAATGTTACGCGCCCCGGGAGGACCGGTGGCCGTGCTGGCCGGCTCGCGCGTTACGATGCCATACGGAATGGCGGTGCTGGGCACGGAGCTTTTACATGCGGTGTTTCGAGACCGGCACGATTGCCTGGGGATGGCCATACTCAGCGCCAAACAGCAATTGTTGCGGGCCGAGCAACCGACGGCGCAGCGGGCGGCGTTGGATCAGATTGCCGCCAGCCTGAGTCCTCGCCCCGCTCAGTTGGCAGAGGAGCGCCACGAACACATGCATCTATTCAATTTGCTGGGCGATCCGCTGCTGCGGATCAAGGTTCCGCAGCCGTTACGCGTAACGGTACCTCGTCTTGTGGCGGCCGGTCAGCGCCTGACGATTCATGCCGATTCGCCAATACGGGGACGCGCGGTGGTGGAGCTGGCTCGTCGCCGCGGATCGCTGCCTCAAGAAGCGCATCCGTCGCCGCGTAATGTGGCGGGCCAGAGTGCTTCGCGCGAATCGTCGCTGCGCGCGTATCAGGCGGCCAATGAAACGCGGCTGGCCGCGGCGGAAATGGATGTCGGCGTGGGACGCTTTCATGCCGCGCTGCCGGTGCCGCGGGAGGCGCGTGGCACGTGCCGCATCCGCATCTTTGTCGAGGGAACCGACAATTTCGCGGTCGGCTCGGCGCCGGTGCGCATCGTCTCGGATCGCACGGCCCGCCTTCCGGGCCCTTCCACCGACACTCGTTGAAACACGCCCACTGCTGCCGCGCCGGCGGCGGGATACGGTGCGGCTGGCTGCCCGGATGGATGGGTGCTGCTGGGCCCGCGCCCCGACCTATTATCGCCGCCGGCGCCGCTGCCAGACGGCCAGGCAAGCCGTGCCGATGAGCATCATGGCGCCGGTGCTGCCTTCGGGAATCTCAATTTGCGAATAGGTCTGATCCACGTAGGACATCGTGACCGAACCGGTTTCCGTGGCGAACGCTATGATGTCCTTCCTCACGTTCAGTACCGTGCGCGGACTGAACTCGGTCCAGTCGATGGCCACGTCTCCGGCACCTTCGTCGGAGAAGATAGACATGAAGTTGTCACCGCTCGTATCAAAGGTGAACGACTCCGTGACGGAGATGCTGCCCGTATCGCCGAGCAATTCGGGGTTCCCGGCCAGGTGCGCGTCGACAATTCTCCGCATCGGGTCGAGCACCATGACGCGATAAGTGATCAACGCGTCCGATCCTCCCTGCGAGGAAAACAGGTCCATAAAGGCGCCTTGAAAGCGGAGTCCAAAATTCCCCATTTCATCGGTAATGGGAACGACATTGACCATATCGGGGGGAGGCATTTCACCCGACCATTCGTAGGTGAACTCATCGAACTTCTTGTCGCCGGAGACAATTTCGTCTTCCGGTCCCAGCAGGTCGGACAGCTTGACGGACACGGTTCCGGCTTGGGCCGGCAGGCATGCCCAAGCCACGATGGCAGGCAGCATTAATCCGAGAAGAAAAATTCGCGC
>Ga0315534_1001909_pt1 | contig 14388 bp, 10 predicted proteins | sample SalMarSW160240MG_FD_203094 | JGI IMG/M metagenome (GOLD analysis project Ga0315534, IMG submission 203094) | Salt marsh sediment microbial communities from the Plum Island Ecosystem LTER, Massachusetts, United States - Salt Marsh Sediment SW1602-40 ... | reverse complement strand
TTGATCTCCTCGGGCATGGTTCGGTTGAAGCTGCGCAGCCCCGCCTCCACGTGGGCCACGGGCAGGTGGAGCTTGGCCGCAGACAGGGCGCCGGCCAGGGTGGAGTTGGTGTCGCCGTAGACTACGACACAGTGGGGCTGCTCTCTGATCAGGGTCTCCTCGATCCCCACGAGCATTTCCCCGGTCTGTCTGCCGTGGCTGGCCGAACCCACGCCCAGGTTGTAGTCAGGCTCCGGGATGCCCAGTTCGTCGAAGAACACGGCCGACATGGCGTAGTCGTAGTGCTGGCCGGTGTGGATCAGCACGTGCTGGTGCTCTTTGCGCAGCTCTCTGTCCAGCGGAGCTGCTTTGATGAACTGAGGGCGGGCACCCACGATGGAGGCGACTTTCATCACCGGTGCTCAGCGGTTGCCCACGCCGGCGTAGAAGAAGCCCAGATCCCGAGCCTTCTTCTTGTCGAAGAGGTTCCGGCCATCGATGAGGACGGGAGTAGCCAGCCAGGCTTTGAGATCGGCCAGGTCGAGGGCGCGGTACTCTTCGTGGGCCACCATCAGGATAACGCAGTCGCTGCCGGTGACGGCTTGCTGGAGTGGAGCATCGTACTCCTCGAAGAAGGGATCGTGGATGGTGACCTTGGTCCCTAGCGCCTTCAACCGTTCCACCAGCACGATGGTCGGCGAGTTACGATCGTCGGCAGTGTTCTCCAGATAGGAGTATCCCAGGACAATCACCTTCGCTTCCCCGATGTCCTTGCCTGCCTCTGCCAACCCCTCCTCGGCCAGCTCAGCCACGTGGAGGGGCATGTGGTCGTTGATCCCTCGGGCCGTCGGTATGAGCTGGGCCTGGAGCTTGCCTCTGGTCCCGTACAGCAGCAGCCAGGGGTCTTTGGGGATACAATGACCGCCGACGCCAGCCCCGGGTAGGTGCATGGCCCTGAGAGGGGACTTGTTCACCAACTCCCGCACCCGATAGACGTCAGCCCCGACGTTCTCGCACAGGAGAGCCATCTCGTTGGCCAAGGCGATCTGCACGTCCCGGTAGGTGTTCTCCGTGGCCTTTACCAACTCCGCCGTCAAGACGTCGGTGAGGTCCAGGTCGGCCTCGACGAGGTGCCTGTACAGCTCTCTGGCCAACTCGGCAGCGTAGGGGGTCGAACCGCCGATCACTCTGCTGCAAGTCCGCAGATTTGCCAGCAGCTTGCCAGGCATAACTCGCTCCGGGCAGTGGACGAGATGAAAACCCTCGTTGGCCTTCTTCCCTGAAGTCTCCTCGAGGAGAGGCCTGACCACCCCTTCCATGGTCCCAGGGGCGATAGTGGATTCCACGATCACCAGAGCACCCGTCTGGATAGAAGGTCCCAGGTCCCTCAGAGCGCCCTTCAAGGCCTCGTATCTAGGGGCCTTGGAGACGGCATCCACCGGCGTCTCCACCGCAATGAGGATCACGGAAGCTTCCCGGCAGTCCTGGGGATCGTTGCTGACCTGCAACCTGCCGCTCTGGATGGCCTCTTTCAGCAACTCAGCCAGTCTGGGCTCGTGTCCACTGATGGGGCAGATGGCTGCCGCGATCTGTGCGGCCTTGTCGTGATCGCGCTCGATGCCCAGGACCCGGAACCCCGCGTGGGCCAGCGCACAGGCCACCGCCAGCCCCACGTACCCCAGCCCGATCACGGCCGTGACTGCCCGCTTGCTGCGGATGGCCTCCGCCAGGTCCTCCATGGCTCAGAACTCCACTATTCTGTGCTCCTGGCCAGAGTCGACCAGTGCCTTGGCCAGGGCGAGAGCCTTGATGCCGTCTCTGCCGGTCACGGGCGGTTGGGTTCCCCCTTCCACGCACCTCACGAACGACTCCAATTCCGCGTACAGAGGCTCTCTCTTCCCGATCTTGATCTTGATCATATCGCCTTCGCCGACGCCATTGAGCATGCCCAGTCTGTCCCAGTCGCTGTCGATGTACTCGTTCTCATACAGGTACAGGTCCTGGGTCAGGTAGTTGACCACGAACAGACCCTTCTCCCCGGTGACGTACAGCTCCCTCACCTTGGTTGGTGTCAACCAGTTTACGTCCAGGACGCCCACCACTCCGTTGTCGAACCTGAGCAGGCCCGAGAGGGAGTCCTCGTGCTCGGTGTGGATCTCTTGCTCGGTCTCGGCGTACACCCGCACCACGTCGGTCTGCGTCAAATGACACATCACGTCCAGATCGTGGGTGGCCAGGTCTATCACCACTCCCACGTCACGAACGCGATGAGGGAACGGACCCAGCCGGCGCACGTGGATCTGGAACATCTTGCCCAGTTGCCCGTCGTCGAGCCTACGCTTTAGCTCCACTACCGCCGGGTTGAACCGTTCCACGTGTCCCACCATCAGTGTGAGGCCCTTCTCCTCGGCTCGCGAGACCATCTCCTCGGCGTGAGATAGGGTGTCGGCGATGGGCTTCTCCACCAGCAGGTGGCATCCCTGGCCCGTGGCCTCCAGGGCGACTTCGTGGTGTAGCCTGGTGGGCACAGCGATAGAGACCACGTCTGGTTTCTCCTCGCCCAACAGACGCCTATAATCTGTGTAGTACCTGGCTCTGTATCGAGAGGCCGTCTGTCTGGCTGAGGCAACGTCGATGTCAGAGACAGCCACCAGGGCCACCCCGTCGAGTTCGTCGTATACTCGTGCGTGGTTCTTGCCCATGGAGCCCGCGCCGATCACGGCAGCCTTGATCATAGCTTCGAAACCTCACTGGCTATCTTGTCCAGCTCCTCTGGGGTGAGGCCGGGGTGGACGGGAAGCGAAAGGACTTCGCGGCTCATCCTTTCGGCCACCGGCAGCGAATCGTCGAACCCCAGTTCTCGGTAGAGGGGCTGTTGATGGACCGGGAGAGGGTAGTACACCCTGGCTCCGATGCCCGCCTGGGCCAGCTTCTCCAGCGCTCCGTCGCGGTCGTGCCTCACACGCACGGTGTACTGGTGGAAGACGTGCTCGTATCCCTCCTTCACTCGTGGTGTGACCACGTTGGAGAGTCGCTCGGTCAGGTAGGAGGCGTTCTCGATGCGCTTGCGGTTCCATGAAGGCAGCTTCCTGAGCTGGACCAGCCCCATAGCGGCCTGTAGTTCGGTCATCCTGAAGTTGTAGCCCGGCGCCACGTGGTGATAGAGCTGGCTCTGACCGTGGTTCCTGATCAACCGGGCTCGCTCGGCTATCTTGTCGTCTCCGGTCGTGATCATGCCACCCTCCGCGGTGGTCATGTTCTTGCTGGGGTAGAAGGAGAAGCAGCCTGTCCCGTAGCTGCCCACCTTCTGGCCTCGAATGGCAGCACCGTGAGCCTGGCACGCATCCTCGATCACCACCAGGTTGTGCGTGCTGGCTAAGTCCATGATCCCATCCATGTTGCAGGGATAGCCGTATAGGTGGACGGGCATGATGGCCCTGGTGCGGGAGGTGACTTTACTCTCGATGAGCGCAGGATCTATGTTGTACGACTCTTCTTCTATGTCCACGAAGATGGGTCTGGCCCCCGTGAACAGGATGGAATTGGCGGAAGCGACGAAGGTGAAGGGCGAGGTGATTACCTCGTCCCCAAGACCGATGCGGTGGGCCAGCAGCGCTGTGAGCAGAGCGGTGGTGCCTGAAGAGGTGGCGATGGCGTGTTGCACCCCGCAAAAGCGGGCGAACTCCTCTTCGAACTCCTGCACCTTGGGCCCCTGAGCCAGTCGGCCCGACTCGAGGACCGCGAGAACTGCTTCCTTTTCTTCATTGCCGATCAAGGGCTTAGATATCGGAATCACGCTGCGCCTCATCGAGTTCGGATGTCAGGAGAGCGAAGCTGGCCTCGCAGATCTCGCATACCATCAGCCTCGGCTCTTCTTCTGTGCTGGACTCGGTTAGTCTTCTCCCGCATGCACAGACGTACCCCACGAGACTTGCCGGGCTACCTCGTACGAGTCCGTGATCGGGGACATCCTTGGTGACCACCGCGCCGGCCCCGATCATGGCACATCTGCCGATGACTACGCCAGGCAGGACCACAGCTCCAGCCCCCAGGGATGCCCCACGCTTGACGATGATGGGAAAGACCTCCCAATCCTCGTCTCCCTTCAGATCCCCGGCAGGGGTGATGGCGCGAGGGTACTTGTCGTTGGTCAGACAGACACCAGGGCCGACGAAGACGCCGTCCTCCAGGGTGACTCCATGGTACAGGTACGCTCCATTCTGTATCTTGACGTTGTCGCCGACGACCACGTCACGATCTATGTAGACGTCCTTGCCGATGATACAGTTGCGGCCAACCCTGGCGTTCTCCCTGATGTGGACGTAGTGCCAGACCCTGGTCTCGTCTCCCAGTTGTGCCTGGTCCGAGACCTCCGCAGTTTGGTGAATCAGCGCGTCTGCCATTTCCGTGCACCCTCCATCTAGCAGTGGCCCATCTGCTGGCGCAGGCTGGTCCAGGCCAGACGCGCCAACTGACGGTATAGGAGCCAGTCCGAGCTTTGCGGTAGGATCACGGTCGCCAACGAGTTACCGGAAAGCTTCATGTACAGCCACAGTCGAGCGCCCGAGGTGATGCCGTAGGAGATCGTGGTGGCCCACGCCGCCCCGGTGGCGCCGTATAGAGGGATCCAGGCCAGATCCAGCGCGACCTGGACCAGCAGACCGATCAGGCCCACGTAGGTGTTGAGGAGCGGCTTGCCACGGCCGGCGATGTCGTTAGCCAGGATTCGCCCAGCGCTCAAGAAGACGATGCCCGGCAAGAGAATGCGGAACAGGGGGATGGTGGCCACGTACTCCGTCGAGTAGAGTAGCACGATGGCCCAGTGACTGACCACGTAGAGTAGCACAGCGCCCATGGCGGTGATCAACAGAATGCTTCTGCTGACCAAGGGCGTGAACTGCTTCCTTTGTTGTTCGTTGGTCTCTGCGGAGACCGTGGGGAAGAGCACCACGCTGGCAGACTCGGAGACGAACCACAGCTTCTCGGCGAGCCCCACGGCCACAGCGTAGAATCCAACCGCTGCGGCAGGCAGGAATACCCCCAGGAGGAAGACCTCGACACGGTAGTTGAGGAAGCCCACGATGTTGCCGAGATGGGCTCTGACTCCGTAGCCCAGAGTGTGACGCACGTACTCCAGGTTGGGCCGGAACTGGACTCCCCCTGCTAGCCTCTTGATCCAGGGGAACAAGACTAGACAGAGCAGCAATGAGCTCAAGACGGTCGCCCAGAGAGCGCCGGCGATCCCCAGCCCCAGGACCACGGTAGCCAGTAGAACGAGCAGCAGCAAGAAAACCTTGTAGAGCAGCGTGGCCGCGTTGAATTCCTTGATGCGCCGCGCCCCCAACAGGATCTGGTTGACATACTGCTGGCCGAACAGGGTCAGGGGCACCATGAGGATAGTCAGCATCAGATACTGTGGGGCCACTGTGGGAAAGAAGCGGTCCTGGAGCAGGACGACGAAGATCAGCCCCAGGATGCTGGCCACGGATCCTGTGATGGCGCTGAGCACGATGTTGTTGCCCAGGACTTCTTTCAAAGGGTAGGTGTCCTGGGCCACATAGTAGACGGTAGCTGGTCCTATACCCAGATTGGTGAAAGTGACCAGCAACAAGGGGAAGAGGGTAGCTAGGGTGTAGATCCCGTTGCCCTCTGGACCCAGAGTGCGTGCTATGACCACGGAGGTGACCAGGGCCAGAACAAGCCCGGCTATCCTGGCCACGAGGGTCAGCGCGGTCTCTTTCGCGAAAGTCGCCGCTTTCATAGGTAGCCGAGCGCTCTCAACCGCTCTTCGATCTCAGCCTGATCCTCGTCGACATAGGGGGATACCTCCTCCAGACCAAGTTCGGTGGCCTGTGGCCTCTCGAATCGGACCTCCCGTCGACAGACCTCGCAGTCGGGCTTGAAGATCTCGGTGGTAACCACGCGCCCGTCGCAGTCGCCGGGGACCGCGCTGCCCAGGTAGTGCAGAGCCGTGGGCATAGCGTCCATGAGAGACAGAGGCGAGTCGAGCGTCACCCCCTCCCGGACGTCTTCTCCGAAGGCCACAAAGATACCCTCGCGATGATGGCAGCCCCGGATCTCGTCTCTTAGAGTACAGTAGTCATTGGCGAAGAAGGCGTTGGTGACGTTGTAACCATTGTGCAGATCCAGGATGATGTCTGGTGCGTGATGGGCGTACGGACCCTCGTACAGCTCTTCGCGCCTGTAGGCACGGCGTACGATGGGAGCGTCGGTCAGGGGATTGCAGAGCTGCTCCAGCTTCTCGATGATCTCACCTCGAACCCGCCGCCTCGTCTCTTGATCCGTGCCGAGGATCTGGATCGCTTTGCTCTCGGTGGCGTACAATTGATAGGCTGAGGCGAGGCTCCTGTCCCAGTCAACCTCATACTCGAGGTCTTTGCCCGCGGGAAGGTGGTCCCTCATGCTTTGAGGCACCGCCTTCTTCAACGAGGTCCACCAGTGACCAGGGATCAGCTTGCGGACGTTGTGGCCGGTGATACCCAGCTTCAGGAGAGCTCGGGAAACGCGCGAGGGGTGAAGCCGACCCTGCGCCAGCGCTCCCCGGCCCTCGAGGTCCGCGATCTGCTCCCAGCGAGAGAGCTCTGCCGTGCGACCCCTCTTGATGTGCATGTATCCTTGATCGAGGAGCCATTTGTTGACGTGAAAGTCCCACTGCTGTCCCTGAAGCCCGTGATCGGAAACCAGGATGATGGTGGCCTCGGGGAAGGCATGGGCGATGTCCTCAATGCAGCGGTCGATCTCGCGGTAACACAGCTCTACCACGTCTCTTCTGTCCCAGAAGTGGTGCTGGATCACGTCCGTGGCCCTGAACATGAGCATAGCGAAGTCCCATTCGTCACGTCTCAGAAGGGTCAGGAAACCTTTCTTATGCTTCTCAGTCACGGTCAAGACATCATCCACCAATCGTTGGCCCGACAGGTGGCTCTGACAGTTGATGCGGTAGCCGCCCGTAACCTGATGGAGAAGATCCGCCACCTCTGGCGGGGAGGTGAAGGGCGATTCTCGCGGTGTGAGCATGCCGGTCACCAGCACGCCGTTGATGGGGGCGGGCGGATAAGTCCCAGGGACGTTCATGACCACGCTGCGCCGGCCGTTCTGACTGAGGATCTCCCACAAGGTACGGGATCGGATATCGCGACTGCTAGTTAGCCTTCGCCTACCATCCTCCACGGTGAAGAAATCGAACACTCCGTGCCGCCCCGGGTTCTTCCCGGTCATGAACGAGGGCCACGCTGGTATGGTGGAGTAGGGAATGGTGCTCATCAGCGTAGCTCGGGTGCCTTCGCCGATCAGGCGCGCCAAACAGGGCAGTTGCCCCTTCTGGAGAAGAGGATCGATGACATCGAATGTGGCGCCATCCAGGCCTACGATGATCAGTTTGCGCTTCATGGGTAACGGCTGCTGAAAGGCTCAGGCGATGGGACAAGAGTCAGGTTGAGGGTTGTTAGTCAATTGTAGATTACCCCATACGCCTTGTCAAACATCGGGGGGCAAGGGTGTGGAACAACCTGGCCAGACCCATGGCGCGAAGGGTACTCAGAGGGACGGAAAGAAAGCTGGACTCAGCAGCGCTACGGGCGCGAATAGCTGGTGGTGGAACTGCTGCTCGCTCCGGCCCGGATGGGCCGGCGGAGGATCGCCGCGTAGACCTCGATGATCCTCGACGTCACGTGGTCGTAGCCGTATGTCTCCACGGCATACTGACGGATAGCCTGGGGATGGAAGCGTTCTCCATCGGCGAGCACCTCCAGCAGCGCCTCGCTCAGGGCAGCATCGTCTGCGGGCGGGACCAGTAGGCCGGTCTGTGGTGTGACGATGTCCTCGGGTCCGCCGCACCTGGTGGCCACGACTGGCTTCCCGCAGGCCATGGCCTCGGCCAGTACCACTCCGAAACCTTCGCTGAGGCTGGGCAATACCAGCACGTCAGACGCGTTCATCCAAAGGGGTATCTCGTCGTTGGGCCTCCCGCCAGTGAAGGTCACGGCATCGGCGATATCCAGTTCGGCGGCCAGTGCTCTGGCGGCTTTCTCGTATTTGCCTTCGCCCACGAGGATCAACTCCATAGGCCAGGCTGACGTGTGGCGCAACCTGTGGATAGCTCTCAAGAGGTAAGCTATGCCCTTGGATTCGGCGATGGCGCCTACGTAGAGCAGTTTCGACCCTTCAGCGTGCAGCCCTAGCCTGGCCCGAGCCTCGGACCGCGGCGCGGGGGCGAATTTGGCGACATCTACGCCGTTGGGTATGACAGTCATCTTCTCTGCTTCGATCCCGTGGCCCTGCACCAGGGCACGTTGCAGACTGCTGCTCACCGTTATCACGTGGTCCGCGCTGGACAGAGCCCAGCGCCCCAGCCTTCTCACCAGGCCGCGCTTCAGGTGGACGGTCACATCGCCGCCGTGAGCGGTGATCACCGTCGGCTTGCGGAGAGCGCGTCCCAGCATCACAGCCCCGAAGCCATCGGGATAGACGGTGTGGGCGTGGATAATGTCGATGGGAAGATCCCTCTCGATCTCGGTGGCCCAGCGCCGCAGAGATAGGTACAGTGAGCAGCCCAAGAGGCCGAAGAGGAGGTTTCGAGGAAGAAAGAGCACTCTGGGCCGTAGCACCTCGACGCCCTTTCGTCTCTCACAAGAAGGGAGTTGGGAGTAAGGGTACCAATTCTTGAACGCCTTCAGCGGGGGGAACCAGGGGGTGGGCGAGATGACCTTGACCCGGCAGAATCTCGAGAGGGCCACCGCTTCCTCTTCCACGAAGATGCCCAGAACGGAATCCGTGGCGCGCGGGTAGAGACGGGACACCACCAGGATGTTCAAATCACACGTCGACATCACTCTCCGCTCTGTATCTCCTGTGCAGGTTGATGACCGCCATACTCAGACCGAAATGGATCCACATAGGAGTGAAATGGATGGCACTGCTTGGGGACAGTGCTCCAAAGGTGTAGCCGGCGAGAGCGGCCAGGAGGGCCGTTGCTGCGAAGGCTGTGAGGGCCCGTTTCGTCGTCACGGCGACGCGGAAAAGAGCCCAGACTAGCCCGGTGTAGAACAGGAGGTATCCAACAAAGACGAGAAGGCCTCCGTTGACCAACACCTCCAGCCACCAGTTATGGAGATTGTAAACGGTCTCCAGGCCGGACATCTGCCTGAGGTGATACTCCGCGTTCCCCGGGCCCACGCCCAGGAGGCGGGAGTCCAGGGCCGCGGCCAGACCACCGGAGATGAGCTTGAGCCTGGTGCCGCCTGACCCTGTACCTGCCCCCATCTCGGTGCTCAGCGTGTCAAGACGCCAGTGTTGGACTCCTATGTCCGGCAACCGGAATCCGGGCAGTGCCCCTTGCATGCCCAGGTATGTGGCAAATACCACTACGCAGACGAGCGCGATGCCCAGCGCCCACTGCCACCGGCTGCTGCGCGTGCCGCGCCGGATAGCAAGTATGAGCAGGAGACTGGGGACCGCGAGGGCAAGGGCCAGCAGGTTGGTCCTGGAACCGGTGTAGAGCAGGCAATAGACGGAGAGCACGGAGCCGGCGATGGCGGCGAGCAGTGCCGATACGCGCCGGGCGAAGAAAGGTACGGCCAGCAGGAAGGGCAGCCAGAGGGCTATGTAGGTCGCGAAATCGTTTTGGTTGTAGAAGATGGACGTAATGGCCCATTGGTAACGTTCGGGCCTCCCTACCAGCCCGGACGTGGGCAGGCGGAAGTCGCTCACAATCTCCAGCAGCCCGACGGCCAGGGCTGCGCCGAAGACCGCGAACAGAAGGAGAAGCGTCGCGCGCAGGGTCTTGTCGCTGTTGATGGCCAAGACGCTCCCTGCGGCCAGAGAGGTCATCATCAGGAGAAAGATCGAGTAGCGTACGCCCGACGTCGTGTCGGCTGCCCAGAGCAGCGACACGAGCGTCCAGGCCAGCCAGAAGGCCAGTAAGAGAAGAAACGGAGTCACGTACACCCTTCGTGGGAACCTGCGATGATAGAGGATCCAGCATGCGCCGCCCAGGCCCAGAGCCATGTACAGGATACGAAAGGCGGATAGCGTCCTGAGGGTGGGCCAGGCGGCGACGGAGCCCAGGACTGCCAGGGGCAGCATGACCAGGAAGCCCCAGCGGAGGGCCTCAGAAGAAGACAGTTGCGCCAAGTAATGACGTACCATGAAGCATATCACACGGGTCCGCGCGTGGCTACTGTGGACGGACTCGCCGGCACAGCATTTCAGCGAGTTCGATTGTGGTGGAAGTGTGAGAACGTCCCGCTGGTTGGGTCTTGTCGGCGAGCGTTTTCTTCACGTGCGGCTATCATATCGCAGAAGCGAGCTCGACGCTACACCCTGGGCTCTAACCGTCATGGGGTTAGACGCCGATCAGGATGGGGAGAGCGTTGACCAGGGGCGAGGACTCGCTTGCGGTGCAGGCATTGAGCAGCAGGTTCGCTCGCGACGGCGAGAAGCGTACACCTCCAACTCGTATGCCCATTGGCGACTGGCGGCTATCGCAGCCCGGCGTGCGGACCAACCGGTACGGGAAGCGCGAGGCACCTCAACACCGCTAACGGCCACACCTGAACTGCGTGACCAGGTTCACGACTAGTTCCTGGTCTTCCTCGGTGATGCTGTTGTGAAACGGGAGCCGCGCCAGCCGGTCGCTCACGTCCTCCGTTACGGGACAGTCCCCGGCCTTTCCGCCGAAGCGCCGTCCCATCCTCGACAGGTGCAGGGGAAGGTAGTGAAAGACACTGGCGACGTCATTGCTCTTCAGGTAGGCGATGAAGGCCTGGCGCTCCTCGAGTGACGGGAGCAGCAGGTGGAATAGGTGATATGGTTGTTCGCAGTACTCTGGCACCGTGGGTAGATCCACCCCATTCTCCGCCGCCCAGTCCTCTAGGTTGTCGTAGTAGTACTCCCAGATACGCTGGCGCTGGGACTGGATCTGGGCACGAGCTTCGAGTTGGGCACAGAGAAACGCCGCAAGGATGTCCGACGGGAGATAGCTGGAGCCATAGTCCACCCACGTATACTTGTCCACCTGTCCGCGGAAGAACCGGCTGCGGTCCGTGCCTTTCTCTCGGATGATCTCTGCTCGGTCTACGTATCGGGTATCGTTGATAAGGAGCGCTCCTCCTTCGCCACAAGTGAAGTTCTTCGTCTCATGAAAGCTCAATGTGGCCAAAGCTCCGAACGTCCCAAGATGACGGCCCTTGTACTTCCCGAAGAGGCCGTGGGCGTTGTCTTCCACGATGGCCACATCATGTCGCTGGGCGATCTCACAGATCTTGTCCATCTCACACCCCACACCCGCGTAGTGCATGACCACGATGGCCCTCGTCAGTGGGGTGATCAGTCGCTCGAGTCTTGCTTCGTCCACGTTCAGCGTATCTGGGCGGATATCGACGAAGACGGGCTGCGCTCCGCGCAGGACGAAGGCATTGGCGGTAGTGACGAAGGTGAAGGAAGGGATAATGACTTCGTCGCCCGGCTGGATGTCGAGAAGTAAGGCTGACATCTCCAGGGCGTGAGTGCATGATGTGGTGAGCACTGCGCTGGGAATACCCAATGCTTCTTCGAGGAGGGCGTTACATCGGTGAGTGAACGGTCCGTCGCCGGAGAAATGGCCGTTGGCGATGGCCTCTTGCATGTACTCGAACTCTCTTCCCGCTAGGGAAGGACGGTTGAAGGGAATGTAGGCCATGGGTCCCTCTTGCTAGTGTAGTGTGCTTCGCCTGCTCGTTCGGCACTGGAGCCGGTGAGACTGTTCACCGGCTGTGGTAAGTGGCGAGGCGAGGGGTCGCCTTTTGCTATGATACAGCAAACGGGGAATGGAGGCTAGGGGAAGTGCCAACAGGTGCAAACAAGAAAGAGGCTTCCAGCATCAAACGCTGGAAGCCTCTCTGTAGCGTCGAATGGACACCTAGAGGACAGGGGTCAATTCTCCAGACCATTGTACATGGCGTGATAGATGTACCCCGAGCCCTTGACGTGGTCTTGAGTGATACCCACGATGCCCACCGGATTATCAGTGGTGATGATCGCAGGGCCGGACCAGTTGTTGCCAAGGACGTTGAAGGTCGATGCAGGCACGGCCGCATTGTACCTGGTGTTGTATCCGTGGGAAGAGTTGGCCGGGATGGTGTCATCGAACTCCACACCGACGGTGCCGTCTGACTTGAGGAACTTTACGTGCACATCAGCCTCGTTGTCGGGGTCCAAATTCTGGACTATCAAGCCTGAGTACCCCGTCCACGCAGCCCCGTTCTTGGTCCGATACAATCGCGGGAAGATCTGCGTGCTGGCTCCTCCTGGGACGCCCTGATACGTGCCAGCCAAGCCACCGCTGGGGTAGCGGATGGTGGAGCAGACGCCTACAATGGGGTCAGTCGAGGAGATGATCACCGAACCCAGGAACCTATCCCCCAAGGCTTCGAAGACCTCTGGAGTGGCGCCGTTGATTCCGTACCGGGTGTTGTATCCGGCCGAGGATAGGGCGGGGATAGTGTCGCTGAAGGTCAGCAATGGCGCACCACCGTCTCGGTCGTAGTAGGAATGGTGAACCGAAATCGGGTAGGTCGCCATGTTCTGGACGACGATCGAGCTCCAGTCAGATGCGCCTCTCCACGTCCCCGTGAAGTCCCTTCTCTTGATGAAGGGCATGTAGATCTCGGTGTCGTCAGCAGGCACGAAGGGGTTGTAGGCCGCCGCGTAGCCCTGACGGTAGTGCATCACGACCGCGCCGGCGATGTCCTGGTCGGAGGTGACGCGCAAGGCCCCAAACCAGGGGGCTGACAGGGTCGTCGGCACGTTGGGGTTGAGCGTGGGATCCCACAGGTCGTAGCTTTCCTGCGAGTCTGGCTCGAGAGTGTCGGTGAAGGGATTGCCGGTGACCCCCACGCCATCGCGATCGCGGTATTCCATCGAGATCTCGCAGTCCACAGTGTCCACGCACTGCACCGTGACTATGGATCTCTGGTGTGCGGTCATCATGACGTACGGGAAGAAGATGTCATTGGCACCTTCCGAGTAGCCGACGTACGACGCACCGCTCCAGCCGTCGCCTGTGGGGACGTTCTGCCAGTACAGCTCGGCAATGGAGGCTAACTCGCGATCCGAGTACAGCACCATCGATCCAAGCCAGTCATTACCCACGCCTGAGTCGGAGGCGGGGAAACTGGTGTTGCCCAGATTGTCGATAACAGCGCCAATCGTGTCGTCCGGGTTGCCATCTTGATCTACGTAGGCTGCCACCACGTTGGCGTCCTCGGTTTCATCCAGGTTCATGACCCAGATGTCGCTGCTGCCCTGCCCCACGGACTGGTCAGGGAATTTGGCCACAGCCACGGATGCCGTCAGCAAGAGAGCCAGCACCGCTGCTACTCCCACCAACATTTTCACTCTCATGACTAAGTCTCCTTTCAGGGTACACTCCACCGCCGACACGTTCCTGTCTCGCCTGCGCCCATTATAGGGTGACAGGGTCCGTGAAGTCAATACCCCTTTTGGGTAGTCCGCTGGGTTTGGGCGCTTGCTGCGTTTCGACCTGCCGCCCGATGTGAGCCTCTCGCCCTCAGTCGCAGCCTCTGCCTGGCTGCCCTAACGCGGTTCGTGCTCCTCCCCCTTCCCAAGGACTACAAACCGCCCTCTGTGGCGGGCGACAGTGTTACTGTGCCCCCGGGGATGGAGTGGCCGTCCTCATCCCAGACCGGCAGCCGGTCTCCTGTTGCCCAGTAGTACACACCCAACGAGATGCTGTACTCGTCCGGATGGGCGCCTTGCGGCAGGTGTATCTGGTACTCGTCCCTTACCACCTCGCCCGGTGACCAGCTAGAGGTGGCGCGATCCCCGCTCTGAAGTAGTCTGTCCTGCTGGGCCACCACATGGCCGTCCGACCCCACGAGGTGTATGAATACCGTGTAGTCGAGGTCCATCTTGGCCAGAGCCCGCCACCACAGGACTATACCCAAGGTCCCCACGGTGTCGCCGCTCTCGCGATCCAGGTCATATCCGAGAAGCGCCAGCTCCATGCCCAGACTTCGCCGGATGCGGTTGGGGATGTTCTCGTCAAGGGACTGGGAGAACTGCTGAACCCTGTTCTGTGCCCATTCGCTGGAGGGATCGAGTCTCAGTGTTTGCTGGTAGGCTTCCATGGCCTTCTCGGTGTTGCCCAGTTCTCGATAGGTTTCGCCCAGAAGGAGGTACAGCCACGCATTCTGGGGCTGCATCTCTATGGCCTGGTGATAGGCGGCGAGCGCTCTGTCGGGCTCCTCCAGATTGCGATACACATTGCCCAGGCCCATGTAGGACTGCCAATAGGCAGGATCTGCGTTCAGACTCTTTTCATAGGCTTCTACGGCCTCTCTCAGCATCCCGGACTGCTCGTAAGTAACCGCGAGACCCCAGTAGGCATCC
>Ga0315534_1001907_pt1 | contig 14396 bp, 10 predicted proteins | sample SalMarSW160240MG_FD_203094 | JGI IMG/M metagenome (GOLD analysis project Ga0315534, IMG submission 203094) | Salt marsh sediment microbial communities from the Plum Island Ecosystem LTER, Massachusetts, United States - Salt Marsh Sediment SW1602-40 ... | reverse complement strand
TATGCGGAAGTATTCGGACTCAAGGCGCTTAACGTGCATGGCACGCTGTGGGAAGCGCCGGCGGGGATCGCCTATCGCCGCACCAATAATCCGATCCCCGCAATAAGCTTGTTCTGCGGGCTGATTCGATCGCGCGTCGCCGAAATAACGGCTGAATACCGTCCGAGTCCGCCGACATGACTAAATTTTATGGGCGCGTCTCGGATTTCTATTGGACAACAGACGCATCCAACGTGAAATCTGTTGAAATGATATTCCTTAGACCTTGTGTATCGCACGGGGCTGATCGGCGTTTGGATGCCAGGTCGTCGCAGCCGGAATGCTGTGGAGAGTCTAGATGCCGGTGATTAAAGACCCCGATACGGGGCTTGAGTTCTACGAACTTAGTCACCCATGGGGCATGTATACGCCGATTTTTCCTGGCTATGAGGAAATCAAGCTGGAGCGATTGACCTATCACGCCAAGCATGGCGTGATGACGCATAAGATCACCGCGATTTTCCACACCTCGACGCACGTCAATGCGCCAATCCACCTGATCCCCGAAGCACCGGCAATTGGCGATCTGCCGCTGGAGCGCTTCTTCGGCAGCGGCGTGGTCTTGTCGATCCCCAAGGGCAAATGGGAACTGGTGGAGCCGGCCGATCTTAACCGGGCAAAACCCGAGATTCTCGAGGACGACATCGTCATTATCAACACGGGCTGGCATCGCAGATATAGCGATAGCCAGGACTATTTCGGGCACGCTCCCGGCTTGAGCAAGCAGGCGGCGGAATGGCTGTGCGCGCGCAAAGTCAAACTCGTCGGCGTCGACACTGGCACCGTCGATCATCCGCTCGCGACCTCGATCGGCCCGCATCGCAACGGCCCCCAAATCAAGTATCTTTTGCCGGAATACAAAAAGGCGACTGGGCGCGAGGCGATTGCCGATTTTCCCGATTGGAATCCCGCGCACCGCACGCTGCTCTCCGCCGGTATCCCAACAATCGAGAATGTCGGCGCTGATCTGGACGAAGTGTCGGGCAAACGCTGCACGTTCCAGGGGTTCCCGTGGCGTTGGCTCGAAGGCGATGCCTGTGTCATTCGTTTGGTCGCGATGCTCGACCCTTCGGGCGCTGTCCGCTTGGAGTCGGGCGCGAACTGAATTTCACCTGCCAGGCCGACAAGAACACGTCACCGCCCCCGATCCTGGAATACGCAAGATGGCTCCGACCCGCACGCAAGGACTGAAGTTCTACGATCTCAGCCACCGCTGGGGACACGGCATGCCGCAATGGCCGTCACGCGCCAATCTCAATGTGCGCGTGCTCGAATTCCACGCCAAGGACGGCCTCTTGGTGCAGCAGTTCGAGGGCATCATGCACCGCGGCACGCACATGGACGCCCCGATTCATGTGCAGGAGAACACCCCGACGATCACCGGCTATCCGCTGTGGCGGTTTTTCGGCACCGGAGTCGCGGTGTCGATCCCGAAGAAGAAATGGGAAGTCATTACGCCCGCCGATCTCGAGGCGGCCGAGCCAAAAATCCGCCGGCACGACATTCTAATGATCAATACCGGCAGTCACCGCATCTATGGCGACAATCCTGATTATTTTGCCTACTCGCCGGGTCTGTACAAAGAGGCCGCGGAGTGGATCGTCGAGCGCGAGGTCAAGCTCGTCGGCATCGACGTGCAGGCGCTGGACCATCCGCTCGGCACCTTTCTCGGGCCGCATGGACCCGGGCCGGCGCAGCCGCACCTCAACGACGAATACAAGGCGCTCACCGGCCGCGACATCATCGCGGACTTCCCGTATTGGGAACCGGCGCACAAGATCATGATGACCAATGGCATCCCCGGCATCGAGAATGTCGGCGGTGAGCTCGACGCCATCACCGGCAAGCGCTGCACCTTTTTCGCCTTCCCCTGGCGGTGGCCCGACGGTGAAGGCTGTGCGCTGCGCGTCGTCGCTGTGATCGATCCCGAGCAGCGCTTCCGCTTCGAAACCGGCCATTGAACGAGAGCGCGCTCTTTCTCCGACTAACGGCGGCCGACGATGATATCTGACGTTCTTCGCAATCCGGCGAAACTGTTCGAGGTGAAGGATCGCGTCGCGATCGTCATCGGCGCTTCCGGCACCTATGGGCGCGCGACAGCAATCACGCTGACCGCGCTCGGCGGTCGCGTCCTGCTCGCCGCCGGATCAAAGGACGAGCTTGCTCAGGTCGCGGCCGAGCTGCGCGAGATCGGCGGCGATCCCGGCGTCATCGTGCGCCGTCCCGACAGCGTGGAGGACGCGCAAGCCATTCTCGACGCCGCGCTCAACAAGTTCGGCCGCGTCGACCAGCTCGTCGTCGGCTCCGGGTTGAACAAGCCGAGCTTCATTCACGAACAGCCGTTGCAGGACTGGCAGGACGTGATGAATGCCAATGTGCGTGGCCCCTGGCTGATGGCCAAAGCGGTCGGCACCTATTGGATTCAGAACCACATCCGCGGCAAGGCGGTCTTCATGTCTTCGGTGCGCGGCCGGCACGGCAACTACTCAGGCTATACCGCTTATTGCACCTCCAAGGGCGCAACGGACGCGCTTGTGCGTGTGCTGGCGACCGAATGGGGTAAGTATGGAATCACGGTCAACGCGATCGCGCCGACGGTTTTTCGCTCGAAGCTCACCGAATGGATGTACGGCGACAACGAGATCGGTCAGCAGACGCGGGCGCGCTCCCTGTCGCGGATTCCGCTCGGCCGGCTCGGGGAGGTCGAAGACCTCATGGGCATCACCGTCTATCTGCTTTCTCCGGCTTCGGACTTCTGCACCGGCCAGATCATGTATGTGGACGGCGGCTATACCGCGGGATGAAAGGTATAAATTTGGCCGGGCGCAAATGATCAAGCGAAGGCGTCTCGCGGCATGACCAGGCAGAGGATCGGCGTGCTCGGCGGCGGTCTGATGGGGCACGGCATCGCTTATCTGTTCGCTGCCGCCGGCCATCCCGTAAGCATATTCGAACCGGCCGCCTCGGTGCGCGATGCCCTCCCGACGCGCCTCGAAGCGATCCGCAAGCTGCTCGATGGGGACACCACAACCCTGCCGCGGATCGCCATCCGCGACCGCCTCGCTGATGCGGTGATCGACACCGATGTCGTCATCGAAGCGGCGCCGGAAAAACTCGATCTCAAGCAGAAAATCTTTGCCGAGGCGGAGGCGCTGGTCGCCCCCGATACCATTCTCGCCAGCAACAGCTCGGCGCTGCGCCCTACCGATATCGGCCGCGACCTCGTCCGTCGTGATCGCATGATCGGCACCCATTTCTGGAATCCACCGCACCTCGTGCCGCTGGTGGAAGTCATCGAGACCGAGGTGACGAGCGCGGCGACGGTCGAGGCGACCATGCGGCTGATGCGCGAGGCCGGCAAGAAGCCTGTGCATGTCCGGCGTGATGTTCCCGGCTTCATCGGCAATCGCCTCCAGCATGCTCTCAAACGCGAGGCGATCGCATTGCTTGCGGACGGCATCGCCGATGCCGCGACGATCGACGAAGTGGTGAAGGAGGGGTTCGGCGCCCGTCTCGCGGTACTTGGGCCGCTCGAGCAATCCGATCTCGTCGGGCTCGAACTTACCCTCGATATTCACGAGACCCTGCTCCAGCATCTCGACTGCACAAAAGGACCGCACCCGCTGCTTCGGCAGAAGGTGGCCGAGGGCAAGCTCGGAATGAAGACCGGAGAGGGGTTCCGACGCTGGACGGAGGAAGAGGCGGAGGCGGTGCGCACCCGGCTGAGCCGGTTCCTGGCGACGCTTGTCAAGCGGCCGCTGTCCTAGACCGGATGTTCGCGGAGGCCGTTTTACCGCGGCTCGCATGCTGGCGGCGTCAAGCCAACCTGAGGCATCACACCGCGCTTCGACGCCGCCGTCGGACGGTTGATGGCGGGCGTTGTCGACGATCAATTTCTTCTCGACGCAAATAGCTTTGGAAGTCGCATAAGTTGCGTCGGTATAGAGATGGACAGGCAAAGATACCTGAGGTAGATCGCGAACGTCCGACGCGAGTGGAATTTGCCGACCGCGCAATGATTGTTTCCGACATAGGCCCGCGCATTGCAATGACTTTTGCGAATCCGCTTTTGGTCGAGCCCTCCCCCCCCCCCCCCGCCCGTGTTGTCATCATCGGCGCCGGCACGATCGGGCCTGACATCGGTTACTACCTGAAGGCCGCCATTCCAGAACTGACGCTCCATCTGGTGGATGTCGCGCAGGCGCCGCTTGATCGCGCTATTCAACGTTTCGAAAACTATGCGCGTAAAGCCGTCGAGCGTGGCAAGTTCAGCAAGGCGCAATCGGAGAAAATCACGCAGAACCTGCACGCAACGCAAGACTATGCTGTGGCCGAAGACGCCGACTGGGTGATCGAAGCCGCGACTGAAAACCTCGAGCTGAAGCGTCGCATATTCGCGCGCCTGGAGGCGTTGGTGCGTCCTGACGCGATGCTCACCTCAAATACGAGCTCGCTTCCCGCCGAATGGATATTCTCCGAGCTATCCTCGAAGCATCGCGCCACGGTGACGCATTTTTTCGCACCGGCCTGGCGAAATCCGATCGTTGAAGTCATTCGCTGGCCGGGGGCTGATCCACGGTTGATCGAGGATTTGAACTGGATTTTTTGTATGACCGGCAAGGCGCCGCTCGTCACGGCCGATGTTCCGTGCTTCATGCTCGACCGGATTTTTGACAATTGGTGCAACGACGCAGGCCTGCTGCTCGATCGGGCGAGTGCCGCCGAGATCGACACGATCGCCACCGAATTCGTCCACGCCGGGCCATTTTTCGTGCTCAACCTCACCAATGGCAATCCCATCATTGTCGAAACCAACACCTTGCAAGCCGACGAGGAGGGCGAGCACTACCGTGCGGCGGCGGTTTTCCGTTCGGTGGAGAAATGGCGCACGGTCGCCCCGGGAAAAGGAGTCGAAATAGCGGATGAAACGCGGGCGCTGGTGCGCGATCACCTGCTGGGAATCCTGATTTCACAGACCGCGGACATTCTCGACCGCAATATCGGCACGCCCGCTGACCTCGAGCTCGGCTGCCGCCTTGCGCTCGCCTTCAAATCGGGGCCGCTCGACCTGATGCGCCGACTGGGTGATTCGGAGGTTCATCGCATCGTTGAACGCACAGAACGGGAGCGCCCGGGGCTGCCGGCGCCGCGCAGGCCGCTCACCCATTATCAGGACTTCGCCCGTCACGTCCTGGTCGATGAGATAGACAACGTCAAAGTCATTACGATCCGTCGCCCGGAAGCTCTCAATGCGCTCAACGACGAGGTGACGGACGAGATTCTCGCCACCATCCGGCGTTTCGAAGCCGACCCGGGCGTGCGCGGCTTTGTTCTCACCGGCTACGGCCCGCGCGCCTTCTCTGCCGGCGCCGAGATTGGCCGGTTTCCGAGCGTGCTCGGCGACGCGGAGGCGGCAGCGCAGTATTCGCGCGATTGCGCCCGGTTACTTGTGCATGTCGACGCGATGGACAAGCCGGTGATCGCCGCGCTCAACGGGATGGCGCTCGGCGGCGGCCTCGAAGTCGCGCTGCGCTGTCACAGCATCGTGGCGGTGCGCGGCGCCTATCTGCAGCTCCCCGAGATCACGCTCGGCATTGCGCCGGGCTTGGGCGGCATGGTTGTGCCCTATCGGCGCTGGCCCAAAGCGGCGAAGGCGTTTCACGACATGCTGCGTCGCGCCGACCGCATGTCCACAACGACGGCGCATGAACTCGGAATCATCGACGAGCTCGCGGGCGACATTCCGAGCCTGATCAGAGCAGCGGTTGCGCGCGTAAGCGCCTTGTCCGGACATCTTGTTCGACCGATCGACGGGCCGGTTTCAATCGAGGAGCCCCTGCCCGTCGATCCGGTAGCCGCCAATGGCCAACGACTCAGCGCCGAGGTTCTGCGCATCATCGGGGCCGCCATTTGCGACGCCGCGGCGGCGCCGACTTTCAGCGCGGCGCTCGAAATCGGTTATCGTGCGTTTGCCGCAAGCGCGTGTACCGCGGCCGCGCGTGAGGGCATCAATGCCTTCTTGCAGCACCGCCCGCCAGATTTTTCCAAGACGGGCTGAGCAAGCGGGATCGGCGCCGCACCGGCGTTTCGTCTTGGTCACGGTGTTTTGTTTTTTTGCGAGCCACCCGCTTCGCCGGACAGTCGTCCTCGTTTCTTATTGCACCAGCCCGAGATAGGTTTTCAGCACTCGCGGATTGGCGGCGAGTTCAGCGGCCGGCCCTTGCAGTACGATTTCGCCCATTTCCAGAACATAGCCGTAATCCGCGACCTGGAGTGCCGCGCGCGCATTCTGCTCAACGAGCAGAATCGACACGCCGGCCTTTTTCAGATCAGCGATCACCTGAAAGATGTCGCGCACGATGCGCGGCGCGAGACCAAGGCTCGGTTCGTCGAGCATCAGGAGCTTCGGTCGCGCCATCAGTGCGCGGCCAAGCGCCAGCATCTGCCGCTCGCCCCCGGAGAGCGTGCCGGCGAGCTGCGTTCGGCGCTCCTGCAGCCGTGGAAACCGCTGGTATACGGCATCCATCTCCTCGGCCACATCGCGCGCACCGCGTCGGATGTGGGGAAAAGCACCGAGCAGCAAATTGTCTGCGACCGGCATATCGCTGAACAGTTCGCGCCGTTCGGGAACGAGACACAGCCCATGTCTGACCCGTTCCTCGGTCGAGTCCTCCGAAATGTCCCGTCCGCCATACAGCACCGTGCCGCGACTAGGCACCAGCCCGATAAGCGCCATGAGAAGCGTCGTCTTGCCGGCGCCGTTCGGACCGATGACCGTCGCGATGGTGCCTTCCGGCGCGCTGAGGCTGACGCCGCGCACCACGTTTACTTTGCGGTAGCCGACCGAGAGATCGCGCACCGCGAGTTCGCTCATACGACGCTCCCAAGATAGGCTTCGATCACGGCCGGATTATTTTGAATTTCCGGCGGCGAGCCCTCAGCCAGCTTCTCCCCGAAATTCATTACCACGATGCGATCGACAAGACCCATGACGAACTCCATGTCGTGCTCGACCAGCAGCACGCTGACGCCGCCTTGGCGCAGCCGGCGCACGAGATCCGCGAGCGCTTGCTTTTCCATATAGCGTAGCCCCGCGGCCGGCTCGTCGAGCAGCAATAGTGCGGGATCGGCACAAAGCGCGCGCGCGACCTCGATCAAACGTTGCGAACCGAGCGGCAAGGCTCCCGCTGGCTCGAAAAGCTGCGATCCGAGACCGACCCAATCGAGCCGTTGCGCGGCTTCGTGTTGCAAGCCGCTTTCTTCGGTTCGGTCGAGCCGCAAGCTCGCAGATAAGACGCCGGCGCTCCCGCGTAGATGCGCGCCAATTGCCGCGTTTTCCAGCACCATCATCGACGGGATGATGTTGACGTGTTGAAACGTGCGCGCAATGCCGCGTCGCGCGATCTCGCGCGCCGGCAGGCGGTCGATGCGCTCGCCGCGGAAACGGATCTCGCCTTCGTTCGCCGGCAAGATGCCGGTCATCAGATCGAACACCGTGCTCTTGCCGGCCCCATTCGGACCGATCAGGCCCAGCACTTCACCCGCCCGCATCTCGAACGACAGGCCGCTGACGGCCGCTAGCGCCCCGAATCGCTTGGTGGCGTCCCTGATGTCGAGCAACGGCTCGCCGCGTGGCGGTTGAATGCGCGCCGGCAGCGCCGGCGCAGTCGCCCGCGGCAAAGTGGCCTTCTCGGCCGGCAGCAAGGCGGCGAAAAAGGGCACCAGCCCGTCGCGCGTACGGTGAAGCAGCAGTATTGTCAGCAGGCCGAAGACGACGATTTCGTAATTGCCGCTCTGATTTATAATGCTTGGCAGGATATCCTTCAGCCACTCCTTCAGCATGGTCAGGAGGGCGGCGCCGATGATTGCGCCCCAAACTTCCGTCGATCCGCCGATCACAGCCATGAAAAGATATTCGATGCCGGCGTTCAAGCTGAATGGCGTTGGGTTCACATAGCGCAGGAAAAGTGCGTACAGCCAGCCCGAGAGTGCAGCGAGCAGCGCTGCATAGACGAACAGAATGATCTTCAGGCGGCTGGTGTCGACGCCGAAGCTCTCCGCCATTTTGGTCCGACCCTTGATCGACCGTATCGCTCGCCCGGTGCGGGAGTCCAAGAGATTGTCGACCGCAATGAGGGCCACCAGGGTAATCGCCCAGATGGGGTAATACATGTGCCGGCCATCGCCGAGCGACCAGCCGAAGAGCGATAGCCGGGGAATTTCCGCGATGCCGGAGTATTTCCCCAGCATCTCCAAATTGCCGAACAGGAAATAGATCGCGATGCCCCACGCGATCGTGCCGAGCGGCAGGTAATGGCCCGACAATCGCAAGGTGATGAAACCGAGAAACAACGCGATCGGCAGCGTCAGCAATAGCGCCGCCGGAAGCGACAGCCAGGGCGAGACGCCATATCGAGTGGTGAGAACGGCGGTGGTGTAGGCGGCGATGCCGACAAAGGCGGCCTGCCCAAACGAGGTGAGCCCGCCGACCCCCGTGAGCAGCACGAGGCCAAGCGTTACGATGCTGGCGAGCCCGATATAGTTCAACAGCGTGACGTAGAAGTCCGACAGTACGACCGGAGCCACAGCAAGCAGGCCGATCGCCGCCCACATCAGGACGCGTCGGCTCATGGCTCATCATCCTCTTCGAGACGATGCGAGGTCAAAGAGCGCCACAGCAGCACCGGAATGATCGATGTGAAAACGATCGACTCCTTGAACGCGCTCGCCCAGAAGGAGGAGTACGATTCGAGGAAGCCGACGATGAGCGAGCCGAGCGCCGCAAGCGGATAATTCGTCATCCCGCCGATGATCGCCCCGACGAAGCCCTTTAGGCTGATGATGAAGCCGGTATCGTAGTAGATCGTGGTGATCGGCGAGACGAGAATGCCGGAGACGGCGCCAATCAGCGCCGCGAGACCAAAGCTAAGTCGGCTGGAAAACTCGGTCGAAATGCCAACCAATCGTGCGCCCACGCGATTGAGCGCCGTCGCCCGCAAAGCCTTGCCGTATACGGTGCGACCGAACAGGACGGCCAGCAGAACGATCAGGACGAGGCTCGTCGCCACGATCGCAAGGCTCTGCACGGTGATGTTGAGAACGCCGAGCTGAAACTGCGCGCTCGGGAACAGGTGCGTGCGTACGCCCTCGCCCCCGAAAAACACGAGCCCGAACCCTGTCATCATGTAGTGCACGGCGACCGCGATAATCAGAAGCACGAGCACCGACGCATTCGCTACAGGCTGGAACGCCAGTCTGTAGAGCATCGGCCCCATCGGCGTAACGATCGCAAGCGTAACGACCACCTGAATCAGAAGGTCGTCGGGGCGCGTGGCTGCCCACCACGCAGCTCCCGCGATTGCGAATGGCAGGACGAGATTCTCTGCCAGGACGGCGGATAGCCGCTTGAACTTGCGCTTGCGCAGCGCAGCGCTGCCGTCGAGCACGGCAATCAGCAGACCTCCGCCGATCAGAAGGTAGACGGTTCCGGGCACGGCGCCAGACTGGAGGGTGGCGAGCGACAGCGCCGCATAGGAGATGAACTCGCCCTGCGGCACGAAGATCACACGCGTGACCGTGTAAACCACGACGAGCGCCAGGGCGAGGAGCGCATAGATTGAGCCGTTTACGACGGCGTCCTGCGACAGCCACAGCGCGACCGTGACATTCATTGGCCGAACCATATGAAAGAAAGAGGGGAACGCATCCGTTCCCCTCAGGGGCAATCGATTGCTGCCGCCTATTGCATCAGGCGCCAAACGCCGTTGTCGACGTGGACGAGGACTCGGGCGCGCTCGTCGAGGCCGTTATGGTTGGTGGGCGTTATGTTGTAGACGCCGTGGGTGCCGACCACGTTTTTCAGTCCCTCCAGCGCGTCGCGCAACGCCTGCCGGAACTCCGGCGTGCCCGGCTGCGCCTTCTTCAGGGCGATAGCGGCCGCGGCGTCGAGCAACAGGTAACCGTCATAGCTATAGCCGGCGAAGGCATTGCGGGTTCCTTCGCCAAAGGTCTGTTCATAGCGCTTGGTGAAGTCGGTGGCGACTTTCTTGACGGGATTATCAGCCGATAGCTCTTCAGGAACGATCAGCGGACCGGTCGGCGCGATCGCGCCCTCGACCGCTTTGCCCCCGACCTTGATGAACTCGCGGTTGACCGTACCGTGGTTGTGGTAGATCGGCTTTTTGTAGCCGCGCTCGACAAGGCCGATATGCGGCAGCGCGCCGCCGGTGCCCGATCCGCCGACGACGACCGCGTCCGGATCTGCCGCCAAGATCTTGATCACCTGCCCGGCAACGCTGGTATCGGCGCGCGCGTACCGCTCGTCAGTCAGGATCTTGATGCCGGCGGGCTCGGCGTGTTTCTTCAGCGCCTTCAATACGATGTCGCCCCATGAATCGGAGAAGCCGATATAGCCGACAGTCTTAATACCCTTCTTCTTCATATCGTCGACCACCGCTCCCATCATTAGCTCGGTCGGCTGCGGCGTTACGAAAATCCACTCGCGCTTATCGGGCGGCAGCGCGACCGGAGCGAGCGCGATCATCGGCGTCTTGGTTTCGTTGGCGATCTGCCCGATCTGCGTGGTCGAGGGCACGGACACCGAGCCCATGATCGCATCCACCTTGTCCTCGCTGATAAGCTTGTGGGCATTCTTGGCGGCTTCGGCCGGATCGGTCTTGTCCTCGAGAATGATGAACTTGACCGGATGGCCCCCAAGCGTCTTCGGCATCAACTGAAAGGCGTTCTTGTAATGGATGCCGAGCGACGCGCCCGGTCCGGTTGCGCCCATCGTGAGCCCGACGGTGATATCCTTTGCCGCTGCAGCGGTCGCGAGAGCGACCGCCAGTACGAGTGACGAATACAATATCCGGGTCATGGCGTTTCCTCTGCAGAAATAGTCAGTCTGCTTTCAACCGCGATAATCCGGCCGATCGCAGCTTGCTGCGATCGGCCTCCTCCACAAGCGCGCCCGCGATCGATCGCACGCCGTGAACTACGCCCGCCTCATTGGTCCGCATGCACGCGCGGACCAACTCGCCCTTCTCGTTTGCCGCCGCGTCAAGCCAAAGCGATGACGCCCGCCCGGGCCATCGCTTCGGTTTCTCCAGCGGCGCAGCCTGCTTCCGTCAAGACGCGACGCGTATCGCCCCCATAGTTTGGCGGAAACGGCAATTCGGTCACCGCTCCAGGGGTGTCGACCGCCATCGGCTGCATGTGCACAATCTGTCCGTTCGGCAACACCGTCCGCGTCAATTTGGTCTGGAGGTGTGGAAGCGCACGGACTTGTCGGATATCGAAAATGCGTGTTGTCGGAATCACCGCTGCGCGCAGGTCAGCCAGGATTTCTTCAACCGGGTACTGCGCCGTAATCGCCGTGATGTCGCGATGGATCGCCTCGCGTTCCTTGTGGCGGCCTTCATTCGTCGCGCGCACCGGGTTCGCGAGCGACGCGAATTTGCCGATGGCCGTCAAGCGCCGCCATTGTACGTCGCTGCCGATCGCCATATAGACGAAACCGTCCGCAGCCGGATACACATTCGTCGGGATGAATTTCCGATGTTCGTTGCCTGCACGGGTAATTTCGTTTTCCTCGCAGCCGAAATCGATAAGCGGGAGCACCGTGATCAGCCACGAGGCCGCCGCTTGCAGCATTGACACATGGATTTCCGCGCCACGCCCGGTTTCTCCGCGTTCGAGGAGGGCCAGCATCACATTGGCGAACAGTTCGTCGCCCGCCTTCAGGTCGATGACCGGCAACCCCATCTGCATCGGCGCCCCTTTCGGATCGCCGGTCACCTCCATGTAGCCGCACATCGCCTGCACGACCGGATCGTAGCCGGGGACCTCGGGATAGTCCGGCCCCATCGCCGAAATGCCGGCCCAAATGAGATCCGGTTTGACGGCGGACAACGTGGCATAGTCGATGCCAAGCGCCTGGTAGCGCGATGGCACCGTATTGCAGCAGAAGATATCGACATTGAGCGCCGTGATCAGGCGCCGTAACAGCTCATGGCCGCGCGGGTCCTTGAGGTTTAAAGCGATCGCCTCCTTGCCGACATTGGGGGCGATAAAGTAGCTCCGCCGATCCTCGTCCGCGATGCGACTGCCGATATAGCGGTTGGGATCGCCGGGCAACCCACCATCGGCCTTGGTCGCCTCGATTCGGATCACCCGCCAACCGAGCTGTGCGAAGCGCAGCGTCGCCGACGGCAGCGACAGCGCCTGCTCCAGACTGAGAACGGTGCGACGTTTCACGCAGCGGCGATCCAGGTTGGGGGTTGCAGGTTCGAATGAAGCGCCCGGTAAACATTCTCGGGCGTGAACGGTAATGCGGTGATGCGCACGCCGGTCGCGTTGTAGATCGCATTTGCGACCGCCGCCGCGACGCAAATCGCCGGCGCTTCGCCGACGCCTTTGGCGCCTTGCGGGCCTTCGCCATCCATCGTTTCGATGAACGCTACATCCATCTCGGGGATTTCCGGCGCCGTCACCAGCTTGTAGTCGCGGAAATTCGGATTGCATACGACCCCGTTCTCGACGATCAAGTTCTCGGTCAGCGCGTAGCCTTGCCCCATCACGATGCCGCCCTCGATCTGACCCTCGATACCGAGGCGATTGATGACGCGGCCTACGTCGTGTGCGCCGGTGATCTTCAGGAGCTTGACCACGCCCGTGCGGGTATCCACCTCGATCTCGGCGACCTGCGTCGCCCAGGCATAGGCTGCCGACACGTCTCCTTTGAATTTCTTGTCTTGGTGCTTGCTCGGCGGTTCGTAATAGAAGCTCGTCATCACCAGTTCGGCCTTGTCGGAGAAATGCAGCGAGCGGATGAACTTGGCGAGTTCGATCAGCTTCTTGCCGGTGGCTTTCTCGACGATGCATTGCTCGCGCGTATCGAGCGTCTCGGCAGGCTGTCCGAACTTTTGCGCCGCCGCAGCGAGGATCTTATCTTTCGCCTTGCGCGCCGCGCCGATCGCCGAGTTGCCGGCAATGAAGGTCGTGCGCGAGGCGTGCACGCCGACGTCCCAGGGCGTCACGTCGGTGTCGTTGTTGATGACATTGACAGAGGAAAGCGGAAGGCCGAGTTCCTCGCAAACGAGCTGCGCCAGCACGGTCTCTGAGCCCTGCCCGATCTCGGATGCTCCCGTGAGCAGCGTTACGCGCGCGAAATCGTCGATCTTGAGAATCGTGCCGCAGCCATCGGAGGGATAGATCTTTGCGCCGCCGCCGACATGCAGCATCGACGCCATACCGACGCCGCGCTTGATCGGGTTGCCGTCGTCGCGACGCGCTTCATTAGCGCGCCGCTTGTTCTGGTAGTTGCTGCGGTCGGCCGCGATCTTGAGGCAGTCCTTGAAGCCGCACGATTTGAAATGCATGCCCTGCGGCGTCACCTCGCCCGGGTCTTGCGCATTTTTCAGGCGGAATTCGAGCGGGTCGATGCCGATCGTCTCGGCCAGTCGATCCATATGGGCTTCGACGGCGAAAGTCGCCTGGAGATTGCCGTAGCCACGGAACGACCCGGCATAAGGGTTGTTCGAATAGATGGCGCGGGTACGGTAGTCGCAGTGCGGCACACGGTAGAGCGACGAGATGGTCTGCATCATCACGAAGGGCGTGGTCGCGCCCCATGATGTGTAGGCGCCATTATCGTGCAACGTCTCGACCTCGCGAAAGGTCAAAACGCCGCCCCGGGTGCAACCGGAACGCATCTTCATCAGCACCGGCTGACGCGTCGGCGAGGCGATGAATTCCTCCTCGCGGGTGAACACGAGCTTGACCGGCCGTCGGGTGATCTTGGCGAGGTAAATCGCGATCGGTTCGAACGGGTAGATGTCGAGCTTGGACCCGAAGCCACCGCCGATCGGCGGCTGGATGATGCGGATACGGCCTGGATCCATGCCGAGCAGCTCGGCGAATTCGCGCTTATGCAGGAACGGCACCTGCGTATTCGAATAGAGGATCAGGTTCTCGCTCGCGTCAAACTCGGCGATCACGCCGGAAACGCCCATGCAGCAATGCGTGACGTAATGGAGCTTGAACACGTCCTCGACGATCGCGTCGGAGGCGGCCTCGCCGGCGGCGATGTCGCCCTGCCCATACTGAAAAGTCATCGCGACATTATCGAGCGCCGCTTGGTGGACCACGACGGGTTTGCCGTCCGGCCCTGGCGTGATGAGGTCATCGCCATGCACCAACGGCGCGCCGGGACTGAGCGCTTCTTCCGCAGTGGCGACGATTGGCAACGGCTCGTAGTCGACTTTAATCCGCTTGAGCGCAGCTTCTGCGATCGCTTCGCTCTCGGCCGCGACCGCCGCGATTTCGTCGCGCGGACTGCGCACCTTATCGTGCTTGAG
>Ga0315534_1001906_pt1 | contig 14396 bp, 9 predicted proteins | sample SalMarSW160240MG_FD_203094 | JGI IMG/M metagenome (GOLD analysis project Ga0315534, IMG submission 203094) | Salt marsh sediment microbial communities from the Plum Island Ecosystem LTER, Massachusetts, United States - Salt Marsh Sediment SW1602-40 ... | reverse complement strand
GAAGAAGGCCAAATGCCTACGCCTAGAGAACATGAAAGAAGAATAATCGCCGTGGGGCTGGTTGGTACTGATGGTTTCAAGAAGATTCTTGTATTGGGGAAGAGAAATTCAGATACAGTTGAGGAGGTGAATATGCCTGAAGCTGAACTGTGTCTCACTGAAAAGGAGTTGATAGAAAAGACGTTTAAGGTAATAAACTCCTATCCAATAGTTATCACTTATAATGGTGATGATTTTGATCTTCCCTATCTATACTCCCGATCACAGGATTCTAAGATCGATCCGACTTCGCATTCTACTATCCCAAAGGAACATGTACCAATTTTAGTAAAGAGAGATAGCTTTGTGAAACGAGGAACATTAGCGGAGCCAGTTCGCCTAAAGAACGCAATACATCTTGATCTATTTAGGACATTTCAGAATAGATCAATACAAATCTATGCATTTGGTAATAAATATTCTGAATATACGCTTAATGCTATATCTCTAGCCCTGCTAGGTGAAGGTAAGCTCGATTTAGATTTGGACATTAGTGAGCTACCATTACAGAAGCTGGCAGAATACTGTCTTAGAGACGCCGATCTTACATTCAGGCTTACTAGCTTTGGTAACGATCTACTTATGAAACTTCTGTTAGTAATAGCCCGAATTGCCCGTTCATCTCTTGACGATGTTTCTAGATTTGGTGTCAACCAATGGATCCGAGGAATGCTATACTATGAACATAGGAAAAATAATCTTCTTATTCCGAGACGTGAGGAACTCGCTGCGAAAGGATCTTCATCGACCGTTGCTATCATTAAGGAAAAGAAGTATCGTGGAGGACTTGTGGTAGAACCTAAGTTAGGAATTCATTTTAACGTAATAGTGGTTGACTTTGCTAGTCTCTATCCAAGTATCATTAAAGTGTATAATTTATCCTATGAGACAGTTAACTGTCCACATCAAGAATGCAAAAATGATGCGGATCAGCTGATAGATGGCACAACGCATTGGATTTGTAAGAAGAATAAGGGACTTACGTCACAGCTTATCGGATCTCTCAGAGATCTGCGTGTTAGGTATTACAAACAATTATCTAAGGAAAAATCAATTGGTTTAGAAGAACGTCTGCTTTACAGCGTGGTAAGTCAGGCAATTAAGGTGATCCTCAATGCGAGCTATGGCGTGATGGGGGCCGAGATATTTCCGCTTTATTGCCTGCCTGTTGCTGACGCTACCGCTGCACTCGGGAGAATGACCACCTATTCCACCATCGAAAAATGTAGAGAAATCGGTATTGATGTAATATACGGAGATACGGATTCTCTGTTTCTGAAGGGCCCTTCGCCTGCTAAGGTAGATGAAATTACGAGATGGGCGAGATCTAAATATGGAGTTGATTTAGAGATTGATAAAACATATAGGTATGTCGTATTTAGTGAATTGAAAAAAAATTACCTTGGAGTTCTGTCGGACGGAACGGTAGATGTTAAGGGCCTAACTGGAAAAAAGTCTCATACTCCTCCGTTTATTAGAAATGCTTTTTCGCATATGTTAGATATCTTGGGTAAAGTAGATTCTGAGAATGATTTCGAATCTGCAAGAGAGAAGATAAAAAGTATTCTTCAGGAGAACGCAAAGAATCTAGTAAGCCGCAGGATCCCAGTGCAGGATTTAAGCTTTAATGTTATGATAAACAAGTCACCTGATAAATATGGAAAGAAAATTACCCATTCGAATGTAAAATCAGGCTCAATCGATGGTTCCGATTTCATTGGCAAGGACTCTCACAAGGGTCTTCCGCAGCATATCAAGGCAGCAAGATTCCTTGTTGAAAAAGGACGAGAAATAAAGGCAGGGGGCATAATTTCCTACGTGAAAACCAGAACAGTGGAAGGCGTGAAGCCAGTCGAACTTGCAAAGCCGGAAGAAATAGATACAGACAAATACCTTGAAACTATGGAAGTTACATTCGATCAGATACTTTCATCGTTAAACTTTAATTTCAAATCATTGGTAGGGCAACCTCGCCAATCCAATTTGGATGAACTCTTTTGGGGAGGGTCAGTCTAGGTTCGTAGTCATACACGATATTTCTTAAGTTTAACCAAGCATGAACAAATCTTTTCGCCGTAAAAATTATCAAAACATTTCTTTAACTAATTATAAGTAATGGTCTCGAGAAAAAATAGGATGTTGGATCTATTTCTATCTGAAGTTACCTTAATTCTCCTCAATCTGTGCATCTACGAACTGCGACTTCACTGCTGTCCTATCGATTATGGTAGAATCCTTGCCAGATTTCTGAGTATACACATAGACTTGGATATCATTTCCGTCAGGTCCAGGTATCATATAAGTATCTTCCACATGATATCCCAAAGTGCTGAAGTGCTGGTCAAAATATGGCTTGTCTTCTGCTTGTACTACAAACAAACCTGCAGTAGCCTGAGTTGAATTTGTAGATAAATTATCTGGTGCATTGCTAGGAGCGATGACATTGATTTTACCCCTAGGAGCTGCTGGATCTGTATTCATGGGATCTGAAAACGTATATGTTCCTACACTATCAAATGTAAATTGAGTTGCATTTTTAAATGGTATACTCCCATTCGAAAGAAGAACCTGATTATCGCTGTCTTGCACGAGGGAAATACCATGAGGATTCATCTTGTCAGCATTGGACCAGATAACTTTTGTTCCCTCGACGATGGTCGCATCGAGAGGAAGGAATTCCTGTGTTATCAATCTTTTATCAGGGATCAAAATGACAAGATTTTTTATGTCAGAGTCTAACTTCATGGAATTTGTCTGTGCAATGTCGGCAGCATTTAAGCGTGGACCAGCAGCTGGAACTGCACTCCCACTCGAAGTCGTATTTGCATCAGTTCCTGGCAATACGTCTACCTGCGCGTGAACTGGCTCAATTGAGCTATTGGTACTAGCGCCTAACAAGATCATAATAGCAGCGGCAGAAACTGTAAGCGCTATGATACTCAAACTTATATTCATTTGGAGGCTGTAGGGAAACTCCCATTTATAATGCATTGTGTTTGAAAATATTGACCTTCATATCATACTACTTGTGCAAATTAGTGCCAATAAAAAATAGTCAACAATACATCAACATTTATACCATAATTTGGTGCGAGCATATCCAATGTCTCTTCTGGAGGAGGTGCAATCATTATTTATCTCACCCGAATTAGGAGATGTTGGAGTATCATTCGCTGATTTTCCCAGGAAAGTATCACTTATCGACTCAAACGTGATAGTCTATGGAGTTCCATTGGACCTCACAACTTCTTTTGGGAAGGGAACGAAGGAAGGACCCAATTCAATCAGATTAACTTCTGCAAAACAGATAGAAACGTACTTATTTGAAGAAAGTACCGATTTGGCTGACAAGGTAAATATTTATGATTTGGGGGATATGAAGATGCCTCAACTTGGTTCAAACTGCAATCTGAGCTCCATCATTTCATCTATTGGGTCAAAAATTAGTATGACTGCAGGTCGAATAAAATCGAGTGGTAAAATCCCAATTTTATTAGGGGGTGAACACACAATCTCATACTACCAACTTAAGGCGCTAGCTGATACAAAACCTTTGATTCTTCATTTCGATGCACATAGAGATATGAAGCCTGAGTACGGTGGTATGATCATGTGTCACACAACTCCTTTTTACCACTTAATTAACGACAGACATATTCCTGGTCACGATCTGGTTCAAATTGGAATAAGACAATGTGATAGAGAGGAGAATCAAATCGCACGAAATAAAGGGGTCATTACATTCGATGCTTGGACCATTCATGACAATATTGATAAATTGTTGTTATATCTAAAAGAAATTACCTGCAATAGAACGATTTATATTTCATTTGACATCGATGTTTACGATTTACCGTATGTTCCCTGTACCGGATGTCCTGAACCTTATGGTTTGGACCCTTTCCAGGTGACTAAAATAATCAAAAGTGTAAGCTCCTCTGCCTTGCTAATAGGTATGGATATGGTGGAAGTAGCGGTCAGAAACGGTGATTATAGGGAGGGTGCGCTAGCTGTCCAAACCCTCTATAGAATATTGGTTAATTTGCAAAAGGCCTCTTCATAATTACAAGACTTAGCCATGAAAGGGAATTTATATGATGGTGGGCTAGCTGACGAATTGAGGTCTCTTCGATAAAAACACAGGGAGGTTCAACGGTAGATACGGTTTATCTGCAGTTTTGTTTGTTATCTCATTGACCAAGCTGTCCATCGTCATGATCCTTCTTTCACTTGGATTCAGACGGTCGCGGATTTGAAATCTTGCTTCTTCTACTTCAGTATCCCCTATAACAACTATGTAATTAACCCATTCCATTTCTGCATCCCGAATTTTTTTTCCTACTGATTCATCCCGGTCATCCAGATCCACCCTAATACGTTTGTTAGAAAGTCTGTCTGCTATCTCCTTACAATAACCGGTATGGTTTGAGGTTACGGGAATCAAACGGATTTGAGTTGGTGAAAGCCATAGTGGCAGGATAGGCTTATCGCCCGTTTTTGAGCTCTTTGCAGCCTTTTCTAATAGTGCATAGATAATGCGTTCAATTGCTCCACTTGGTGAATTGTGCAAGATTACTGGATATTTTCTGGATCCATCTTCATCTACAAATGTTATGTTGTACCGTTTACTATTTTCAATATCGATCTGATCTGTGGAAAGAGCAGAAGCCTTTCCTTGATTATCTATGAAGTTAAACTCCCATTTTAAGATAAAATAGAAGAACCGCTCTTTCCAAACTTCTACCAAAACAGGACGATCAAATTTCCTAGCCAATTCGATAATCATATCCCTATTATCCTGTAGACAAGCCTCTGTAAACCGTATTGCCATCTCGATATCGGTAGAGGTTGAAATCCCCAAATCGTTTAACACGGTGGTAGATAAGTCAAATCTTTTCAGAAGCTCAGACTTAGCCTCCTCCATATCTCTGCAAAAGGCATGACAATCAGGCATGCTGAAGGCTCTCAATCTTTTCAACCCTACAATCTCACCGGTCTTCTCTCTTCGGAAACTATATCTAGTAAGTTCATAAAGTCGAAGAGGTAGATTCTTGTAAGAAATCAATAAATCTTTTGCCATCAGAAATTGGCCGAAACAGGCTGCAAATCTAAGGAAGTAATGTTTCCCATGATCAGTAGCGATATTGTATTGTCTAGCAGGAAATCGGTTAAAGTAACTCTTCAGTGATGGATGTTTCGAATCATACATTATGGGAGTTTCTATCTCTATTCCACCGTAGACACTAACCATTTTGGTAACGTACTGTTCTATAAGTGACTTGATCAGGCGACCCTTGGGATAAAACCGCATATTTCCAGAATCGGAGGCTGGTTCATAATCAGCTATACCTAATTTCCGCATCAATTTAACGTGAGGTGGAATTTCATCGACAGCTCTTCTCTTCTCGATCTCATACGTTACCAGACTCTTAAGATTGATTTGCTTGTTCGAATATTTGTATTCATTTAAAGGTATCATGTTCCCGTCTGGTTTCATCACAAACCATTGTGATTGCAGTGAATCCTCAGCGCTAAGAGCACTGGACACGCCAGTACCATGATTAATGAGTGATGTGTTTGAAAGTGAACTAATTTCTTTATCCGAATATTTAGTAATAGAGCTCTTATCATAGATCCTAAAATTTTCAGCTAAAGGATGAGCCTTAACCTTCAATGAAAATGACTTCGTCCACCCGAAAGGTGCCCTCCTGACTACTATGTCTTCTTTCATGGTTTCTTTTTTCATCGAGTTCATAATCTCAAAGGCTTGCTGCGGTGATGCAAGATTCGAGCTCAAATGAGAATAGGGGTAAATAAGTAGCTTATTGTTCTTGATCCTTCGCATATACTGCTTGATATCCTGCGCAGCGAATTTGACAGTGGTTAATCCATCGCCTTCTTCTACTGCTACAAGTATAACAACAAGATCTTGAAGTCTAACCTTCTCTCGCGATACGTCTCGATCAGCGTATTTTTCTTGTATTTCTATTGCAACAGGCTCATACTCGAAGAATTCGGCATGAAGTTGTAGTACACGCATTCTATGGAAGTTAGTAGGAATGCTTGGATGATTAAAGGGTTTTGAACCATGGAGCAGCTACGAATGGACTAGGAGAGTCAAGAAATGAGCTGCTTAAGAGATGGTTTACTGCAATTTTAGATTTAAAACACACACTAGGCCCATCTCGCTCGTTCATTTTCTCGATCTTCTTTGGTAGCTTTTTTCCAATCTTTATAATGTTGTCTACAAAGGTAAATTCGTTTGCTAGAAGAATCGACCATTAGATCAATGGCCATTGCAGCTTTGCTTCCACTCATGGACCTAAGGCCGATCTGATCACATCCTTGTACACTACACGCAATTCCTTTATCCACTCTGCCCATACTAATGTAAAATGAAGAGTGGTGGTATAAAACTTTGATCAAGCACTAATATCCTCATTAGCCATTGAGCAATAATTTCGGGATAATACCAGCCTAAATAGTATCGTAGTACACGATGAATATCTGTCCTTTAGATATGTGACTTAATTTCAATTAGAAATTTCTAGAAGAATACTCATTTATTATTCCGGACAGTTATATTAGATAAAATAATTGCATACTTATCTTCGATTCACCCTAACTTAAGGTTTGGTATATATTTCAGTTCTTTATAAATACTTAATGTTCCAGCGGTTTGTGGATGAGATCTATTAACGGGTTGTTATCATTATTAGAAATCAAACTATTAAATCTAAAGAACAGCAACAATACTAGAGTAGCAACTTTTACCTTTACAATGTCTCTGATATTGCTATCATTGATTTCAGCGTCCGATCTCGCCGGTGCTCAATTAATGTCTTCTCAAGCTATTGTATTGAGCGATACCCCAATAACACATGACAAAACATTTGAACCTAAAACGAAATGCAATGAACCGATCGATATCAAGAACGTATCGAGCAGCACCATCGACAATAACAACAATAATAACAATGATGAAACGAATGCTCAGTCAGCTTTTGATAATGATGAGGGTACGGAATGGTCTGAGGATAGAGTAGGCGCATACTTAGAGTTCGACATTGGAGCAATTAGATCGATTTGTGATATCGAGATCCTTTGGGACGAAGGCAATGAAAAATCGTACAATTTCGTAATTTCAGTATCCGATAATGGTACTGAATTTAAGGACAGAATTAGAGCTACAAGTAGTGGAAATTCAGACCTTCCAGAATCATACCCAATTCCAGATACCCTGGCTAAGCAGATTAGACTTACAGTTTATGGGAACAGTGAAGATGAAACTGCAGCCATTAAGGAAATAAGTGTAAATGGAAGAGACGTAAGGAAAGTAGGACAAGAGTACGAAATCTGTGAAGAGCTTCCGATAGCCAAGTTCGTGGCCACTCCTAGCCAATCAGGAGATCCTCCAGAAAATGTGGCTGATGGAGATTTTACGACAACTTGGTCAAATTTGGCGGTAGGTTCGTTCATACAAGCAGATCTAGGTACAATGAAATCACTCTGTGGTGTAAGTATCACTTGGTACAATGGAGAGAGTAGGGAGTACGTGTTTGAAATATCAGTCTCTAAAGATGGGATAAACTATGACCAGGTTTATGAAGGTATAAGTAGCGATAAATCCATTCGACCTCAAAATTATGCATTTTCAGATGTAGATGCTAAATATCTAAGAATTACTGTATTCGGTAACGACAAGAATAACTGGGCCGGTATTACTGAATTGTCTATAAAAGGGTTCACTCCACCCATACCACCCAATAAGCCTCCAGTTGCCGACCCAAAAAGTGTTTCAACTGACATGAATGTTCCCATTCCAATCAAGTTATCTGGATCAGATCCAGAAGGCTCTATATTGACCTTCAGCATAGCCGATCTTCCTAAACATGGTCAATTATCGTCCGTGTCAGGTGACACTGTGAGGTATACCCCAGATAAGGAATATTCAGGCTCTGATAGCTTCACATACACTGTCAAAGACAATAAAGGTATGACTAGTAGCAAGACATTAGTTAGTACAAGTGTTATTAATAAGCCTCCAGTTGCCGACCCAAAAAGTGTTTCAACTGACATGAATGTTCCCATTCCAATCAAGTTATCTGGATCAGATCCAGAAGACTCTATATTGACCTTCAGCATAGCCGATCTTCCTAAACATGGTCAATTATCGTCCGTGTCAGGTGACACTGTGAGGTATACCCCAGATAAGGAATATTCAGGCTCTGATAGCTTCACATACACTGTCAAAGACAATAAAGGTATGACTAGTGCCAAATCAAATGTTACTATTGATATCCAGGAAGTGCTTGAATGTAGGATGCTTAATCCGACAGTGGTAACAGCTATAGGAAGTGATGCCAATGTTCCATCCAATGTAATAGACAAGAATCTCAACACGAGGTGGTCTAAGGACGAAACAGGCTCTTGGATTCAATTTGATTTAGGTTCAAGAGCTAAAATTTGTAGCGTCGACATTGCATGGTACAGAGGGGACATAAGGCAAAATGTTTTCACGGTATCTGTCTCTGATAATGGATCAATCTTTAAGAATGTATTTGAGGGAGAAAGCAGCGGTACTGCCACAGGTTTTGAGAAGTACAATTTACCTTCAGGTACAGAAGGAGAGTTTGTAAGAATTACGGTAAATGGTAATTCTGAGAATAACTGGGCTAGCATAGCCGAGATAACATTGTTTGGAGTCGGAAGTGAATCGGAAAATCCATCACCACCTCCAACTCAACCTCCGTCATCGCCTCCAACTCAACCTAATCCAGGCGATAGCGGAAACGATGCAGGGAATTTAGAAAATTTATTCTACGATGGTGAATGATGGTATATGAATATGCAAGATCCTAATAACGATCCGAGATCAAAATGGAAAAACAGTAGCTAAATGCAAAAACAGTAGTTGAGGTCGTATGTAAATCCAAATAACAATAACCCGAGTCGAGGCGAAACGGACGGATTTTTTCATCATTTGATCAAATGGTGTTTTTATCCGATACCAAGGACTTCAAATTCAGAAATCGTTGATCGAACGGAATTATCAGTGCTCTCAAAGGTTAGCATACTTTTGTTCTCCGATGTTAATATACTCCGCAAGACAATTCCCCTATTCGAGAAGGTGAACCCTATATCCACGGTAGTTATATCATATCTGAGTGTTTGATTTCGTTACAATATCCTGTTGGGCGGAAAGCACTCTGATCTGCGGCCGCCCGAATCACTATCTCTTCATAATACCTAATAACAGTAATTTCCTTAATTTCAGGCACCTTCACCTTTTTGTGTTCAACCATATCTATTAGCATCATCGGAAAGTTTGCACCAGCCAGTGTTGTAAAAATTGTTCCGCCGCCCATTCTCGGATTGATTTCTACGAGCTTTACAATCCCATTTACATCCTCTTTCATTTGAATGCAGCACGGTCCTCTGATCCCTATGAAATCTGCTATTTGCTTACATTCTTCTTCGATTTTCCTGTTTTTTAAGATCCTTCCCTTTGTGGATATTCCAGCTTTAGTTTGGATTCTTATCCTAGGGACAGCCATTAATGCCTTCTTCTCTAAATCAGATAAAACATCTATGGTATATTCAGTACCAGGAAGAAATTCCTGAAATATCAAATCTTTCATCTTGGAAGTGATATACGTTATATCATCACTGTTGTCTAACCGCATAATATCTCTACTACCTTTTCCATATCTAGGTTTTGCCATGATTGGAAAAGTACCAATTTCAGAGGGATCTGTGGTAGTAAAAGGAAGGTCAAATTTGCTTTTTAGTCTTTCGTATGTTAGCATCTTGTCCTTGCATGTAAGAAGACTGTCCATGTCGCTGACCACAGGAAACGCTCCTCTTTTAATCAACTGTTCTTTAAATTCACTATATGGATAGATATCAAATCCTGATGTAGGTAATAGTAAATTAACTCCATACTTCTTGACTATCTCATTTAGCCTATCTATAAAGTAATGATTATCAGCCTCAGGTATCACCTCGTTAACTTCACACATGAAAAAACCGGGGGACAAATAACTCGAATCAGTTGCTACAATCTTCCCCTGAAAACCCCCCATTCTCAGCGATTTTATTGCGTTGATGCCCGCAGGTGCAGACGCTCCAGGAACTAAAATCGTGGATACCTTTTTATTCGACAAATGGACAACCAGGGTTGCTTAAATGACATTCGATTGTTTCTTATAAAGATTTGGAGCACTCGAAAGGCATTAATTAAAATCTAGCCATTGTAGTTTGGATTGCTAAATATTAAAGAAGACTTTCATGTCCATACAAGTTATAATGATCATTCTGCCCCTGATCTGAATGTTGCATCAGCTGTTGAATATGCTGATTCAATTGGATTGAAAACGCTGGCATTCACAGAACATGTTAGAAGAGAATCGAATTGGATCGATAGTTATGTGAATGAAATTGAAAGGAATAATACTAAACCCAATCTGAAATTAGTCACAGGATTTGAAGCAAAGATTCTCAGAGACGGATCGATTGATTGTCTTCCAAAGTACAGTGCAGATTATTTTGTTATTGCTAGCTTCCATACCATTTACGGTAACAAAAAAATTTGGATGAATGCAATTAAAAGCGTTATTCGGAATCCAGATGTTAACGTCATTGGACATTTGGCTCCAGACCCGACTTTTAGCTTGGATAATGAGGAATTAATAGAAATATGCCAGCTACTCAAAGAACATGGTAAAATAGTTGAATTAAATGCGAAATATAATAGACCCCCTATAGACTGGGTCCTCAAATTCAAAGAATTCAATGTAGATTTTCATCTAGGTAGCGATGCTCATTCGTTGAACGAAATTGGAGAATTTAGTAGAATTCTTAAATTAGTTCAGGTTGTTGGCGCTAGATCCTAGACAATCATCGTTCAATAAGAGGAAGAGGTGTTTGACTCATATAGTTTGATGTTCATCTTCCCAGAATGGCATACTAAATTTCAAATCATGGAAATTTATATAGTGGACCTTAGTTGATAGTCTGTTAATACCCGATGTGTGCTGAAGCATCTACAGGTCCAACGACACAGGCCATCAGATCCCTCTTTTCTCAATATGAAGGAGTAGACAACCCTATACTTACAGATTATATTTCGTCCATTCCTGAAAGGATGTCGGATGCAGTAAAACGGGTAAGAGAGCAATTAACAGTTACTAATACAGAGAATATCTTATCTAACCGCAGAAAACTGGCAAAGCATATTGCCACCTTTCATGGCCAAGCTGGTACTAATTTTCAGGTCGTAGACCAAAACAGAATGAATCTTCAAGATCCATCAGCCCAAATTTTAGTATCTATCCATCAACCAAATCTTTTTGCTTATGGTGGAGTATTTAGGAAGATAGTTCTTCTCCATACTCTCAAGTCTATGTTAAGAAAAGGGAACCATGCATCCGGTACCAGCATTAAATTCGTCAATTTGTTTCTGTTAGTTGATCATGATTTTATGGATGACGTATGGATAAGGGTCGCTCAGCTTCCAAGCGTAAGACATTCGGATGGTATTCTGGAATTAAGAATGCCTATTACAGCTTCGAACAGATGGAAATTGGTTCGAAATATGGAAGTTCCACCTATAGCGATCGTTGATCATTGGAGAAAACAGGTGACCTCTTGGATAAAAAATGGTTCCCTCTCTTTAGGTCTTCGAAAAGACGAAAGACTCGCACTTTTTGAGAACCTAGAACAATTTTGGAAAGAGGTGGACCAAGCATACAATAGGGCAAGATCATATGCCGATCTCAATTCTTTCATTATGTCTAGAGTAGTGAATAAGATTTGGGGGTACGACACATTATTCGTACGATTATCAGATATTTCAGAAGTTTTCGAAGGAGGGTTTAATTTTCTGCTCAATAATTTTAGAAAATATTCAGGAATATTGAATGAGAGTGACGTGATGTTTCTTCGTAGGGGTATCAATACGGGTGTTAGTCAAAGGACATATCTTAATGCCCCCGTTTGGTTGCATTGTAAATGCGGAAGTAAGGCCTCCGTTAAATTGAATGAAATTAGAAGTGGTATCTTTGACTTGTCCGGAACCTGTATGTCGTGCAAGAGACTTCTTACTATAAGGTTCAACGGCGCCGACTCCAGTCGTATACCAAGTAGTATACTGAATGAATTGTCTCCGAGAGCTATCCCGATTCTTTTATTACTCTCCAGGGATTTAGGTCTATGCTGCTACGCATCCGGCACAGGTGGCAGTTTGGGATACACAATGGTCGGAAGATTGGTGTTCAAAGAACTTTCTGTAAAGATGCCTGTCACTGTTGTATGGGCATCAGAGGACCGCTACTTGGGATTAGGCCAAAGAGAAGCCCTCCAATCATTAAAGCTCAAAAATTCAGCAGAGGTTATCAAATTTGCTGAGCAGCTAAAAATTACTCTTTCCAAGTTCAATGCAAGGGTAACACCGTTGTTGTCTAAGAAAGCTGAGTTGGCTAAAGATGGACAGGACATACAGGATATCCTAAACGAACTAGCTGTCTTGAAGCAAGAACAAAGGAATACGAGAATGCTATTGAAAATTAGTGACAAAGTAATAAAAGCCTCTACCCTCAAGCCATGCATAATCGACTACGCAGTAAATTTCGGATTAAAAAATACCGAAAATATGTGGAGGAATAACTTGATTCAGAACGATGACTTGGCAAAGCCCATCACGATGCTTGTTTAGCCTATAGTAGGGATAGAGATCCAACAATTTGATCAAATTTTTGGTTAATAATCTGCTATTCATATTATTTATGGCAGAGTCACAAACGATTGTGCTAGAGAATTCTCGACCGACTCATCAACTGCTCGAGGAATGCTGGAGAAATTTTCAATGAAAAGAAATGCAAGTGTGCTAGTCACTGCAGCCGGTGGAATTGTAGGTCAAGGGATAATGAAGTCTCTACGATTAGCAACTAATTCGTCTCTTTCTCCGAACAGTTATCGAATCATCTCTGTTGATTCTAGTCCCCTAGCAGCAGGTCTTTACCGATCGGATATCGGTCTAATCGTCCCAAAGGCATCCGATCCAGAGTATATTGATTCAATCATCACGCATCTAAGGAACTATGATATTGATGCCCTATTCGTGGGCTCGGATGAAGAATTAATGGCCATCGCTACCGCGAAGAAGAGAATCGAAATGGAATCCCCAACCAAGGTTTTAGTCACCGAACTGGACGTAATAAAAATTGCGCGCGATAAATGGGAAACGTACAAGTTTCTAAAGGCTAATAATCTGAGCTGTGCCGAGTCTTGTCTCCCAGAGAACAAGGATGAATTTACTGAGGAGTTCGGGTTCCCTTTGGTGGTCAAACCACGAGAGGGATTCGGTTCAGTCAACTTCTTTGTCACTAAATCTTCTGATGAGATCGAATATGCGCTCACTAAGATTCAGGATTATGGTTGGAAGCCGATGCTTCAAGAATACTTGCCAGGGCTAGATGACGAATTCACATCTGGAGTAACAATTGACAAGAATGGCACGTACACGATGTCATCCATAGCAATTAGGAAGTATTTGAAGGGTGGCCAAACTTACAAAGCGTTTATTGACGACTATCCATTAGTCAAGTCGTCAGCTGAAAATGTAGCAGAAAAACTAGGTGTGACAGGAGCTGTGAATATACAAGCAAAGTATGTTCCAAACAAAGAAGTGACAAGATCTTCACAGACTGCTGCAGTATTTGGGCTCCGAAACCTTAATGAATCCTTGCAAAATGGAAGAATGAAGATATTTGAGATTAACCCCCGCTTCTCAGCTACATGTCCGCTTCGTTCATATGCAGGCATTAATGAACCTGATATTGTATTTAGAAACGCTGTCTTTGATGAGAAAATAGAAAAAGTTAGCAATTGCAGGAGATTGGTCTGTATGAGGTATTGGAATGAACTTTATGTGGATCTTGCTGCATACGAAAAATCGAAAAATGTTGGCTCCATCAAACAAGGATTAGAAAATTCTTATGCCCCTAGTTACTTCTGACTTCAATTGTTTTAGTTGAATCAAAACGACTGATGAGTCCTCAGATTGTACTAAAAAATCTGAAGTATTACTGTGATAGTAGATTCCATAAGGAATGCTTTATTTGTTAAATAAGGTAGACTATTGGGACAGAAGATGTTCCCCAATCCTGTGCGTTTGAGATCAGGTGCTAATGCTGTCTTTGTGGCTATTGATTATGGAGGAGACATAATCAATAGAACTAGGTCTTCCCGACCTGCGACTAGTCTGTATGTCTGCAGTTTGTGATGCTCTTGACAATCTATATCGCTTGTATTCTTCATCTACTTCCATTGATGCTTTTAGTATTCTGCTTTTCGCA
>Ga0315534_1001905_pt1 | contig 14397 bp, 12 predicted proteins | sample SalMarSW160240MG_FD_203094 | JGI IMG/M metagenome (GOLD analysis project Ga0315534, IMG submission 203094) | Salt marsh sediment microbial communities from the Plum Island Ecosystem LTER, Massachusetts, United States - Salt Marsh Sediment SW1602-40 ... | reverse complement strand
CGGTGCCCGGCTCGAGCCCGGAGAGGTGATCAGTGGGATCCCGGCGTCGCCCGGCACGGTCCGGGCGAGGGTGCGCGTGCTCGAGGCCGACTCGCTCCACGACCTCGAGCCCGATGAGGTGCTCGTCGCCGCCACCACCGACACCGGGTGGACGCCGCTCTTCGCGTTCGCCGCCGCGGTGGTCACCGACATCGGAGCACAGATCTCGCATGCCGCGGTCGTCGCCCGGGAGTTCGGCGTCCCGGCCGTCGTCGGCACCCGAGAGGCGACGCGGCGCCTGCGCACCGGCCAGCTCGTCGACGTCGACGGCGCCGCGGGGACGGTGACGGCGGTCGACTGACCCGACCGTCGACAGGGTCCGTGCATCACGTGGCTCGTCGCGCGCGTCGCTCGAACAGCTCCACCTGCACGTGCAGCTCGCTCGCCATCTCGCGCTCCACCTGCTCGTCGGTGAGCCCGTCGACCAGCGCCTTCGCGCGTGCGACAGCGACCGGGTCTTGGTCGGCGAGCAGGGTGGCCAGCGCACCCGCGCGAGCATCGAGCTCGGCGTCTGCCGCAAGCTCGCTCACGAGTCCCCACGACACTGCCGCCTCGCCACTGATTGCATCGCCCGTGAGCACGAGATGCTTCGTCCGCTCGGGGCCGACGAGCCCGTCGAGGAGCGCGATCCCACCGAGGTCGGGCACGATGCCGAAGCGGATCTCCGGGAGCCCCATGCGGGCGTCGGGCGTCGCGACGCGCAGGTCTGCGTGGAGCGCGAGCTCGAGCGCACCGCCGAGCACCCAGCCGTGGAGCGCGGCGACGACGGGCTTGGTGATGCGCCGGAGCGCCAGCGCCGCCCGCTGGTCGCGCCCGATGAACTCTGCGTCGCTCTCGCCGTGCGGCCGCCGACCGAGCTGCGTGATGTCGCGCCCCGAGGAGAAGGACGGGCCTTCACCCCGGAGGACGATCGCGCGGACACCGTCGTCGGCCGCGAGCTCGGCTAGGGCTGACCGCCACTCGGTGAGGAGCTCGTCGCTGAGCGCGTTGTGCTTGTCGGGCCGGTTGAAGGACAGGACGCCCACGCCGTCCGCGACGTGGGAGGTCGTCAGCCCGCTCATGCGCTAGAGAGTGTGCCGATGGCAGCGCGCGCGATCCACCGCGTGGGCGAGTCGGCGCGCCGGGTCGGTGCTGTCGCGGGCTCGATCGGCCAGGTCCTGCTGGGTCTGGCGCCGTGGGTGCCGGCGCCGCGACCGCACACCGGAGCTGCGCTGCGCCCGGAGTGGCTCACGCGGCAGCTGGGTGCGCGGGTTCCGGGAGCGGTCATCGAGCGCATCGACACGATCGACGGCACGTCGGGAACGACCGACCGGCTGCGGCTGGGGCTGTCGTGGAACGAGGCCGGCCGCGCCGCCGCGCTGCCGGCAAGCGTGTTCGTCAAGAGCACTTCACCGTCGCCGAAGAACCGGACGATGGTCGGTGCGCTGTGGATGGCCGTCAACGAGGTGAAGTTCTACCGCACCGCTCGGGTCGATCTCGGCGACGTCGCGCCCGAGCCGTACGTCGCTCACGCGGGTGCCGGGGCGCGGTTCCTGCTCGTGCTCGAGGATCTCGTTGCTCGTGGCGCGCATCCCTTCGGGTTGGGTGACGACTGCGACCTCGCGCACGCGCAGGCGATGATGCGGACGCTGGCCGAGGTGCACGCGAGGTTCTGGGAGTCTCCGCGATTCGAGACCGACCTCGCGTGGGCCGCGCCGGTGACCCGCCGGTCCGGCATGAGCCTGCTCGCGTTCCAGTTCCGGCGAGTCCGCACGAAGATGCTCGAGTCGCGAGATCGTTTCGAGCTCCCACCCGCGGTGGAGCGGATGGCGCGCTTCGTGAACGACCACGACGAAGCGCTGTACCGGTGCTGGGAGCGAGGCCCGTCGACGCTCCTCCACGGCGACTCGCACCTCGGCAACACGTACGCGCTTCCTGACGGCCGCGCGGGTCTGCTCGACTGGCAAGTGGTCTTCCGTGGTCCCGGGGTGCGCGAGGTCGCGTACTTCCTCGCGACGTCGGCACCGACAACCTTGCGTCGCGAGCACGAGCGCGGTCTTCTGCGCCTGTATGTCGACACGCTGCGCGAGCGCGGCATCGATGCCCTCTCGTTTGACGCCGCGTGGGACGACTACCGGTTCTTCGTCTACGACGCCTGGGACTCGACCGCGATCACCGTGCTCTGGCCCGGACTCCAACCATCGCAGACGGTCGCAGGGTCGTTTCGACGAGCGACGGCCGCAGTCGTCGACCTGCAGGTCGACGACGCGGTGGAGCATGCGCTGAGGTAGTCCGAGCGCGACGATGTCGACGTGAGCATCCGGCTGTCCGAGGATGAGGCCTGGGCGGTGGTCGAAGCCGCCCGTACCGGGATGCTCACGACGCTGCGCGCCGATGGCCGTCCGGTCACCCTTCCCGTCTGGTTCGTCGCGCTCGAGCGTGCCGTCTACTGCCAGACGCCCACCAGAGCGAAGAAGCTGGCGCGGATCCGCCAGGATCCGCGAGCGAGCTTTCTCGTCGAGCGCGGCGACCGTTGGACCGAGCTCGTCGGCGTGCACCTCGAGGGGAGCGCCGAGATCGTGGACGACGACGAGGTCTGCCGTCAGGTCCGCCGCGCGCTCGACGAGAAGTACGAGGGCCTCGGCGTGCCCCGGTCAGCCCCGAGCGAGACCAAGGCGCGCTACGCCCAGAGTGCGGTGATCCGCTTCGTACCGGACGGCAAGATCCTCACGTGGGACAACGCTCGCCTCGACGTCTGAGGCGGCGTGCGTCAGCGGCCCTCGAAGCGGGGGTCGCGCTTCTCGACGAAGGCCTTGAGCCCCTCCTTGAAGTCGCCGCTGCGGATCGCGAGCTCCTCGACGACCGCCTCCTGCGCGAGCGCCTGGGTCAGCGACGATTCGAGCGAGTGGTGCATCAGCGACTTCGTGAGGCCGACCGCGACGGTCGACGCCTGAGCGAGGCGCCCCACCAGCTCGAGGGTCTCTGCGTCGAGGGCGTCGTCGTCCACCAGCCGTGTGACGAGTCCCCAGTCGTAGGCCTGCTCCGCGTCGATCGTTTCGCCCAGCAACAGCATCTCCTTCGCGCGAGCAACGCCGATCAAGCGCGGCAGTATGAACGAGCCACCCGAGTCGGGGGTGAGGCCGCGCTGCACGAAGGGCTCCGCGAAGCGCGCCGTGCGCGACGCGACGACGAAGTCGGCCGCGAGCGCGAGGTTGCAGCCGACCCCGATCGCATGCCCTCGCACGGCAGCCACGACCGGGAGCTGGCTCTCCCACAGCCCGCGGATCAGCCGGTGGGCTCGGGCCGCGAGGCCACGCTGCACGTGACCGGTGCGCGGGCGCTGATCGCTGGGCGCGTTGACCGAGGGGAGATCGATCCCGGCGCAGAAGCTCGAGCCGGTGCCCGCGACGACGATCACCCGTGTCGTGTCGTCGGACGCAGCGTCGATCACCGCGTCGGCCAGCAGCCCGAGCCCGGGGTCGGTGAGCGCGTTGTGGACGTCGGGCCGGTCGATGGTCAGGCGCAGCACCGGGCCGTCGTGCTCGATCAGGAGTCCTTCGTCTGCTGCGCTCATGCTTCCCGCTCTCGGCGTCTGCGGCGCCGGGCCGCGCTCGCTCGACGCGTGCTCATGCCGGCATCCGGTCGCGAGCGGCGTCGAGCAGCAGTCCGGCGAGGCGGCCGCGATGGATGGCGGTGTCGCCGAACAGCGCCGCGTCGAGCTGGGTGCGCTTCAGGTACAGGTGGCAGTCGTGCTCCCAGGTGAAGCCGATGCCGCCGTGTGCCTGTACCGCGTCACCGGCGACCCGCTCGGCCGCGTCCCGCGCGTACGAAGCTGCGATCGACGCAAGGCGAGGCGCGGCGTCGGGTTGCAGGTCGAGCGCGTGGGCCGCGCCTTCGACCGCGACCGACGCGGCCTCGGAGAGCACGTACATGTCGGCGAGCATGTGCTTGACCGCTTGGAACGAGCCGATCGGCCGGTTGAACTGCACGCGTTGCTTCGAGTACTCGACGGCGCGGGCGAGGATCTCACGCGCGGCGCCGGCGCCGTCGGCCGCGAGCACCGTCGCGGCGCGCTCGACCAGCTGGTCGAACACGGTGTCGTCGATCGCCGCGGTCGCGTCGACCACGACATCGTCGAACGTCAGCTGCGAGAGCCGCCGGGTGTGGTCGATGGTCGGCGTCGGCCGCACGTCCACCCCTGGGATCGTCGTCTCCACGAGCGCCAGGCGACGCGCGCGACCATCGGTTGTGGCGACCACCACGAAGTCGGCCACGTGGGCGTCGGGCACGAAGCCGGCGGCGCCGTCCAGGCGGAGCGCCGAGCCGTCGTCGCGGCACCGTACGCCGAGTGCGTCGTCACCGAGGCGACCGCTCGGCCCGGTCAGCGCGACCGTCCCGATCGCCTCGCCCGTGGCCAGCGGATCGAGCCAGCGAGCCCGCTGCTCGACGCTGCCGCCCAGCACGAGCGCTGAGATCGCGAGCACCGCGCTGGCCAGGAACGGGCCCGGCGTCAGACGGGCGCCGAGCTCCTCGGCGATCACGACGACCTCCCCGAACCCGGCGCCGGCACCGCCGTCGACCTCGGGCACGAGCAGAGCGAGCCATCCGAGCTCGGCCATGTCGCGCCACAGCGCCTGATCGAACCCCACGGGATGGTCGAGCAGCTCCCGCACGCTCGCGGTCGGCGCCGACCGGTCGAGCATCGCTCGCGCCGACGCGCGCAGCGCGTCGCGCTCTTCCGCGTTCACGTCGACGTGGGCTCGCGGGGGAGCCCGAGCACCCGCTCACCGATCACGTTGCGCTGGATCTCGCTGGTGCCGCCGGCGATCGTCCACGTCCACGAGCCGATGTGGTCCATGAGCCAGTCGCCGGAGGTCCAGCTCGACGCGAACCCGCGGCCCCGGTCGACATGGGCGGGCAGCCCGCGGACCCGGACCCCGAGCGCGGTGAGCGACTGGAGCAGCTCGCTGTAGAAGAGCTTCACGATCGAGGCTTCCGGACCGAGGTCTCCGTGCCCGATCAGGTTGCGGAACATCCGGGAGGCGAGGAGCCCGAGGATCTCCACCTCGGCGGCGCACCTGGCGAGCTCGTCGCGGAACCGCGCGTCGTCCGCGACCATGCGCCCGGAGCCGGCCGGCGTGACCATCGCCTCGTCGCACAACCGGTCGAGTGCCTCCACGAGCCGTTCCTGGAGCTCGATGATCGCGGAGCCGCGCTCGTTCGTGAGGGTCGTCTGCGCGATGTGCCAGCCCTCGCCCTCTTCGCCGAAGCGGTGGTCGGCGGGGATGCGCACGTCGGTGAGGAAGATCTCGCAGAACTCCGCGTCGCCGGTCGCCTGGCGGATCGGGCGGATGTCGATGCCCGGGCTCGAGAGGTCGAGCATGAAGTACGAGATCCCCTTGCGCTTCGGCGCCTCGGGATCGGTGCGCGCCAGCAGGAGGCACCACTGCGCGTGGTTCGCCATGCTCGACCAGATCTTCTGACCGTTCACGACGTAGTGGTCGCCGTCGCGCACCGCTCGAGTCTGCAAGGACGCGAGGTCCGACCCGGCGTTCGGCTCGGAGAAGCCCTGGCACCAGATCTCACCGTCGAGGATCCCGGGGAGCAGCTTGCGCTGCTCGGGTGTCCCGTGCTCCATGAGCGTGGCGCCCGCGTGGTTGAGCGAGATCATGTGGACGCGCAGCTCGGGCGCCTTGGCCCGCGCCATCTCCTGTTGGATCACGATCTGCTCGGCGACCGTGTTGCCGCCGCCGCCGTGCTCCACCGGCCAGTGCGGCACGAGATACCCGCCGTCGCGCAGCGTGCGCACCCACTCGCAATGGAACTCCACGTACTGCTCCGGGGTTGCTCCCGCGAGGCGCGGCTCCCAGTCGCGAGGCGCATGATCGTCGAGCCAGGCGCGGACCTCGGCGCGAAACGCCGCGAGCTCGGGTGTCTCGTGTGTCCCCAGGTTCCCGGCGCCCATCCAGCGCTGCTCCCGCGTGGTCGACGGCTTGCGTCGCCGACCGTATCCTATGTATCCGTTAACTGATTTGAGGCAGCCGGGGAGCGTTGGCGATGGACTCAGCGGCGACCGACGCCGTGCGCTACGACCCGATGGAGCCGGCCCAGGCCGCAGACCCGTACCCGCGGTACGCCGCGCTGCGGCGCGAGTGCCCGGTCTCGGAGACGATGTCGGTGTTCGCCTTCCTGGCGCGCCACGACGACTGCACCAGGGTGCTGCGCGATGCCTCGACGTTCTCCAGCGCGCTGGGGATGAGGATCCACGGCCAGGAGCTCGACGAGGCCGACCAGACGATCAACGAGATCGACGCGCCGCGCCACACCAAGATCCGCCGGCTGCTCGTGTCCGCATTCAGCCCCGCGTCGGTCGACGCGATCGAGCCGTCGGTCGTGGAGCTCGCGGGGCGACTGGTCGACGGCTTCGCCGCACTCGGCGGCGTCGACCTCGTGGAGGCGCTCACCGTGCCGTTGCCGATCACGGTGGTGGCGACGATGCTCGGGATCCCGCCCGAGGACCGTGGCGACTTCAAGCGCTGGAGCGACGACATCATGATCAACGGCGTCTACGGACGCGACCGGATCGCGACGCTGCCCGAGTTCCACGCGTACCTCGACGAGCGGATCGCCGCGAGGATCGAAGCCGCAGACCCACCCGACGACCTCATCACCCGCCTCGTGCGCGCCGAGGTGGACGGTGCGCGGCTGTCGAGCCGAGAGATCCGGACCCAGGTGCGCTTCCTCGTGATGGCCGGCAACGAGACGACGACGAACCTGATCGGAAACGCGGTGCACGAGGTGCTCCGCCGCCCGGGTCTCTGGCGGAGGCTGCGCGACGACCGCAGCCTCGTGCCCGCCGCGATCGAGGAGACGCTGCGCTACAACGCTCCCGTCCAGTTCATACCGCGGACCTGCACCACCGCGACCGAGCTGTCGGGCACCGAGATCCCGCCCGGGCAACGAGTGCTCGTCGGGCTCGGGTCCGCCAATCGTGACGAGTCGGTGTTCGCCGACGCCGACGAGTTCTCGGTCGACCGCGGCACCGATCTGCCACACCTGACCTTCGGGCTGGGCCCGCACTTCTGTGTGGGTGCCGCGCTCGCGCGCATGGAGGCTCGCGTTGCGCTCGATCAGCTGCTCGACCGCTTCCCCGACCTCGACCTCGCGCCGGGCTTCGAGTACGAGAAGGCGCCGATGATCATGGTGCGGGGACCGAAGCGGCTCGACGTCCGCTTCACGCCCGACCCCGGACCCGACCGTGGACCCGGACCCGAGCATGGAGAGGAGCGAGCCTGATGGCCCTCGACCTGATCTCTGTCGACGACCACATCATCGAGCACGCGCGGGTGTGGACCGACCGCCTGCCGGTCAAGTGGCGCGAGCTGTGCCCGCACGTCGTCGAGGAAGACGGCCGCGAGTTCTGGGTGTACGAGGGCAACCGCTCCGAGACGATGGGCCTGAACGCGGTGGCCGGGCGCGAGCGCGAGGACTACTCGACCGACCCGGTGCGCTTCGCCGACATGATCCCCGGCTGCTACGACCCGGCGGCCCGGGTCGCCGACATGGATCGTGACGGTGTGCGCGCCAGCGTGGGCTTCCCGAGCTTTCCTCGCTTCTGCGGTCAGACGTTCCTGATGGCGGGCACCGACCGCGAGCTCGGACTGTTGTGCGTGCAGGCCTGGAACGACTTCGTGCTCGACGAATGGTGTGCCGCTGCGCCCGACCGGTTCATCCCGATGGTCATCGGCCCACTGTGGGACCCGGAGGGCATGGCCGACGAGGTGCGCCGCTGCGCGGCGCGGGGTGCACGCGCGCTGAGCTTCTGTGAGAACCCGGCCAAGATCGGGTTGCCGTCGCTCCACGACGACCATTGGGACCCGTTGTGGCGCGCCTGCGAGGAGACCGGCACGGTCGTCGCGTTGCACATCGGCACATCGGGCTCGATCCCGGTCACGTCGCCCGACGCGCCGGTGCCCGTCGGCATCGCGCTCGCGGGCACGCTCGCGCAGGCGGCGTGCACCGACATCATGATGAGCCGTATCCCGTACCACTTCCCGAACCTGCGCTTCGCGCTGTCGGAGGGTGGGATCGGCTGGGTGCCGTACGCGTTGGAGCGGGCCGACTACACCTGGGAGCGACACCGGTACTGGTCGGGCCTCGGCGACGACCGCAAGCCGTCCGATGTCTTCCGTGAGTGCATCTGGGTGTGCTTCATCGATGATGTCGCCGGCCTCGAGATGCGCGAGCACATCGGCGTCGACAAGATCATGTGGGAGTGCGACTACCCGCACTCCGACAGCACATGGCCGCACAGTCAGAAGCGTGCCGCGGAGGTGCTTGCCGGGCTCCCCGACGACGAGGTGGCGGCGATCACACACGGGAACGCCGAGCGGCTCTTCCGGTGGGCGGCGACGTGAGCACGGGCTCCGCCGACCACGACGTGATCGTGGTCGGAGGCGGGATCGCCGGGCTGGGTGCCGCGCACACCTTGGCACAGCGGGGCGTCGATGTGGTCGTGCTCGAACGCGAGGACGAGGCGGGCGGTCGCATGCGCTCGCGCCAGGCATGGGACGACCTGTGGTTCGACCTCGGCGCCGAGCACCTCACGAGCAAGGACACTGCGTTCCTCGGCTACATGCGGCAATACGGGCTGGAGGACCAGAAGGTCACCTACCTCGGTACCGACACGGGGATGTCGTTCCAGATCTATCGCGGCGGCCGGTCGTACGAGTTCGACATGGTGCGGCCGACGAAGATTCTTCGATTCGGCGCGATCTCTCCGCGTGGTCGCCTCCAGATCGTCAAGCTCCTGCCCGCGATGCTCGCCCAGATGCGGCGCAACCGTGGATCGACGTTCGAGCCCTGGCGCGCCGCGAAGGTCGACGACGAGTCGATGGAGGAATGGGTTGGCCGGCTGGCACCCGAGTTCCTCGAGTACGCGCTCGAGCCGATGTGGGACATCGTCTGCGGGTGGGACCCGGCCGACATCAGCCGCGGCTTCCTCCTCTACGTCATGACCGCGTACCACCAGAGCACCGGGTTCACGCTGCGCGAGGGCGCAGGCGCGATCACGCGTGCGCTCGCGCGCGCGCTCGACGTCCGAACCGGTACCGCCGTCACCCGCGTCGACGTCCACGACCGCACGGTCGACCTCGAGCCGGCCGCGGGCGGGCCGAGCAGCCGGCTCCGCGCCAAGGCCGTCCTGGTCGCGACCCCCGGTCACGTCGTGCCCGAGCTGGTGAGCGGGCTCGACCCGGAGCGCACGGAGTTCTTCGCCGGCGTCCGGTACCAGGCCGGTGACAACTGCTTCTTCAAGCTGAGCGACAAGGCCGAGGAGCTCGACCTGCCCACCCGTGGCTTCTACCCACGCAAGGAGCATGGTGAGCTCTCGGGCGTCGGCTACGGCGTCGTGCCGTCGAGCCCCGAGCATCGCGTGCTGCGCGCGGGGTTGAAGGGTCGGTTCAGCACCGAGTTCGCCGACCGACCCGATGCGGAGCTCGAGGCGGCGATCATGGCGCGAGTCTCGGAGGTGGAGCCCGAGATCCCGCCTCTGGTCGAGGATCGCCTGCTCTGCCGGTGGAAGGCAGCGCTGCCGATCTTCTACCCCGGATACCTGCGCTCCCTCGAGCGCTTCAACGCGCTCGAGGCGATCCCCGGCGTCGCGTTCGCGGGCGATTACCTCGCGTTGTGCGCGACCGCCGCCGCGCACGACTCGGGCCAGCGCGCGGCCGCGAAGCTCCTCGCCGACCTCTCCTGACGTGCCGGTTCCCGACGTTCCGACCTCGGCGGGCCCCGTCGCCGACGCGCGTGGGCGGATCCGGCGCATGCCCGACGCCCTGCGAGTCCGCGCACGACACGACCCCGACACGGTCGCCCACGACGACACGACGCGCACGGTCACCTTCGGGCAGTGGGACGCGGCTTCCGATGCGGCGGGAGGTGGACTCGCCACCGCAGGGGTGATGCCCGGCGACAGGGTCCTGCTCCCGATCACGAACGCGCACGCCGTAGGACTGGCGGTCGCGTACGTGGCGGCGCAGCGCGCCGGTGCGATCTGCGTCCCGATCAACACGCGTTGGAAGCCGGCGGAGGTGCGCGACTTCGCCGAGCTGGTCGCCGCCCGCTGGGCGGTCACCGACGTTCCCGACCTGCTCGACGGGCTGACACTCGAGCGCGTGTGGGATCCCGACGCCCTGCCTCACGACGCCGCGTCTCTTCCTGATCAGTCGGCGTTGCCGTTCGGTCCGGATGCCGACGCCGACATCATCCCGACCTCGGGGACCACAGGCCGTCCGAAGGGCGTGGTGACGACGCACGCGGAGATCGTCGCGAGCATGGGCGACGGGCGGGGGACGTCGCCGGTGGGCTCGATCCTGCACGCCGTCCCGTTCACCGGCTACGGCGGGCTGCACGGGATCATGCTGAACCCGCTGCGGACCGGGACGACCGTCGTGACCCAGCCGTCGTTCGACGTCGAGGGCTTCCTCGGCCTCGCCGCGCGACGACGGGTCGACGCGTTGCAGGGGGTGCCCGCGATGTTGCGGTTGCTCCTCGACAGCCCGAATCTCGCGAGCTACGACCTGTCGACGGTGCGATGGATCTTCACCGGCACCGCCCCGCTGCCACCCGACACCGTGCGGCGGGCGGCCGCGGCGTGGCCGCACGCGCGCATCGTCAATCTCTACGGCTCGACGGAAGCGGGTCTCGCCGGCGGCACGCAGCTGGCCCCGAAGGCCTCGTTGCGCAAGCCCGGCTCCGTGGGTCGCCCGCAGCCGGGCACGCTGGTCGAGGTGCGGGATCCCGACCGTCGCCCGCTGCCCACGGGGGAGCCCGGCGAGATCTGGATCAAGACGTCGGTCCCGACCCGGCGCTACTGGCGCGATCCGGAGGCGACCGCGGCGACGTGGCCCGACGGTTGGCTCCGCACCGGTGACGTCGGCTTCCTCGACGACGAGGGTGACCTGATGATCACCGGCCGGGTGAAGGAGATCGTGATTCGGGGCGGGTACAACATCGCGCCGGTGGAGATCGAGAACGCGATGCATGACCACCCGGCGGTGGAGGAGGCCGCGGTCAAGGGCGTGCCCCACGACGTGCTCGGTGAAGACCTCGTCGGCTTCGTGGCGCCGCGGCCGGGTGCCACCATCGACGTCGATGCGCTCCGGGAGTTCCTGGGCGAGCGCCTCGCCAGCAACAAGGTGCCCCGTCGGATCGTGATCCTCGATCGTCTGCCGCGCAACGCGATGGGCAAGGTCGTGAAGTCGGACCTCCCCGCGTGAGCGCTCGGGAGTCGACCCGCGAGGTCGGCGCTGTCGACGCATCGGCCGACCCGAGGCGAGTCCCGGTCCTCCTCGCGGGCCTGCTCGGCGGTGCGGGAGCGTCCGCCCTCGTGTACCGGGTCGTGTCGGAGCACCTCATCGACGAAGGAACGGTCATCGCCGAACCCGACTTCCCGGGCTCGGTGCGCGCCGAGCTCCTGCGCTACGGGCCTTGGATCCTGATCGCTGCCGCGCTCGTCACGGCGCTGGTCGCGCTGCGACGTCGGGGGCGCGCCGATCTGCGTTCCGGTGCGGGAGCCTTCGTGTTCGCGGCGGGCCTCGCCTGGTTCGTGCTCAGCTCGTTCGACATGCACGTGCTCGAGATCTACGACTGGTCCGACGACGGATCGCACGTCCTCGAGGATCTCGCCTACCACGGCGGCGGCGCGATCGTCGCTGCGATCGGGTGGCTCATGGTGTTCCCGAACGGGACGAAGCGCACCTGACCGTGCTCATGCACGTCGAGCTCTCCGACGAGCAAGCCGCGCTCCGCCACGGTCTCGAGCGACTCCTCGGCGATCGATCCTCGCCCGCACGCGTGCGCGCGGTCGAGGAGGCCGACGGCTTCGACCGTGAGCTGTGGGGAGCGATGGCGACGATCGGCCTGCCCGCGATGAGCGCGGCGGAGCCGTGGGGAGGTGCAGCCTCGCTCGTGGACGCGCAGCTCGTCTCCGAGACGGCGGGTCGCGCGCTCGCATCCGTACCGTTGCCGCAGGCGGTGGTGGCTGCCCGCGTGCTCACCGACCTGCACGACCAGCGTGCCGCGCGGATCGCCGACGGGAGCCCGGTCGCCATCGTCCCCGATCCGTCGGCGCCGGCGCCGTTCGTGCCGGTGGCCGATCTGGTCCTCGTCGCGGGCGACGACGGCTGGCTGCTCCACGAGCCGGACGAGATCATCGGCGTTCGCCTCACGTCGGGCGAGCCGGCAGGAGATGCTCGCGAGCTGGGTGTGGGCACGACCCTCTCCGGCGACGTGACGCGGGGCCTCGACGAGCTCCGGGTCCTCGAGGCGGCACGTCTCGTCGGCCTCGCATCCCGCGCGCTCGAGCTCGCGGTCGACTACTGCAAGCAGCGGGAGCAGTTCGGTCGGCGCATCGGCTCGTTCCAGGCTCTGCAGCACCGTCTCGCCGACCACGCCACCGCCGTGGACGCGGCGCGCCTCCTCGCGTTCGCGGTCGGCGCATCCCTGGATGCGGGCCGGTGCTCGACAGCCGATGCACGTGCGGCATACCGCTGGTGCGCGGCGGTCGCCCGTGACGTGGCGGCCGACGCGATCCAGATGCACGGCGGGTACGGCTTCACGCTGGAGTACGACCCGCAGCTCTGCTTGCGGCGCGCCCGGGCCTGGGGCTCGTGGATCGGCGACGAGGCTCGCGACTGGGCCGTGGTCGCCGACGAGCGACTCGCGACCGCGATCGCACCCGTGGAGGCTGACCTCCCGGCAGCGGCGCGCCAGTTCCGCGACGAGGTGCGCGCGTTCCTCGGTGAGCGCCTCACACCCGATGTCCGCGCGCGGATGCGGGCCACGGGCACGTTCCACGATTCGGGCTTCCACCGAGCGCTGGCGGCACGCGGCTGGATCGGGATGGCATGGCCGCGGCCCGACGGCACGACCGTACGCACACCGTTCGAGACCGCGGTGTTCGCCGACGAAGCCGGCTATGCGCACGCGCCCGTCGACGGGTTGCAGACGTCGAACATCGTCGCCCAGGTGCTCCTGCGGGTCGGTACCCAAGAGCAGCGCGAGCGCCTCGTCGAGCCCATTCGGCGCGGCGAGCTCCTTGTCTGCCTCGGCTTCACCGAGCCCGAAGCGGGGAGCGACGTCGCGGCCGCGAAGACTCGGGCCGTCCGCGACGGCGACGAGTGGGTGATCACCGGCTCGAAGATGTTCACGACACTGGCCCACGTGAGCGACTACGTGTTCCTGCTGGCCCGGACGAATCCCGACGCGGCCAAGCACGAGGGCCTCACGGTGTTCCTCGTGCCGCTCGACGCACCCGGTATCGAGGTGCATCCGGTCGCGACGCTCGGCGGCGAGCGGACGAACGCGACCTTCTACGACGCTGTGCGCGTTGCCGACTCATGCCGGGTCGGCGAGGTCGACGGTGGCTGGTCGGTGATGGCGGTCTCCCTCGACGTCGAGCGTGCCGGCGCGGACTACGCCGCTCAGGCCCGTCGTGTCCTCGACGAGACGCTGCGCTGGTCGCGTGGTCGCGGCCTCGATGCGGCTGTCGTGCGCGATCGCCTGGCGCGCCTCACCGAGGACGTGCGTGCTGCCGAGCTCGCGGCTTGGAGGGTCGTGCGCCTCGTGGCCGACGAGCGTCCGATCAACGTGGAAGCGTCGATGGCGAAGCTCCTCGGCGCGGTCGTGTTCCAGCGGGTCTGCGAGGTGTGCCTCGACGTGTTGGGCCCGTACGGCCTCGTCGCAGCCGACGACGGCGAGCCCGACCCCGCGAGCTGGGTCGAGGAGGCCTGGCGTCACTCGAAGGTGACGAGCATCTACGGGGGCACCAACGAGGTGCAGCGCAACATCGTCGCCCAGCGCGGACTCGGCCTCCCGCGCTCGTGATACCGGCAGCACGCGGTCTCAGGTCGTCGAGGCGGATCGCGCCGTCGGTTCGTCCGCCAGTGACCGAGCGTGCTACCGCCGCGGGCGGAACTGTGGCAGCACCCGCCCGTCGTGCTCGACGAACGTCACCTCGACGGGCATCCCGATGCGCAGCTCGTCGGGTGACGCATCGACCAGGTTCGTGACGACACGCAGGCCGGGCTGCTCCTCGAGCTCCACCATGACGAGCGTGAACGGCAGGTCTTCGGAGAAGTCGGGTGACGGCGCGAGGTGGGTGACCGTCCAGCTGGCCACGGTGCCGCGCCCGCTCACGGCCTCCGGTGCCAGGTCCGTGCCGGCACAGCACCGACATCGTGGTTGCGGGTAGTGGATCCACGTCCCGCAGTCGCGGCACCGCAGGATCTCGAGGACGTGGCGGCGCGCCGCATCCCAGTACGAGCGCTGCTCGGCCTCGATCGCCAGGTCCGGCATCTCGCTTACCCTATCGTCTAA
>Ga0315534_1001902_pt1 | contig 14405 bp, 18 predicted proteins | sample SalMarSW160240MG_FD_203094 | JGI IMG/M metagenome (GOLD analysis project Ga0315534, IMG submission 203094) | Salt marsh sediment microbial communities from the Plum Island Ecosystem LTER, Massachusetts, United States - Salt Marsh Sediment SW1602-40 ... | reverse complement strand
CGGGCGGCGGCCGCCCGTGACGGGGTCCCGAGATCGGCGGGCGACGGGAACCCCCGCCCGAGCTCTGCGAGCTACGGCTTCTCGTAGCGGTAGCCGACGCCGCGGACGGTGACGAGGCGTGCGGGGTGCGCGGGGTCGGGCTCGATCTTGGCCCGCAGGCGCTTCACGTGGACGTCGAGCGTCTTGGTGTCGCCGTAGTAGTTCGGCCCCCAGACGCGATCGATGAGCACGTCCCGGGTGAGCACCCGGCCCGCGTTCAGCAGCAGGATCTCCAGCAGCTCGAACTCCTTCAGCGGCAGCGGCACGAGCTCGCCCCGCACCGCCACCTCGTGACGCGCCGCGTCGAGGTGCACGTCGCCGACCTCGATCACCTCGACGGCGGGCGAGTCGCTGCCGTTGGTCGGCGAGCGGCGCAGCGCCGCACGCACGCGCGCGACGAGCTCCCGCAGGCGGAAGGGCTTCGTGACGTAGTCGTCGGCGCCGACCTCGAGACCGACGACGGCGTCGATCTCGGCGTTCTTCGCCGTGACCATGATGATCGGCACCTGCGAGCGCGTGCGCAGCTCGCGACACACGTCGACGCCGGACATCTGAGGCAGCATGACGTCGAGCAGCACCAGCGCCGGACGGGTCGCGTCGAAGCGTGCGATGGCCTCGGCACCGTCGGCCGCGGTGTCGACGACGAACCCCTCGCGTTGGAGCGCGACGGACAGCGCGTCGCGGTACGACTGCTCGTCGTCGACGACGAGGATCCTGGGCGGGTCGGCCATCAGGATGCTCCCGCTCGTGCCGGCGCCAGGGAATCGACCTGCCCGGCGAGCGGCAGCGCGAGCCGGAACGTCGATCCTTGTCCTTCGGTGGACTCCACGGACACGTCGCCGCCGTGGGCGTGCGCGACGTGGCGCACGATCGACAGACCGAGACCGGTGCCGCCCGTCACGCGGCTGCGTGCCTTGTCGACGCGGTAGAAGCGCTCGAAGATTCGCTCGAGATCGCGGCTGGGGATCCCGATGCCGTGGTCGCGCACGACGATCACGACCCGACCCTGCAGGCGCTCGGTGAACAGCTCGACCGTGCCGCCTTCCTCGGAGTACTTGATCGCGTTGTCGAGCAGGTTCGTGATCGCTCCGAGCAGCTTCGTCGGATCGCACTCGATCGACAGGTCGTGGCGCGGCTCCTCGTAGCGCAGCGGCATGCCGTGCGCGAGCGCCAGGGCACGCACGCGCTCGACGGCCTCGTCGAGGATGACGTGCAGGGGGACCTGCTCGCGCGTCGGCGACTCCTGCGCCTCGATGAGGCTCAGGTCGAGGAGGTCGTCGACGATCCGGGCGAGCCGGTCGGTCTCTCGCAGCATCTGATCAGTGAGCACCCGGGCGGTCTCGGGCTCGTCGGACGAGGCGATCGTCTCCGCGAGGAGCGCCATGGCGCCGATCGGAGTCTTGAGCTCGTGGCTGACGTTGGCGACGAAGTCGCGGCGCACGTCGTCGGTGCGACGCTGCTCGGTGACGTCGCGCACGACGACGACAGCACCGGCGCGCGCACCGTCGAGGTGCAGCGGCACGGCCCGCACGACGAGGACCTCCCGGGGCGGACCGAAGAGCGGCTGCTCCTGCGAGCACTCCTCTCCGTCGAGCGCCCGGGCGACGAGCCGGTCGATGAGCTCCGCGACCGCCGCATCGGAGTGTCGCGCCGCACGGAAGCGTGAGGCGGCCGCGTTGCGGGCCACCTCGACGCCGTCGGCGTCGACGACGATCACCGCGTCACCGATGGCGTCGACCGCGGCCGTGAGCCGCGACAGCTGCTGACCGAGCTCGGCGGCACGGGCTCGCGCCTCGGTCTCGGCCCGGGTGGCCTGCTCGTGCGCGTCGCGCAGTCTCCGACGCATGGTGATCAGTGTGTCGCCGTGCGCGCACGCATGCGCGGATCAGCCGAAGCGGCCAGTGATGTAGCCCTCCGTTCGGGGATCGACCGGCTGCGTGAAGATCTTGTTCGTCTCGTCGAACTCCACCAGTCGGCCGGTCCGGCCCCCGTCCTCGGCGACGTCGGTCGTGATGAACGCCGTCATGTCGGACGCGCGCGCGGCTTGCTGCATGTTGTGAGTCACGATCACGATCGTGTACTGACCCTTGAGCTCCTCCATGAGATCTTCGATCTTGGCGGTCGCGATCGGGTCGAGCGCCGAGCACGGCTCGTCCATCAGGATCACGTCGGGCTCGACCGCGATGCAGCGTGCGATGCACAGACGCTGCTGCTGACCACCGGAGAGCGCGAGCGCGCTCTCCTTGAGCTGGCCCTTCACCTCGTCCCACAGCGCGGCGCGGGTCAGCGCGCGCTCGACCACGTCGTCGAGGCCACGCTTCTTGCCCATCAGGCGCGGCCCGAACGCGATGTTGTCGTAGATCGACTTCGGGAACGGGTTGGGCTTCTGGAAGACCATGCCGACGCGGCGTCGGACCTCGACGGGATCGACCTTCGAGCCGTAGAGGTCGGTCCCGTGGTAGGTGAGGGTACCGGCGACCTTGGCGCCCGGGATGAGGTCGTTCATGCGGTTGAAGCAGCGGATCAGCGTGCTCTTGCCGCACCCGGACGGCCCGATGAGGGCGGTGATCTGTCGGGCCGCGATGTCGAACGTGACTCCCTCGATCGCGACGTTGCCGCTGTAGCTGACGGCGACGTCGCACATGCTGAACACGACCTCACCGCTGTCCGCGGCCGACGAGTCACGGGGCTCGTCGCGCTCGACGACCTCGGGGGGGTGCAGGACCGCCTGGCTCATGGGTTCCTCGCTCCCGGGGTCACTCGTCGTCATCGGTCAGGATCCTCGCGCGGTTGCCTGCCGGCCAGCACTGCGGCGCGCCGCGCGGGTTCCCGGGCACCTGCGGGACCCTAGAGAGCGTCGGGGACGAGCCCGTGATCGGGCGGTGGAACCAGGGTGAACGAGAGGTGAACAGTCTCGCGGGGCACATGCAGCACATGCGCGCGGGAGCGCCGGCGGTCACAATGCCCGGTGCCCCTGCCGACTCCCTCGACCCCGGGAGCCATCCATGCCCGATCACGACGATGTCCTCGAGCCGCCGACACCCGAACCGCCGTCGGAGACCCGACGGACCTTCACTGAGCACATCGACGAGATCCGCGGCGACGTCATCAAGCTCGCCGGCCTGACGAGCGAGCAGATCGGCGCGTGCACCCAGGCGCTCCTCGACGCGGACCTCACGGCCGTCGGCCGCGTCGTCGCCGAGGGTCAGACCATCGACAGCCTCAGGGAGTCCACCGAGTACCGGGTCTACGAGCTGTTCGCGACCCAGCAGCCGATGGCCGGCGACCTGCGCACCCTGCTCGCCGTGCTGCGGATCCTCCAGGAGATCCAGCTCACGGCCGACCTCGCCGTGACGATCAGCAAGGCGACGCGCCGGCTGTACCCGGGCCAGCTGCCGCCGAAGGTTCGCGGGCTCATCGAGCGCATGGGCGCGCAGGCCGCGATCCAGCTCAACCTGGCGATCGACGCGTTCGCCGACCTCGAGGTCGCGATCGCGTCGGCGCTGCCCGACATGGACGACGTCATGGACGACCTCCAGAAAGAGCTGTTCCGCTCCATCTTCGAGTCGAGCACGGCAGACGAAGCGGGGATCCAGCGCGCCGTGCAGCTGGCCCTGCTCGGTCGCTACTACGAGCGCACAGCCGACCACGCGGTGCTCATCGGAGCGTGGACGCGGTTCATGGTGACCGGGGAGTTCCCGTCGCGGGCCGAGCAGAGCGACAGCGGGGCGTAGACCACATCACCAACACCCGCGCCGGGGTCAACGCGAACTTGCGGCGCTGTTCACGCGTCGTTCACCGCCTCTGAAGTTCCACGCCACATGCCCTCCGTAGGTTGCGCGCCAGCAATGACCGTTCCGGTTGCAACTCGATGCAGGAGGGTTCCATTGATCCGCTTCATCCGACGCCAGCGCGTCGCCGTCGCCGCGATCGGCGTCCTCGTGATCGGCGCCCTGAGCGCCGCTCCCGCGGCCGCCCAGGGCGGCGACGAGGTCTTCATCTCCGGCTCGTCGACCGTCGAGCCGATCACGTCGCTCAACGCCGAGATCTTCGCCGAGGACAACCCCGACGCGAGCATCCGCGTCGACGGGCCCGGTACCGGTGACGGCTTCCAGCTGTTCTGCGAGGACGAGACCGACGCGTCCGACGCCTCGCGCGAGATCAAGACCGAGGAAGCCGACGCGTGCTCGGCGGCCGGCATCGACTACACCGAGCTCAAGGTCGGCATCGACGGGCTGACCGTCGTCGCCAACACGAGCAGCGACATCAAGTGCCTGTCGTTCAACGACCTGTACGCGATGTTCGGGCCGGAGTCGGGTAGCGGCGAGACCGACCTCGCCGAGGCATCGGCGCTCGCCGAGGAGCTCGGCGGGAGCCGAGCCCCGACCAGCGGCACGGTCGAGAAGTTCACGCCCGGGCCCGAGTCGGGCACCTACGACTCGTTCATCGAGATCACCTACGAGGGGACGCTCGAGGATCGGCTCGCGGCCGGCGACATCCCCGCCGACCGGACCGGCACGAACGACGACGGTGAGCCCGAGGTGACCGAGCCGCTCGTCGCTGCGGGGACGTTCCCGAACGACAACGACATCGTGAAGCGGGTCGAGGACACCAACAACGGCATCGGCTTCTTCGGCTTCGCCTACTACCAGGAGAACAAGGGCGACCTGAAGCTGGTCGCCATCGAGAACCCCGACACCGGCAAGTGCGTGAAGCCTTCGTCGAAGACGATCCGCAGCGGGGCCTACCCCATCGCGCGACCGCTCTTCGTCTACCCGAACAACGCCAAGCTCGGTTCCAACGCAACCTTCAAGGACTTCATGGACTACTACATGACCAAGAAGGTGCTCACCGACAACGTGACGGAGGCCGGGTACGTGCCCCTGTCGAGCTCGGAGATCTCGGACACCATCGACACGTACAAGTCGATCTCGAGCTGACGCACACCCAGCGCGCGACGAGGGCGGTCGGTCCAACTCCCCCCGGGCCGACCGCCCTCTCGCCGTCCCGGCCTCGACGGCCCTCGTGATCTCTCCGGCCTCGATACTCTGCGGCGCGACGACGGAGACACCATGTCGACGATGACGACCGTTCCACCGACTCCGATCGACCTCAGCGGCTCCCGGCGGCGGCACCGCCGGGAGCGCGTCGTGCGCACGTTCTTCCGCGTGGCCGGGCTGTCGTCGCTCGCCATCAGCATCGCGATCGTCGCGTCCCTGGTCGGTGACTCGCTGACCTTCCTCAACAACATCGATCTCTCGTCCCTGTGGACAGAACCGCACCGGTGGGCACCGCGGGTCGGCAAGTTCGATCTGCTCACCGTGTTCATGGGCTCCCTGCTCGTGACCGGGATCGCGATGATCGTGGCGATCCCCCTCGGCCTCGGCGCCGCGTTCTACCTCGCCGAGTACGCGAGCGCGCGCGTCCGGCGCATCCTGAAGCCCGTCCTCGAGGTCCTGGCCGGGATCCCGAGCATCGTGCTCGGCTTCTTCGCCGTCGCGTGGATCGGGCCCAACATCGTGCAGAACATCTGGACCGACGCCAGCGCGTTCAGCATCGCCGCGGCCGGGATCGGCGTCGGCTTCCTCGTCACGCCACTCGTCGCGTCCGTGAGCGAGGACTCGATGCGGGCAGTGCCGACCGCGCTGCGCGAGGCCTCGTACGGGATGGGGGCGCGCAAGATCACGACGGTGACGCGAGTCGTGTTCCCGGCCGCGATCTCGGGCATCGTCGCCGCGATCATCCTCGCCACCGCCCGCGCGATCGGTGAGACGATGGTCGTGCTGCTCGCCGCTGGTTCGTTCGCCGAGGCCGACTACACGACGAGCGTGTCGAACGTCGGCCTCACGGTCACCGCGGCCATGGCGTCGCTGGCCACCGGGACGGACCAGGTCGCGGGCGGCGGGGGCTCGGGCGCCGGTCAGGCGTTCAACAGCCTGTTCTTCCTCGGCCTGCTCCTCTTCGGCGTCACCCTGGTGCTCAACGTGGTCGGTGACCTCTTCGTCCGTCGCATCCGGGAGAGCTACTGATGACTGCGGCCGACGTCACCGTCCCCCAGCGCATCACGGTCGCGCGCGCGCTGCGCGGCCGGCGCATCGACTTCTGGGGGCTGCTGTTCGAGACGATGCTCCTCGTGGCGCTGCTCGCCTGCCTGGCGATCATCGTCCTGCTGATGTGGGAGGTCGTGAACGACGGCTCGGGCGTCTACGCCGACCGCGGCTTCGTCCTCTCGCAGTGGCCCGACCAGATCGGAGCGACGATCTCGGAGGTCTTCGACTTCGTCGTCGACCCGATCGGCGTCCCGGGATGGATCTTCTCGATCGCGTTCGTGCTGCTCCTCCCGCTCGGGATCTACGCCGCGTTCCGCAAGTCGTGGAAGATCGGGCTCCTCGTCGTCGGGCTCCTCGTCGGCGCGCTCGTGTTCGCGGGCCTGATCCAGACGAGTGACTTCCTGAGCGCGCCGCTGTCCCGCTTCCCCGAACGGGCCGGGATCGGGCAGGCGATCTTCGGGTCGCTGGTGCTGGCCGCGATCGTGATCCTCGTGGCGATGCCCCTCGGCATCGCGACTGCCGTCTACCTCGAGGAGTACGCGCCCGAGAACCGCTTCACGAACGTGGTCCGCCTCAACATCCGCAACCTCGCGGGCGTGCCGTCGGTCGTGTACGGGATCCTCGGCCTCGCGGTCTTCGTGCAGCTCATGGGCACCGACATCGCCACGATCCCGGTCGTCGGCGGTCTGCTCCAGGACATCTTCGGGGAATCCGGCATCACGGGGGGCAAGACGATCCTCGCGGGCGGTCTCACCCTCTCGGTGGTCGTCCTCCCGATCGTGATCGTCACCGCGTCGGAGTCGATCCGCGCGGTGCCCCAGGCGCTCCGCGAGGGCGGCTACGGCGTCGGCGCGACGAAGTGGGAGGTGCAGCGCACGCTGGTGCTCCCGAACGCATTCTCCGGGATCCTGACCGGGACGATCCTGTCGGTCTCACGAGCGATCGGCGAGACCGCGCCGCTCATCCTCGTCGGCGCCTTCTACGGGACGTTCTTCACGACGGGGAGCTCGAGCTTCTGGGACAAGTTCTCCACGACGTACACGGCCCTGCCCCAGGTCGTCTACCAGTGGGCGGCCGAGCCGAGCCAGGAGTTCCGGATCAGCCTCACCGCGGCCGCGATCATGGCGCTCCTGGTCGTCACGCTGATCGCCAACATGGCCGCGATCCTGCTGCGCAACCACTTCGAGAACCGCTGGTAGCTGGACCGATGGCCCGCGGCTCTCCCGATCGAGGGAGCTACGAGCTCTCTTCCTCGGGGTAGCCGAGGTCCCACTCGATGATGAGGCGCTCACGCTCGGCGTCGCGGTTGACCCGCTCGCGGTTGCGGCGGAACTGCGGGTCGTGCGGGGGCAGGAGCTGGAGCCGAGCCGTGGCCCGCTGCCGGAACTGGTCGATCAGCCGCCCGTCGCCGAAGACACCGTGCACCTCCCAGTGCGGTGAGGTGGGTCCGAGGTACACGACCTTCACGTGGCCCTGCGGCGGGAGCTGCTCCAGCTCCTCCTGCTCGATCGACATGCCGACTCCTGCGTTGGTGGACTGACCAGGCTACCGGTCAGCCGGCCTCGGGCCGCTCGGTGAGCGTCGCGTCGAGCTCGATGCGCTCGCCGTTTCGGTTCACCACGACCTTCACCGCGTCACCGGGCCGATGCGAGCGGATCGCGGTCGGGACGTCGCCCGACCCGGCGATGGCCTCGCCGCCGATCTCCACGATCACGTCGCCGGACTCGATGCCGACGTCGTCGGCGGGCGTGCCGCTCGTCACCTCGACGACGAGCGCGCCGGCGTCGACCGACAGGTCCCGCTCACGAGCGAGTGCCGGCGTGACGGTGTCGGTCGTGACCCCGAGGAACGCGGCGGCGCGACCGAGGCGCAGGTCTTCGATGATGGGCTGCGCCTTCGAGATCGGGATGGCGAAGCCCACGTTCTGCGCGGACGCCGGGTTCGCGATCGCGGTGTTGATGCCGATCACGCGACCCGATGCATCGAGCAGCGGGCCGCCCGAGTTGCCGGGGTTGATGGCGGCGTCGGTCTGCATCATGCCGAGGAGCGAGCCGCCGACGTTCGTCTCGACAGTGCGGTTCGTGCCGGAGATGATGCCGCGGGTCACGGTCAGCCCACCCTCGAGCGCGAGGGCGTTGCCGATCGCGACGACCTCGTCGCCGACCTGCGCCGCCTCGGAGTCGCCGATCTCGATCGTCGACAGCCCGGTGCGCTCGACCTTCAGCACCGCCAGGTCGGTCGACGGATCGTGCCCGACGATGTCGGCCGGCTCGAGGTCTCCGGCGGTGAACGCGACCTCGATGTTGGTCGCGCCCTCGATGACGTGGTTGTTGGTGACGACGTAGCCGTCGGCGGTGAGCACGAAGCCCGTGCCCGCGCCGCCGTTGCCGCTCCCCGGCCCGTCACCCGTCGTGATGGCGACGATCGCAGGCTCGGCCTTCGAGATGATCGCCGCGATGTCGCTCTCTTGGCCCGCGACCTCGGTCGCGGGGCGGCTGACGACGTCGGGCGTCGACGACCGCACGATGGTCGTGGTGTCGCCGCCCTCGTCGAACGCGAGGAACAGACCGCCGGTCACGAGCGCACCCACGAGACCCCCGACGAGTGCGCCGGTGAGCATGCCCCGACCGCGAGGGCGCTCCGTGGGGCCCGTGGGCCCTACGGGGCTCGCGCCCGTCGGCGGGCCATGGATCACGGTGGTGTCGCTCATCGCGTGGCTCCCGATCATGGAGGGGGTCTCAGACGGGCGGTGCCCGTCCATCGTCCCAGGGGTGCCTGAGACTCCGGTGAGAGCCTGCCCAGCATCCCACGCCCCGGACCTTGCCCCGACGTCGGCAGATGCCGGGAACCGGGCTCGGGCGCCGGACGTTCAACTCTCGACTATGGACGATGCGTTCGGGCGGGCCGACCACCACACCCCACCGTGGATGCACCACGGCCGCTGCCGCTCGCTGAGCCCCTCCGAGTTCTTCCCCTCCGACGGGGTGGGGGTCGAGCGGGCTCGGCGGATCTGCGCCGAGTGCCCGGTGAAGGCCGAGTGCCTGGAGTACGCCCTCACGTTCCGGATCGACCACGGGGTGTGGGGTGGGTGCTCGGAACGTGAGCGCCGACGGATCCTGCGGAAGCGTCGGCTCACCACGCCCGCTAGACCCCCGCTGCACGAGGCGCGCTGACGGTCGCGCCCGCCGAGCTCAGCCCGCGTCGGCGCGGGCGCCGGCACCGAGCGAGTCGCGCAGCTCGGCGACGCGCTCGGGCACCACTCGCCACCAGACCCATCGCCCTCGGCGCTCGCCCGTGATGAGCCCGACCTCGGCGAGCTGCTTCGTGTGGTGCGAGATCGTGGGCTGCGACTTGCCAAGCGGCTCGAGGAGCTCGCACGAGCAGATCTCGCCCGCCTCGGCGACGAGGCTCAGCAGCCGGAGGCGCACGGGATCGGCGAGCGCCGTGTAGGCCCTCGCCAGGTCCTCGGCCGCCTCCTCGTCCAGCGGCGAGTCGAGCACCGACGGGCAGCAGACGATCTGCGGATCCGGGCTCGTATTGACATTCATCGATGCATTCGCGATCATTGACAGATCGATCGCTGTCAATGCTACCAGGAGGCACCGATGGCCAGGGTCCAGATCGCGCTCAACGTCGACGATCTCGAGGCGTCGATCGACTTCTACTCGAAGCTCTTCGGCACCGGTCCGGCGAAGCGGCGCGAGGGCTACGCCAACTTCGCCGTCGAGAGCCCGCCGCTGAAGCTGGTGCTCGTCGAGGGCCACGGCGCACCGGGCTCGCTGAACCACCTCGGGGTCGAGGTCGAGTCGACCGCGGAGGTCCAGGAGGCGACGAAGCGCCTCTCCTCCGAGGGCCTGGACACAGCGACCGAGGACGAGGTGTCCTGCTGCTTCGCGGTCCAGGACAAGGTCTGGGTCGACGCGCCCGACGGTGAGCCGTGGGAGATCTACACGGTGCTCGCCGACGTGGAGCACGCGCCGGGTGAGCTGCGCAGCGTCGAGCCGGGCGGCGACGCGATGTGCTGCGCGTCGTCGCCGGCCTCCGAGGCTCGCTGCTGCTGAGGTGAGCGACGAGCGCGACGTGCTTCGGCGCGCGAGCGCCGAGGCCGTCGGCACCGCGTTCCTCGTCGCGGCCGTCGTCGGCTCGGGCATCGCCGCGCAGCGCCTGTCCCCCGGCGACACCGGCCTGGAGCTCCTCGAGAACGCCGTCGCGACCGGCGCCGTCCTCCTCGCGCTGATCCTCGCCCTCGGACCGATCTCGGGGGCCCACTTCAACCCGATCGTCACGCTCGCCGACCGCATGCTCGGCGGCATGGGCACTCGAGAGGCCGGCGTCTACGTGGCGGCCCAGATCGCCGGCGGGTGCGTCGGCGCCGTCGTCGCCAACCTCATGTTCGAGCTCCCTGCGGTGACGATCTCGACCCACGACCGCTCCTCCTCCGGCGTGCTGCTCGGCGAGCTCGTGGCTGCGTTCGGGCTCCTCGTCGTCATCCTCGGTGTCGTGCGCGCGGGCAGGCCCCAGATGGCGGCCTTCGCCGTCGCGGCCTACATCACCGGGGCGTACTGGTTCACGTCGTCGACCAGCTTCGCCAACCCTGCGGTGACGATCGCGCGGACGCTGTCGAACACGTTCGCCGGCATCGAGCCCGCCGACGTCCCCGCCTTCGTCGCGCTGCAAGTCGTCGGCGCGGTTGTCGCCGTCGCGCTGTTCCGCTACTGGCGACCGAACCTCGACGCCCGCGATGTCGTCGTCCCGCACGAGCACGCGGCGTGAGCGCCATCCCGTGAGCGACGTCGAGGGGAGGCCCCGCGTCCTCTTCTTGTGCGTGCACAACGCCGGGCGCAGCCAGATGGCACTGGGCTGGTTCCAGCACCTCGCCGGCGACCGCGCGATCGCCTGGTCCGGCGGCTCGGAGCCCGCCACGGAGGTGAACCGGGCGGCGATCGAGGCCATGGCCGAGGTCGGGATCGACATCGCAGGCGAGTTCCCGAAGCCCTGGACCGAGGAGATCGTGCAGGCAGCCGACGTGGTCGTCACCATGGGCTGCGGCGACGCGTGCCCGCTCTACCCGGGCAAGCGCTACGAGGACTGGGAGCTCGACGACCCCGCCGGCCGAGACCTCAGCGCCGTCCGCGCGATCCGGGACGAGATCGCAGACCGCGTGCGCGCGCTGCTCGCGAGCCTGAGCGTCCCCGTCGGGCGCTAGTTCCAGCCGAACGGGCCGAGCACGAAGTCGACGAGGTCGGTCAGGAACCCGTCGTCGCTGCCGTCGATCGCCGCGATGGCCTCGTACGCGACGTCGCGTGGCGCGTCCGACACGCCCGTGAGGACGAGGTCGTCACGCCCCCAGACCACCACGGTGCCTGCCGGGGTCGCGTAGCCCGCGGCGCGCTCGCCGTTGACGGTGCCCCGCCGCTCACCGTCCGGCAGCCCTCCCCAGTCGACGGTCCCGGGCTGCTCGAAGATCGAGAGGCTGAACAGCCCGTCGCCGTAGAACAGCTGCACGGTCCCGTCGGGGTGCTCGTACTTGCCGAGCAGGCGGAAGCCGGGGTCGAGACGCTCAGGGGCCACGAAGCGCGTCCCGACGTCGTCGGTCGAGGTCGGCCCGGGCGCGCCGGGAGGAACCGGCGGCAGGGCGGGCGCGCCGCCGCCGGCCGCCAGATGGGTGAAGCGCACCGAGCGCTCGAGGTCGCCGTCGTGCTGGAGCACGTCGCGGCGCAGCAGCAGACCCAGATCCTTGTCGACGAAGAATCGCGCCCGCGCGGCGCCGTCGTCGTTCGTCGCGACGATCATGTACGCCTCGCGACCCGCGACCTCGGCCCCGGGGCCGAGCGAGAGGTTCCACGTCGCTCCGGGCCGGGGCGGATCGTCGCCCTCGATGTGCCCCCAGCGGGTCGCGATGCCGTCGTCGGCGGCCCAGCGAGCGCCGTCGGCGCCCACCGCGACGTGCTCACCGCGCCCGACCACATAGGCGCCGCGGCGAGAGCGCGCCTCGGTGGTCTCGCTGCGCATCCCCTCGCCCTGGCGCCAGCGCACCTCGACGATGCCCGTGAGGGCCACGTCCTCGGACGCCTCGCGCGCGTCGCGCAGCAGTGCCTCGGGATCGGCTCCGGCGGATGCGGGCGCGTTCGAGACGGCGAGCATCGCCACGCCGAAGAGCACCACTCCCACTGCCGCCCGGCCCAGCCCCGCGCTCACGATCCGTGTCATCGACCGAGCCCGGGGACGCCGACGGACGCGAGGTTGCTCACGACATCGGCGTTGACGGAGGAACGTGCGGCGTGGGCGTTCGTGAACGACGCGACTGCGGGTGCGACCTTGTCGCGCTCGGGGACCGCGATCACGCCGACGACGATCACGGCCGCGGCCGCCGCGCCCGCGGCGACCACCTTCCACACCCTCGGTCGTCGCTCCTTCGCGCGCCGCGTGGCGCCGAGGTCGACGACGTCGTCGCCGGCGAGCACCCGGGCCCAGAACTCCGTGGCCGCGTCGACCTGCGGCAGCGCGCGCAGCGCGCCGCGCGTCTCGCGCACCTCATCGAGGATCGCTCGCCACTCCGCCGACTCGGCGAGGCGCCCCTCGACCTCCGCCCGAGCCGCCGCGTCCAGCTCGCCGTCGAGGTAGGCCGACAGCGCGTCTTCGTGCAGGTCACTCACGCGGCCCCCTCGGTCAGCACTCCGCGCAGCAGCCGTCGCCCGCGGTGGATGCGTGAGCGCACCGTGCCGACCGGGATCCCGAGCGACGCGGCGATCTGCTCGTACGACCGGTCGGCGACGTCACACAGCACGACCGGCACCCGGAAGTCCTCGGGCAGGCCGGCAAGCGCTGCTTGCAGGTCGGTGGGCAGCTCGCGGCTCGCCTCGTCGGCGGCAGGCGCCGGCGGCAGCACCCAGTCGGGGTCGTCAGGGAGCGCGGAGGTCGGACGCCGCTTGCGGCGTCGCATCTCGTCGAGGAAGACGTTCGTCACGATCCGGGCCAGCCAACCTTCCAGGGACCCCGGTTCGTAGCGCTCCAGGCCCTTGCGGACCCGGATCAGCGCTTCCTGGACGAGATCCTGCGCGTCTTGTTCGTTCCCGGCCAGGCGGTAGGCCACCGTGTAGAGGAAGCGCCCGTGATCACGGGCGACCTCCTCCCAGGTGGGGATCCCGTCGGCCATGTGACAAACGAACTGATGCGCGTGTCCGGTTCCCGCTCACCCCACAGCAGCGGCGGTGAGGGGTGGCCCGGGACGCCTCAGGCCTTGTCGGACTCGTCGTCGGCCCCCTGGGCGCCTTCGTCGACGCCCTTCTTGAACTCCTGCTGGGCCTGCCCGATCGACCGGGCGAGCTTGGGGAGCTTGGCGCCACCGAAGATCAGCAGGACGATCAGCAGGATGATGATGAGCTCAGTCGGCCCGAGGTTCATGCGAGCGGCTCTCCCGAGAGTCCGGATGCTGATGGCGCAGGTATGAGGTTACCCCCGTTGCGCCCGGAGCCTTCGACGCCCATGGGCGCGGCCGACCGGAGCGGGCGGAGGGCGTCGGCGAGGGCGTCGACGTCGTCGAGGCTCGCCACCTGGAAGGGCACGGCGCCCGGCCCCACGATGAGGGTCTCGACGCCGAGCTCGGCCCAGCGCTCGGCCTGCTCGCGGACCTGCTCGACCGTCCCCACGAGGCGACCGACCCGCCAGGCGTCGAGGGTGACCGCGTCGAGCACGCCCGGTGGCGTGCCGGCGCGGAGCCGCTCGAAGCGCGCCGCCAGGTCGCGCTCGTCCTCCCCGACGAGCGCGTAGAGGCCGAGGCTGCGCCACACGGTCGCCGGGTCGCGGCCGACCTGGTCGCACGCCCGCTCCAGGACGTCGAGCCGCTGCCGGTAGTCGGCGTGCGTCCAGGCCCAGCACGTGTTCCAACCGTCGGCGCACGCGACCGCGGTCGCGATCAGGCGATCGCCCTTGCCCCCGATGAAGACGGGCGGCCGCGGCTGCTGGAGCGCGGCGGGCGCGACGCGGGCGCCGGCCACGTCGAAGAACTCGCCGTGGTAGTCGAACGGCGCGCCCCCCAGCAGCCCGTCGAAGATCTCGGTGCACTCCCGCAGGCGCCGGAGGCGCTCGCCCGGCGTGGGCATCGGGATCCCGATGGCGTCGTACTCGGGCTGGTACCACCCGGCTCCGAGGCCGATGTCGAGCCGGCCGCCGGCGATGCGATCCAGCGACGCGAGCGCCTTCGCCGCGATCGCCGGGGGGCGCAGCGCCTCGCAGAGCACCAGCGTGCCGAGCCGGGGCCGGGTCACGACCTCGGCGAGCGCCGCGAGCGTGGCGATCGGCTCGAAGGCACCATGG
>Ga0315534_1001901_pt1 | contig 14406 bp, 11 predicted proteins | sample SalMarSW160240MG_FD_203094 | JGI IMG/M metagenome (GOLD analysis project Ga0315534, IMG submission 203094) | Salt marsh sediment microbial communities from the Plum Island Ecosystem LTER, Massachusetts, United States - Salt Marsh Sediment SW1602-40 ... | reverse complement strand
TCTCTGTTACATGAAGGATCAATGGCAATTCTTCAAATGCAAAACCATAAAGTCGTTTCAACATGGTTTCCTTGTCTCCCATGATTCCAAGCTCCTGCAGTGCGGAATTGAATTGTTCTGATTCTTCGAAACCTCTTTCTTTCCTGTAATAGAGGTCTTTTCGCTGGTGAAACAGCTCGATCTGGATTGGATTTAGTGCCCTTGCCATATCCAGGATAAACTCAACAAAACGATGGTACAGGTATTCAATTTTCCCGGTTTCACCGGGTAGTAGAAAATGAAAATTTGCGGAACTTCTGAACCACATTCGTTCTTTCTTGATGTATTCATACCGTTCGGTATTCGGGTCAAGCAATTCCCTGGCTTTGGGTAGAAGGTTGCGCGGTTCTGTTATATTTTTCTTTTCAATATAGAGATCGATCAGCTTAATCAGGATGTCGTAATGGTCGTAATTAACAATTACTGTTTCGAGGTATTTCTCCAGATAATCAATAGCATCGTCGATGTTTTGAGACCTGATAAGTTCAGCCATGGTGATGTGCAGGGCAAGGAAATATGGATCACCCTGCGGTTTTTTTTGAATGATTCCTTCCAGGTATTGGTGGGCTTCGTCAAAAGGGATTGATTCATCCCTTTTCATGTAAGGGATAAGCTTATTCATGCACGTTACCAGTGCTGTATTTCCCTCTCTAAGGTACGCTTCAGCAATTTTTTTCAGGAAAGTCACGGCTTCTGAATAACCTTTTTCCTTTCTGATGCTGGTGGCTTTTATCATCAGTTTGTGTACATCTTCTTCCGGATGTTTATAGGTGGTGTGTGGAACGTCAGGTGAGTCTTCAAACTGGATTCTTACATCCTGATGAGTTTTAACAGCATCTTTTTTTCCGGAACTCCATCGAAAAAGCTTTTTTAGAAACGAGATCATGTCGGGTCACGTTAAGTAAATGAAGGACAAATTTGTAAATTACTTCTGAACAGAAAGATACAAATTAATCCGGGTATAATCAAATAGTACCTATTGGATTTGGATTGATACTTTATTACCTTTGCTTTGCAACCATTATTCATTAAGGTATTGATAAAAAGCAGTTTATATCATAAAGTTCAGTCTGTATTGTTTCTATTATTGTTATTACTTGCAGTTGAGAACCCGGTTTGCACCCAGGACATCCCGGTTGAGATTAAAAAATCTACAGATAAAGTGATGATTGATGGCAAGGTCTATTACATTCACGTTGTCAGGGAGGGGCATACACTATACTCGATCAGCAAGGTTTATGGAATTTCACAGAAAGAGATATCCAGGGAAAACCCCACGGTAGTATTTGGGTTACGGGTTGGACAGGCACTTAAAATTCCGGCTGAACCAGTGCTTGAAGACGAGGAAGAACAGGTTGAACCGGAGAATTTTACCTATCATCCGATTCAGGAGAATGAAACCATCTACGCGCTGTCAAAGCGATACGGAGTGACTGAGGAGGAGATCCTTGATCATAATCCTGACCTGGTCATTGATGACATTGATATTGGAACCGTAATTAAGATCCCAAAAAAGATTTTCACACCGGAAAAAGAATCGTTTGGTGCTGAAAGGGAACCCTTTGTTTATCACCGCGTAGAGAAGGGTGAAACCTTGTATTCCTTATCCAGAGAATACAATGTATCTATTCGCCAGATCCGGAAAGCGAATGTCCAGATGAAAGGAAGCCCGAAGGAGGGTGAATATCTTCGGATACTGGTCACCGAGGGAGATGGCGACGTCGTTAATCCCGTGCTGGAAGATGATCCCGATATTTTTTTGGTGGAGGATACAGCACAATTTACAGATGAAACACCACCCTCTTTTTATGGAAAATCAATAAATGTAGCTTTGATGCTTCCATTCTATTTGGATGAGAATGATGAGCGGGTAGTGATAGATACATCCGAGGTGGATGATTTCGGTAATGTAATTGAAAACGTCACAGAGCGGGGCGAGAATTGGATCTACCCGAGAAGCTTTAGCTACCTTGAGTTTTACGAGGGCGCCCTCCTGGCTGTTGAGTCACTTCAAGAAAGCGGGTTATCAATAAACTTTTCGGTATTTGACACGGAAAGGGATTCTGCCACGGTCCAGGGAATTATCGACAATGGTGATTTGCGTCAGATGGACCTTATCATTGGTCCGGCATATACACATAACCTGCGCCTGGTGGCAGAATATGGAGAGCAAAGGAGGATTCCGGTGATTTCTCCTCTGGCTTCCAGGAACATTCTACTTGACGAATGCCCATACCTCTTTCAGGTAAGGCCAACCTTTGAAACAGAGATTGAAAAGCTTTCCGCTTTTATTTCGGGATTCTACGATAAAAATATTATCATGATCCATCCGGGGGATAGTCTCGAAGCGCCGCATGTTGATTTGCTAAAAAGAAGGCTTTTTTATAGGTTATCCTTTTATACTTTTTTTAGTGAGGTGGTTTTCAAAGAAGTTGTGTATAACGACGAGATTACAAAAAATGATTCGATCAACAGCATCGAACATGCACTATCCGGTGATGTGAAGAACATTGTCATTATACCGAGTGATAAAGAACCCTTTGTCAGCAACATGGTGTCCATATTGAATACTCTGTCGACTGATTATGAGATATTGTTGGTAGGATATCAGTCATGGCAAAGATTCCGGAACATTGAGCTACAGCATTTCTACAATCTCAACCTGCATATATGCACACCGTTCATACTGGATTATACCAGAGATGAGGTGAAGGAGTTTATCCGGTCTTTCAGGGAGTCTTTTCATAGTGAACCTGAACCGTTTAGTTTTGCATGGCAGGGACACGATATCACCTATTATTTTGTGACGGGTGTTGCACGGTATGGAAGGCGATTCAGAAACTATACCACCAGGCACCAGGTTGATTTGCTCGAATCGGAATACATGTTCCGAAGAGGAAACAATCGTGGAGGTTTCGAAAACAAACAGATCCATTTGATCCAGTACAATCCGGATCTGGAAATTACAAAAGTTGCTACGGAAGAACAGGGCACCTGGGGGAACAGGTAAATCCGGGTTGTACATGTTGGTAAATTGCCTTTGCTGTTATACAGCAGGACGAACTTCGACACCGAAAAATGTTTGACAGTGTTCAGCAACGAAGCCCGTTTCGAAGCTCGTTATTCGGTTACGGATTTCTTTCAATAACGAATAACCGTGGATTTTTTTTGTTATCGGATTGCCTGGTGCTTCACTCGCCTCCCACTGGCATTCACACAGTCCTGGCAGTTGACTTTTTTCAATTAACGATTAACTCATTCGCTTTTGAAGAGTGAAGAGACATGGTCAAATGACCCATCCACTTCTGACGGCTCCAGATGGAGGATTTCGGCAATCAGTTGATGATTACTTCTTTTCTGGCATTTACAAAGAGCATATGTCCCGTCTGATCATATCCTTTGAAGAGATTATGTTTATCATGTTTCAGTTGATCTCCAAGAAAACCAACGAGCGTAAGCGCGGCATCAGCTGATCGTTCATTGATCAGGTTTTTCATGCTGACTGTTTGGTCCTTTTTAATGATTTCAATGTTCTTTTTTGAGATGGGTAACCTTCCGGTATTCACCAGTTCGTATAGCTTGTCCTTTGTTTCCTCCAGATCTTCCTCTTTGCATACATCAAAGATCTTGATCACCCCCTTTCTCCAGTCTGGATGTCCCAGGATGATGTAGCTCAGGAGGATCATCAGGTTGGTATTTTCAATATCGTACCGGCTGATCCAGATGTGAATACCATTTTTTACATTGATTGTCTTTCGGGATGAACCCAATACACAGATCTCATAATCACCGGATCGGCAAAGCGAATAGTTTTCGATGATGTGGTCCAGGTTTTCAGGATTTTCTTTGTCAAATTCAAAGAGGATCATGTTATTATCCATCCCCGATATACTGGGAAGCTGAATTACCTGTGCAATGGCTGATGTATAGGATGGTGAGATCAGTGTGTCGAGGTATATATTTGAATGTTCCTTTTCAGATTTGCTAACGAGTTGTTTAAGGTACTCCTGTGCTTCAAGGTGGCTGGTTTTTGAGTAGTACCCTTCGATCAGATGGATATAGGTTCCAAAACCATATTTGTGCGATATCCAGCTGAGCAGTTTAAATGCCTCATCCCGTTCAAATGTGTTTTGTGAGACACACACAACAGCGGGTCTCCATTTCTGGGATGATCCGATTTTTTTTGATTTCTGGAGGTATACCTGGAGGTTCCGGCTTAGCTGGAAAATGGCTCCCTGGAAGATGGCTTCAATACCCTGCCGGTCTTTATGGTGAAAATGGATGAATATATAGATTGCTGTCATAATGACCAGTGCAGCAGCAGCATATCCGGCATTTATCTTAAACATCAGCCATCCGCACATGACAAATCCAATGAGTGAAATATACCAGCGTGAGCGGAATGATGGCCTGTAGGATGGATCGGCACCAAAATGGTAAAGAAATGAGATCAGGCATATTGATCCGTAGGTTACCATAAAGAACATGGATATGATTTCTGCAACCATATTAACATTTCCGATCGCCACAAAAAAGAAGGCAATAATACAGGTAATGACTGATCCGTTAAACGGTTCATTGGTTTCACCCTTCCCTTTGGCAACCAGATAGTTCAGTTTTCTGGAAGGGAAGGACCGGTCTACACCAAGCGCCTGCAATGTTCGTGGTGCAACCATAACCGATCCGAGGGCAGATGAGATGGTGGAAGCGGCCAGCCCTATCGGTATCACAATTCCGCCGTAAAGAGCTATTTTGCTCATGATCAATTGATCATTCAGTAAATCTTCCGGTGAAACTGAGATTTTTAATTTCCACGAAACAAAAACATAGGTGATCATCCCGATTACTGTAGCTGTCGTTGTTCCCAATGGGATCGATCGGGCAGGATTACGGAGATCTCCTGAAAGTCCAACGCCGGCGGTCATCCCGGTAAAAGCAGGAAAACAGATGGCAAAAACAATAAAGAAATCATTCATATTACGGAATGATCCGGTGAAAAAGCCGGATTCATGGCTGTATGAATAATCCGTTTTCCCAATAAAAAAGAGGACTAATGAGATGAACAGGATGGCGACGACGAAATAGAGGGTTTTGACTCCCAGGTTGGCTCCCTTTTTCAGGATCAGCAGCGACAAAACAGCCATTGCCGGAAGACTGATTACCTGACGGGGCAGGGTAATATTAAATCGTTCATGAACAAAATTAAAAAACGGTTCAAAGGCTTCGGTGAATGCAATGACATAAAATGCCACACTGATGGCTTGTGAGCAAAAGAGAGCAAAACCAATGGTGGCTCCTATATTCAATCCGAAAGAGCGCGATATGATGAAATATTCACCCCCTCCTTTTACTTTTTCATTGGTAGCTATTTCTGAAAGCGCAAGGGCAGTTGGGATGGTTACCATGTGTCCGATCAGAATCATTAGAAGAACACCAAACATTCCGAGCGTTCCGACAGCGTATCCAAAGCGCAGGAATAATATGGCACCCAGTATGGTTGATATTGCTGTAAAAAAGACGGGTGCTGTACCAAAGCCTCGTTTTTTTTCACCGTTTAGGGTTGACATACAAATCCGGTTTTTATGTAAATGTACGAATGATTATGTATGGTCCTTATCCGGGATCTGAAAACGAATCAGCCTGAAGCGAAGTTGGAATGTAGAAAGGTTATTCTGCAACATTCCAGCCAAAATCAATGTATTCAGATGAAAATTGATCCCCTTCGACCCTGACGATCAGGAATCCTTCTTCCATCTCTCCACGCGGACCTCTCCACCAGTTGGCACATACTGCACCGCCGGTGATGAAATGGGTTCCTTTTGCAAAGATATCCTCAAAGAAATGGAGGTGCCCCTGCAATACCAGCTTCAGGTTATGATTTACGAACAGATCCAATACTTCTTTTGAGTTTGTGATCACGAGCCCACGGCTGTTTGGTGATGTTGCCCCCTGAACCAATTGTGTCTGAATGGTTACAAAAGGAATGTGAACAGAGATGCAAATGGGTGTTTCAGGATCAACAGCATCCAGGTCATCCTTCAACCATGCTATCTGCTCCTGATCGACGTACCCGTAATAGCCACCCTCTTCCCACTCATCGATGGAATCCAGGATATAAAACCTCCATCCTTTGTGATCGAAGGTGTAGTAGCGCTTTCCAATCCGCTCCATAAAGAAGCGATCACCATACAGGGAGTGTGTTGAATCAACACCGCTGCTTTCATAATATCCGAATACTTCATGATTGCCCATGGTATTATAAACAGGCATGTTGAACTTTTTAACAGTTTCGTTATAGAGGTTGTATAAAGAATCCGCCCTGCCATATGTCTGCCCCAATGCATCCATGATGAGGTCTCCTCCCGTGATGACAAAGTCGGGTTTTAATTCGTTTACTGTTGCAATTGCTTTTTTGAAACCTTTGGTGGCATTACGTTCCGGTTGAACATGAATGTCGGTCAGAAATGCAAAGGAGAATGCCTCCTCTTCAGACACCCTTTGCTTGCAGCCAAAGAATAACAGTGTACTTATCAGAAAAATCAGGTTACGGTTCATGTTTGATGCGATCCACTTTTTCATCTTAGTATATCTTTGTTAAAGAACAAACAAACTTATAAAATTTGGTTAACCTTTGATGCAGGGAAACCGGTTTTTATGAGAAATATTTCAACATGCCATACTGGACCATATCATACCCGGGTGCAAGGCACTATTAACTATATATGGATTTTTTTACTATTTTCACATACAGATCCCTTATAACAAGGTAAAAAATGGAACGGTCCTGGTTAAAGGCTGGTTTATCTATCCTGGTTTTTGGTGTGCTCTATCTTTTCACAGCCCTGCTTGTGATTATTACCCTCATACTGATCCTTCTTTCTTTTAAACGCACGGTTCCACATATCATTTATTTCTGGGCAAATTCCCTGTTTTTTATCATGGGAAAAAAAATCCACGTGACAGGCATTGAGAACATTGAGAAGAGTAAGAACTATATTGTTGTTGCAAATCATGCCAGTCTCTTTGATATTTTAGCCATTGTGTCATTTTTTCCAACGGTTACCTGGTTTGGGCACGAACGGTTACTCAGGATACCGTTCTTCAGACGGATATTGAAGATTACTGACTATATTCCCTTTAAAGAACGGAATATCCGGAATACCAGAGAGATGCTTGATCAATTGGTTCAAAAATCAAAGGAGCATTCTGTTGCTATTTTCCCGGAAGGAACCAGAACACTTGATGGTAAAATAAACCGGTTTTATAAAGGATTCATCTATTTATTAAGAGCAACTGAAATAGACATTTTACCGGTTACATTAAACGGATTCTTTACCCTTAAACCCAAAAACAGGGCATGGATCGATTTCACACCTAAACTGGAGGTCTTTATTCATAAACCAATTGAGAATAAACAACTGGTTGAAAAAGAGGACCATGAAATTCTTGAAATTGTGAGGGAAACAGTTGAATCTGAATACCATCCCAAATTTTACAGTCATCCATGAACCAACGATCATCGAACCAGTATAAAATGAATGAAATAAACCATACCCTGAGTTCAAAACCTGAAAGAAAATGGGTTTTCATCGTCAATCCAATTGCCGGAAATGGTTTTGCAAAAAGCATTATTCCGCAGTTGAACAATCTGATTCATAACTATCAGATTGATGCAGAGTTGGTTATGACTGAATACAGGGGGCATGCCACCGAGCTGGCAAGGGCATTTCTGGAAAGAGGATTTCAGAATTTTGTGGGAGTTGGAGGTGACGGCACGATGAATGAGATGGTTCACCCACTTATAAACAAGGAGAATGTCGTTATTGGGACAATCCCGGCCGGTACAGGAAATGATTTTATCCAGATCCTGGGATTCCCGGATAGATTTGAAGAGATGGATTGGGACATTTTTTTCGAGCAACATGTGATCAGCATGGATGCCGGTATATGCAATGGAATACCGTTTATCAACGGTATGGGGCTGGGTTTTGATGCACAGGTAGCGGCTGAAAATTACACTGAACCGGGAGAGGTTAAAAAAGGAGGGAAAAGCAAATACCTCTGGCAAATTGTCAAAACCCTTCTTTTTTTTAAGGAGAAGAGAGCGGTTATCCTTACCAATGGAGAGCGGCAGGAAAGAAGTTGTTTCATCAATACCATTGCAAACGGAAGAAGATTTGCCGGAGGATTTTACCTGACCCCAAAAGCCCTTGCTAATGATGGATTGCTCGATATTTGCAATATCGAAAAACTAAACCTGATTGAACGGTTAAAATTATTGCCACTGGTGCCAAAAGGAACGCACCTGAAGGATCGTAAAGTTAATTACTATCAGACGGATAAAGTCAATATAGAATTCGAAACAGAAGTTCCGTATCACCTGGATGGGGAACTCTATTTTGGATCGCGTTTCGATGTACAGATCATACCTCGTGCTTTACGCTTTATTTATAATCCGGAGGGGAATCATTTCTTCAATCCGTGAACAGGTAGACCATAATGCATCCATGAAGACGAGGGAACGGTATATTGCTTTTTTTGACCTGGATGGTACCATACTGAAACAGAACAGTGGAAAAATACTGGTTTACCAGGCTTACAAGGCAGGCATGATGGCCCGCAGGGAGTTATTCTTTGGAATGTATCTTTCGTTGTTGTATAAACTTGATCTGATGAGCCCTTTGAAGATAATAGAAAAGATGGCGGTGTGGGTGACCGGCTTCCCGGAAAAGGTTCTGCAGGAGTTTGCAGAAGAGGTGTTTAACAGCACCTTACAGGTTTTGATTCGATCTGAAATCCCATCTGAACTTCACTTTCATAAAGCCCGGAATGCTGAGCTGGTCATCCTTTCATCAGCGATCGGTGAAATCTGTTCCCCTGTCGCCAGGTTCCTGGGTATGAATGCTGTAATCAGCTCCAAACTTGAGGTTCATGAAGGATATTATACGGGCTATCCGGAAGGCAACTTTTGTGTCGGGACTGAAAAATTCCTGAGACTTCAGGAATATTGCAGCATGAAAGGATATTTACCCGGTGAAGCATATTTCTACGGTGATACAATTTCCGATCTTCAGGCCTTATCGGCAGTAGGGCATCCGGTTTGCGTCAATCCGGACCGAAAATTGAATAGGGTGGCCAATGCTAACGGATGGGATGTTCGACAGTGGACATGAAGGCAGGAGAAACCGGGTATACGGTCAGGGAATAAGGCAGAGGTCATTTCTTTGCTTAGTCGTTCAGGACATCATCCATAACGGTACGTAAACGACCATAATTTTTTTCCATCAGATTCCTTTTTTCGGTATTGAAGAGCAGGGCTGTGGGATGGCGAAGAGGATAAATGAGTTGATCATCCAACTCGATCAATTTACCAAATAAGGTATGGTAATCTTTGCTTGCCGGCCTATCCAGATCAAACCGCATCAGGATGTAACGCGTGGCATGAAATCCAAGTGGGACAATCAGTTTTGGATTAACAAGCGATATCTCCTGTTCCAGGTGTTTTGAGCACTCTGCAATTTCACGACTTGAAGGCCTGCGGCATTTTGGAATATAGCATTTAATCAGATTGGTCATATAGATCTCATCGGCACCAATCCGGGACTTTGTGAGTAATTGGCGGAATATTTTACCGGAGGGTCCAACAAACATCTGCCCTGCTTTGTTTTCGAGCTCTCCCGGAGCCTGGGCAATCACCATGACCTTTGACCGGAAGTTGCCTTCTCCACATACCGCCTGTTGACGGGTTGCTGCCAGCCCGCATGCCTTGCATCCCCGAACCTGTTGTTGCAGTAATGAGAAATCCGGATCCTTCATCTCTAATGTTTACAGCAAAAGTAAGAAAAGGAAATATTTTAGTGCGTTTTATTGTCTAATGTATGGAAAATGCTGTAACTTAACTGATCCCATTCAATAGGGCCGCAGGGAATAAAATGGACTTTTCATTTGTCTAATGTAAAAAATAAGACTTTCGTGAAGGACTATTCTGGTTTTAGTGATCTGGATCTGATCTCTCAAACACGGAAGGGTGATAACGAAGCCTTCTCTGTTCTTATTTCCAGGTACAAGGATCAGGTAGCGAAAACCGTTATTGGCATGATGGGTAATTGCATGGAAGCAGATGACGTGGGTCAGGAGACCTTTATCCGGTTTTATCGTTCCATCGATAAATTTCGCGGAGACTCAGCCCTGGGAACCTATTTGACCAAAATAGCCATGAATCTTTCACTGAATGAATTGAAAAAACGAAAAAGAAACCGTTCATTGTTCTCAGATAACCAGGAAAACAATGTTGAGATTCATCGCTCAGAGACAAAGGATCATCAGGATGCGGATGATATTCAGGAGGAGGTGCAGCTGGCAATACAGGAGCTTCCTTTCAAGTTCAGATCGGTCGTTGTTCTCCGCATGATCGAAGGGTATAACACAAAAGAGACGGCTGAAATCCTGGACCTGCCAATGGGTACAGTGTTATCAAGATTAGCACGGGCACAGCAGAATTTGAAGGATAAATTAAACCATCTAATATAAACGGCCATGTTAGACCAACATCTATTAGATTTACTCATGCGATCGCTGGATGGTGATCTGGATGATACGGATCGGACGATGCTTGAAAAAGCACTATCTGAATCGGAAGAGCTTAGAAAAGAAAAGAATAAGCTGATTCGCCTCAGAGAACTTGTTGGTTCCGGGGATTATCAGTTTAAACATGGATTTACGGATCGGGTGATGAACCGCCTGACAAGATCAAAAAACGGGAAAAGCATTGAATTTAATTTTGCCAGAGACCTAAACCGAATTTTCATGAGAGTTGCCATCACCGGAGTTGCTGCAATTGTCCTGCTGCTCCTCAGCATTTATCTGACAACAGGTTCCGTTTCCCTCGATTCGTTAAGCGGAGTGGAATACTATTCAGAAGATAATGTGATCAGTTATTTGTTAATCGAAGAATAAACAGACCGACATGAAAATTAAACCCGTACTTGTTATTTCCGCCACACTCATCATTGGATTTGCTATTGGTTTTCTTACCAGCGGCATGATAAACCATCAGCGGATGAAAAAATTCCGGTCGTTCAATTCTATGGAATCCTTTAAGCAGAGAACCATCCATATTCTTGAACCAACAGAAGAACAACTGAAGGAGATCCTGCCCCTGATCGATGAGTATGCAAAAAAAATGGATGAGATTCGGAAGGATTTCGGCAAAGAATTTTTTGCCCTGATCAATGATTTCCATAATGAACTTAAACCACTCCTTACCAAGGAGCAAATAGAGAAGCTGGAATCGCTGCTAAGACCTCCACAAAGGAATTCCCGTCATAGGGGTGATCCGAAGGAGAGGAACCGGGGGCCTGAGGGCCGGCCTACTGAAAGGCAAAGGTAATCCTCATCCGGATGGAATAATCGAGCCGGTTCCGTTGTCTAACGGTTGAAAACAAGTAAAACAGAATATAAAAACAGATCAAAATGAAAAAGATAGTTGTAACACAAATCATGATTTTTTTACTGGCAGTAGCTCCGGTGTCGAATATTTTCTCCCAGCAGGGCAGGGGATTGGGTCCATGTGGATTGGGACTCGGACCGGGAAATTTCCTTAACTACCGGATATTGGACCTGACGGAGGAGCAGAAGACACAAATGAGGGAATTATGGCTGGAGCAATCGGAGGTTCTAAATCCCCTGAATACGGAATTGCAGAAGCTCAGATTAGCCTATTGGGATCTTATTGCTGAATCAGATGAAGACCTGGATGCAATCAACAAGAACATTGACCAGCAAACTGATCTGCAGAATAAAATCATGAAAGAAAATGCCCGTTTCAGAAAAAAAATGGAAGGGCTATTAACGGAAGAACAAAAGGAGTTACTTGATTCGGAATTTCCTTTTGGCAGAGGCATGTATGGAAGGTGGAACCCACCCGGACGCGGATACGGTCAGGGATACAGAGATGGATTTGGCAGAGGCTATGGCAGAGGCTATGGCAGAGGTTATGGCAGAGGTTATGGCAGAGGATTTGGACCGGGTGGAATCTGGTAGAACCCGGGAAGGCAAATTTTCATGGTTAGTTTTAGGTACGGGAAGGGTGTCTGAACATATGGTTGGGCACCCTCCTCTTTTTTTATGTCCCCTGGTTCAGGGAATACTGGAGATAGTCCAGTACTATGGGAATATCATCCTGATTTACCCCGTTTTGAAGTAGATACTTTCTGTCATCATTAAAGGTCATCAGAAAGTTCTCAAGATTATTCTCTTCATGAATGATGCTTTTTTTATACATGTTTATTGCTTCCAGGGGATTGCCCAGGCACCATTCCACGTGTCCGAAGTTTATGTAATCATAAATCGATACTTCCTCCTTGAATAATTTACTGTAATATTTCTGCGACTGATCCAGTTTTCCCAGGACGAAATAGCACCAGGCAATTGGGCGTAAGACTTTTTTATTGGAAGGATCAAGATATTCTACTTTAAAGTAATATTTGAGAGCTGTTTCATACTCTTCCAGGTCCAGGTAACAGTGACCGATTGATGCCTGTGTAAACAGGTTGTCAGGCTCCAGTTTTTCTGATTCAAGATAATATTCCAGTGCTTTTTCAGGTTGTTTCAGTATTCTGTAACAATAGCCGATTTTTTTCATATTCCAGGCACGGTTTTTATCATACAATTCACCCTGCAGGTAATAATCGAGTGCCTCTTCGATCCTTCCGAGCTTCTGATAACAAAAAGCGATCTTTTCCAGGATTTCGTAGCTTTTCTCCTCTATTTTGTTCAGGTATTGATATATATCCAGTGCCTCTTCATAATATTCTTTTTCAAAAAGGTATTCAGCAATATTCCGGAGGGTACTTTTATCGGTTAACAACAGGTTAAAAAAGGCAGAATTATAGATATCAAGTTTCCCGGCAAAAACATCTTCAAATTCATTTTTAAAGGGATATAGCTTATAAAACCGGTAGAGGTCCTGGAGGTACTGTTGATAGACCGCTTTTGTCTTTTTAAACTGGTCAAGGATTTCATCCTGTTCTGCAAGTTCATTCATTCCTTTCAATTCCGCATTGAACAGTTCAAGCATCATGGTCTTTTGAACTTTGGGCATGTGTTTTACGTTCAGAATAAAGGAGTATTTATCGGAATTACAAAGAAATGATGTTTGAAAAAGGCCTTCGATAAAGAGCTCTTTGTCAAAACTGGTTTCTTCCCCCATCAGGGAATGATCAATAACTTCATTCTCAGGATAAAAAGGTATAAACCAGTTGCTTATTTCCCTGAAAAAGTCAAATTGCTTCAACTGCGAGAAGGCTGTCAAAAAAACATCCGCTCCTTCCATCTGAAGCTGTGTAAATTCTTCCACCTTTTTATAAAGGTCATTTGAATCTTCAAAGACGATTTCCCAGTCAGGGTTCTTTTCCTCTCCAGGATCTTCGGGGACCAGTTTATCGAGGTCAAGCTTATCTTCCAGTTTTGGCCGAAGTTTTACCATTTCGGGAATGATCTCTTCACGTAGTTTACGGGATATCTTCTCTGTCTCCCTCGAGCGGATAATTTGAATGATGATCGCTTCAATCTCCTTCTGAATCCCTTTTTTATCCTGCAGGATCTTTAATTTCGCGGAGATCTCAGGATAAAGGTAAAGTCTTTTGTCATACCGGTACATGGAGAGGATGAGCCCGATCATAGCCCGTTGCGAAACCTCCGGCTGGTTGTCTTCATAAAAATTAAACAGGGCAAAAACTTTCCGTTCGTCAAAATGACGAAATAAGCTCAATGTTATAGCACTAACGAACAAGCATTTCTCATACCATCGAAAGGGTTTTCTTCTTCTGATCAGATCAATCAGTTCCAGGTCAACATCGGTCAATTTATTTGTCAGCCAGAAATGATTAAACAGGGTTATTACCAGGCTTTTAAATCGTTTTGACTGAGGGGATGTGGGATCTGAGCCTAATTCGAAGCTTTCATCCATGATTTCATCCAGCTCCCGTTTAAAGCTAAGGTCATCCAGTCGTTCAATAATGCTTTTACCGGTCAGTTTCTGCTGCTGTTCCAACTCAGCCTGAATGGTGAACGTGTGCCAGCCTGAATCCTGGTAAAGGATGTTATACTGTACACGATCAGCTAATTCCAGGATAGAAGCCAGAAGGTGATAGTATATTTTTTGCCGCTCCGGATCAGCTACTCCTTCAATGGTATATTTCAACATGGATTCGTAGGTTGATTCCAGGTTATCGAATTGAACCCGCAAATCTCCCATTTTTGATACCACGGTCAGATCCGATAATGCCTCCAACGCCTCTTTCACTCTTTTCTGGTAAATCAGGTAACAGATCCTCTCGTACTTCTTCTTTAATTCAGTTGTTTTCA
>Ga0315534_1001899_pt1 | contig 14420 bp, 35 predicted proteins | sample SalMarSW160240MG_FD_203094 | JGI IMG/M metagenome (GOLD analysis project Ga0315534, IMG submission 203094) | Salt marsh sediment microbial communities from the Plum Island Ecosystem LTER, Massachusetts, United States - Salt Marsh Sediment SW1602-40 ... | reverse complement strand
TTATGGAAATCACCAACAAAATTCGTTTCTTGGAGGCCCCCCGTCGTGACGAAACTGGCTTTAGATAGTATCACGGTTTTTGACCCCTTGAATTATTAGTGTTTTGAACCGGACCGGAACTATCCCGAGGCGGATCCTTTGGACTCTATTCTGTAACCTCTTGGAATCCATGCCTATCTTTCAACTCCACTCCGTCTCCGGCCCTGGGTTGTCAGCCTCCGGATGTTCGCAGCGCATGTGCCGTGCGCCTTCCGTTTCCCTCCACGCAATCAACTCGCCGGGGCGGATGGCCTTGCCGCATTCGATGCACCGGCCGAACTTCCTGGCCTGCATGATCTTGGGGCCGTCATACCCCGGCTTACTGGTAGGCTCGATACCTGCCTTGTCTTTCTTCCGTTGCTTTGCCCACCACCACCACCACCAGATGAAGAAAGCAATCACAGCCAAGCCTACCAGTGCTCTCAGTGCTTCCATGGATTCCCTCCTTCCATCTCACCTTACCACGGTAGGGCAGGGGGATTCAACTGGCCTTTGGCATCAACGCCCTGATCGTCTCCTTCATGGTGAGCCTCATCGCGGCGGCCCTCACAGGTTCCTTGAGTTTATCCACAATGGGTTGCCGTGCGATCTCCCGTTGCATACCTAGGATCGTTCGGTTCATGTTCAGCTTAAGCCTGGCCTCTTGATCCAGGGCTTCATACTGTTCTTGCGGCATTGCTAGGCTGGTCTTGACGGCCCTGCCTGCCAGCCGTCGGATGCGTCCCCTGTGATACTCCGAGTGTTCAACGTACCCGTTCGCGCCTTGCCTCTGGATCCCGATGGTCCTGATGGTCGAGAACAACACACCGTCTTTCTGAAGGGCTTTCCGTGCCGTGGCGAGGTAACCATACCCTTCCCGCTGAACATTCGCGTTGATCACCCTGCTCAGTTCGCCGTATTCGACAATCTCGCCGATCTCGGTTTTCTGGAGGTGTTCGATCAACCTTTCCGTTTCCGCTGCGATGTTGAAAGCGCCTCGTTTCGTCCTGCTGATTTCTTCACTCATGGTTTTATCCTCCTTTGGGTTTAGGTGGTGCTCTTGTCATGTCGTGTCGCGTCTCGTCTGGTCACGTCTGGTCACGTCTTGTCTCGTCGCATTCAGCCCCATGCCCAGGGCTCGAACCTGGGTGCTCCACCATGGGGTGTTCTCTTGTCACGTCATGTCACGTCCGGTCGAGTCCTGTCGAGTCGCGTCCCGTCGTGTTTGATTTTACTTAACCTCCTTCAAGGACAGTACCCGAAACCGTCCGTTGATTCCGTTGTTGCGCGGCCGAAAGGTGCCCATACCAATGAACGTACCCGCCGCTACAAGATGCTCCATGAGAACGTCTTTGGTGATCGTATCGTCAAGGACGTGAATTTCCGCCTTTCCCTTCCAGTGCGTGATCGTCGGAAAGTGCTTTGTCACGCGTTTTGTCCCGCCGCGTCGGCCGTCGCTTGGAACAGGAATCGTCACCTTCAGAACCTCGTCTTTTTTGATCCCGAGCGGGATGGGTTCCAGCACCAGAATCCCGGCCTCAAAGTGTTTGGTATACGTCTGCTTTCCCTTGCCAGGAATCTGCATGCTGAGAAACTTCGCCGTGTCGGAAAGGCAGTTTTTCAGCATCATCGGCGTAATGATCACCTGCCCTGTCTCATCCACATGCAGGCGTTCACGCCACGTCCGATCCTCGTAGGCGTCTGCCAACTCCTTGTCCAACTTCGGCGTTGCGTGGAATCGCCCTTGTGAGTGTGGGGAAATCGACTCCAGTTCTGTCACAAATCGTCGCATCATGGCCTCCTTTGGTTGTGTGGCCTTATGGCCAGCGGCCCCGCATCAAGGACTCGCACCTTGAGGTGGCTTCTTGCGGGGTGGTGCTCTTGTCGTGTCCCGTCTCGTCTCATCAAGTCAAGTCTTGTCAAGTCGTGTCACGTCCCGTCGCGTCAGGTCCTGTCGAGTCCCGTCTCGTCACGTCGGGTCCGGTCTTGTCAAGTCTTGTCTTGTCCAGTCCTGTCGCGTCGAATTATACTTTTCACCCCTACACATCCGGCCGGGGTGGTAACAACGGCACCTGCCCGTCATCCCCGGGATCCGAACCTGTCTTCACCAGGATATCAAACCGCTTTTCAAGTTCCGTAATCTCCCGGTTGAGTTCCTTTCTGGTGGCCTTTTTCATTTCGATTGCAGACCACATGCCTTGGATCTTGGGCCATGCTTTGTCAGTCATGATTTTCCTTTCGTTGTCCCGGGAACCGGGACCCCCGGGCTGCGTGCTTCCCGCATTCCGGGCACAGCGGCACCGGTATGGAGTTTGTGGGCACCACCGGGCTCAGCGTCACGCCAGAGCAGAACCATTTGGTGAATGACATGTTCACTCCGGTTTTTCTCCGAGCAGGGCCCAAAGGTCACTAAAGTCTATATATTCTCCGGTTGGATCTTCAAGCATGTCAGCGTTGCAGCGCCCACTGTCGCCGTCGCAAAGATCGCCCCTAAAATCGTACCGCTTGAGCTTTTTGACTTTCTCCGCGATCTCCTGAACTGTAGCGGCACGGGCGGCCTTGCAATGTTGGCAGTTTTCCGGAAAGGTTTTCGTTTTCAGATTTAGATAAACACACTTCATCCCTCACCGTCCTTTCCCGGCTCTTCTCCGAGCAGCTCCCAGAGGGAGGCTTCCCGCCTTTTGATGGCATTTTCTCTTCCGTTTCCGCCATAGACTATAGTTTTATTCCTCGCTATCTCCGCCTCCGCGATCTGCCGGACGGTTTTCTTGCGTTCATCCTCCCGGATCAACTCCGGGCCGGCATGGCACACCGCCTCCAGTTCCGCGATCTGTTCCCGCAACCAGGCGATCTCCCCCCGCAACCGGGTGATCTCGGCGTCTGATTCCGCTGCGTGTTCTGCCCAGCGGACAATCTCCGGTTCAGCGCCCTCAATGAGCTTGCGGAGATCACCCACAAGCTGATCGGTGTACTCTACGTGATCCCGGACCACCCGGAGGTGAGCGCGAGCCTCTTCTCTGTGTTGCTTTACATGTCGCGCGTCTGAAATACGTCCTGGCGTTTGCCCAATTTCAGAACATAGCGCCTTGAATGTCTTTTCTATTCGTAGGGCCAACCCGTCCAACGCTTTCTTGATAACACTCATCCCCCACCCCCTTCCAATTCCACGATCCGTTTTCGCAACTGGGCGATCTCGGCGTCTTTTTCGCCAATTACTCCGACGGTGTCTTTCCATGCTCTTGTGATATTCTGTTGCGCCGCCACCCACTCCCGGACCGCCTTAAGGTGTTCGGAAACAGCCGGGAACCAGAGGTGGATAATGTCATGTCCTGTAAGAGTGCCCCAATTGTCCGCGAGTTCTTGTGTTTCAAACTCCAGGCCGTCCAGCGCCTCTTTGATGTCACTCACCTCGCACCCCCTTTTTTGTCTTTGGGTGGTTCCCGCCAAGGCCCAGCCATGTACCGCGTTCTGCAAACCGCGGCCTTCCACTTTTTCGCCTCCCCGCTCACCAGTTCCCGGACCCTGTTTTTAATCCAGTCGCTCCGGTGGAAGACCAGTCCATCAATAAAATAGTCAAAGAAGCCCGGGTTGTACCTGGACAGCTTTTTCAACTCTATGGCGAAGCGGTTTGCGAATTCAGTATCCATGGTGACTCCGTTCGTCCCACTGCTTGGGGATCGGCTTGCCTGACCCCCGCGTATAGTTCACGTCGTTTTTCAGACCCAGCTCTTTCTGGGCCCACAAACCCACCCCCTTCCAGATCGCCTCGCCCGGATCCGCCTCCCGACTGTCCTTGGTCTGCCGGTGGGCCAGGATGTCGGTCACCTGTCCGCCGTGGGCCCCGACCTCATCGCAAATCCACTCCACGGCGCGTCGAGAGGACTCCAGAATTCGCGGTGTCAGCTTCGCCGGCGGGCGGGGCGCTTTTCGCCACAGGGTTCGGTCATCGCCCAGAACGCCCTCAAAGTGGCCATCGATTTCGAGCGAAACACTGAACCGGTTGAACCAGTTCGCCGCGAACATGATCACGTTGAATTTGTTCACCCAGAAAATTGTCCCTGCTCGCGTAATGCTGACGTGGGCTTGGAGGTCAAACCACCGATCTGGGTCCTCACCCATTGACCGCGCCTCGCCCGGCGCCGTCTGGTGGAGCACAATCGCCGTCACAGCTTTCAGCGGCCGCCGTTCGTCGTAGCATGCTGTCGGCGTGTGCAGGCCGGTCAGGTCCGTGACGAACGACGGCGAGCCCGGTGTTGGCAGGTTGCAAATCGCCTCGGCGGTGGCCCGCAACAAAAGCGACTCGTGGTGGTCGGGGTTGTACTCGACGGGAAACACATCTGGCCAGTGCTCCTGAATACAGGCCAGGGCAGCGCGCCAGGTTTCGTCGCCGAAATGCCCATCCGATCCCCAGCGGGGCAGGGCGTATCCCAGGTTAAGCAGCTTGACTTGTAGACGGCCCACCAATGGATCGTGATCTCCCGACTTCATCACCTCAGCCGCCTCGCGGGCAGCCGCTTCTTTTTCGTTTTTCATCACTTCACCTCCCTGCGGTGTTCAAGTTCAATCTCAGCGTCCACGAAAATCTTGTCTATTGTGTCTATTCCGTCTTTCCTGTCAGATACCCACTCACCAGTGAAGTAAAGCGACATCGCCTTTAGTTCATCATCCGACATCACACACACCCGCCCGGTGGGGCCGTCCCCGGGATCGCAGGTGGGGCAAGGGATAAGTGCGCCGTGTCTTTCCATCCACATGATTTCGTAACTGCTCATGTGATTGGGGTTCCTCGACATGTCAGATGTCGTTTTACACGTCCCTTCACACGTTGGACATTCCATCCACTTCATCGCACCCTCCCTTTGCAGAACGGGCAGATCACCGCCTGTTCGTAAATCCACTTCCCGCAATGGGGACACGTCACGGCTTGCCCCCTTCCCGCGCAGCCCGGATCACGGCGAGCGTCTGGCTCAGATTGCAGGTGTCCATTATGTGTTTTTCACAGTAGGCCAGGGCTTCGTGGAGACGGGCCTTTTCCATGTCTTGCGCGGCAATGAGTGTGTACAGTTCGACAATCAATTGCGCTGTATTCTTAATGTGATTCCGGACCGTGCGGAGGTGGGCAATGACGGTATCTTTCCACAACAAAATTGCACTTGAGTCAGACGGAACCGTTCTGACCGATTTCTCTATCCAATCCAACGCCTCTTTGATGTCCTTCTGTTCACCCACCTCGCACCTCCACGGCAACCCTCACCGCTTCTAAAAACGTTTCCATGTTCGCCACCGCACCGTCTGCCATTTCTCCGGCGACGGCCACCTCGCCTTTTTCGTCTTGGTACGGACGGAACCATCCTGCGAGCCAACCGTTAAACCACACGTAGGTTGTGAACGGTTTCGCATCAACAAGCATACAGCCCTCAGGCTCCACCCGGATGTTGAACTTGTGCGCATTCGATGCGACCCACCAGTGTTCGTCGATGCGCCTTACCCAACAACCTTCAAACTGATTGATCGGCAACACGCCATCATGTTCCGCAAGCGCGATCACTGCGTCCATTGGCGTTGTCAGTTCACCCACCTCGCACCTCCCGTTCAAAAAAACCGACAAGAAACCCGCCGGAAAAACACACCACCCCGACAAGTACCAGCGCCGGGAGCGTCATGACGCCACCTCTTTGTTTTCTAACACACGCAAGACCTCTGCGACTCGTGCGATCTGCCATTGACTGGCGGCGGCCCAGGCTGCGGCCCTGGCGGCCCTGGCGGCGGCCCAGGCGGTGTCCCTGGCGGCCCTGGCGGCGGCCCAGGCGGCGGCCCAGGCTGCGGCCCTGGCGGCCCTGGCGGCCCTGGCGGCGGCCCCAGCGGCGGCCCCAGCGGCGGCACTGGCGGCGGCACTGGCGGCGGACAATTCATCGTCCGTTGCTTCACCGCGCACCCACGCACGTTTTACCTCCAGTGCTTTCCAACTCCGCTCGTCCGGCTCACGACCCTCCGAGCGTTCGCGCCGTAAACATTCCTCAGCAAAATCGCAGGCAAGCAAATGCATCCACGGCTCAGGAATGTAGTCGGTGCGCAAAAGCAGCCACAGCAGATCCACTGGGTCCACCCAGTACATCTGCGCGACCTCCAACGGCGTCTTTCCGTCCCCCAACGCCTCGCGCAAACGTTTCTCCGTGTAGTCCTCACACGGACCGTGGGCCAACACTCGCTTGACTGTGATTGTGATCATCCCGCCACCTCCGGCCGCAGGAACCCGTTGGCCTCCAAGAACGCAGTTGCCTTGTCCACATCTTTCGTGCGTCGGATGAGCCGGTACTCGGCCGCCGTGATCATGACTCGAATGTTCTGCGTTTCCACCCCGGCCTCCACGTGGGAGGTTTTTTGATCTTCGGCAATGAGGGCGTCGGCCCATTTCAGAGCATATTCTGGCGCATATTTTAATTTTGGTTCTGCGTCTTCGTGCCGATGCCACGCAACAAGCATCATCGCCGCTATCTCCAGTCGTGTCATGGTGTCTTCATCCCTTCCTATCCGCCTATCTGTGTGAACTGGGCTTTGACTTCATCGGCCACATGTTCCGCGTTAACCGGCCCGCGGGTTCTCCGGTATATTTCGTCTTCCAACTCCTTGTGCTGGACACTGGTGAGCCCAGCCAGTGCCAGATCCACCCGTTGTTTCCACCGCCGCTTGTCTGCGTGCTCCGTAGGTACCGTGGGGATGGGCCGAAACCCGCAGGACATCGGGAGGCGCAACCCGCAACGCTGGAGCACCTGGGCCATTACCAGGCCGGCGGTGACTCGCTTTCCTGTTTGGCTTGCCCTGGACAAATACGAAAATTTGTCGTCAAACACCTTATCGGCGTCTTCGTATATGGACGCCTTCACTTCCTTCGGTGCGGATTTCATCATCTTGCGAGCGAACACCCGCCATTGCTCAACCAATTTGCTGTATTCAGAAGGGGATGTCATCATCTGCCTTTTTCCCGAAGCGTTTCGCTTCGCCGATATCAACGGCCAACGGGTTGGGCGCCGTATCCCGTTCACGGATCTTCCGCTTCTCACCCTCCCATTCCAGGACGTCACCACCGCTCACCTTTTCGAGCAGTGCCCGGAAGTAGCCCACCGGTGAGTCGAGCTTTGGGGCTTCCAAGGTTTTCATCATGCAGAAGTTCACCCGGTCCGGCTTCCACTTCTGCGTGGCCACCCAGTCGAACAACCGCTTGGCCATCTGGGCCGGGTGTGGGTGGTGCGGGTAGGCCAGCTTTTGAAAGCGAGCCTTCAACTCAGGATCGATCTGTCCATTACGTGGGTGGTCATCCCCCTTACTACGTAGATCCTGGGCGTCTGTTTTGCTGTTGTCTTTTTTTTCTTCAGAACAACAAACAGAAACAACCCCCGTGCGCGTAGTGGCCCCGGTGTGGCCCTGCTGTGGCCCTATATATGGATCCGCTGGGGCCACACTGTGGCCCTGCACGACCCCTGCGAGGTGCATACATATGAAATCGGAACGGCTCAGGCGGGGTATAGCAAGGCGCTCCCGTGTGGCCAGTAGGGCCCTGTCAACGCCCTCCAAGAGGCCCACTGGGATGCTGATGTGGATCTTGCGTGTCTTCATTCAACGCCTAAAAATCCCCCACCGCCCGCCGGCTGCGAAGACCGGTAAGGTCACCGACGGGGGTGGGTTGTATTTGTTTTGGGGTCCGGCCTTCGCATGTTTCAAACATATCACGTCACCCGGGGGAGTCAATGGGTTTCCGGTGGTGTCCAGGTCGTTTTCATCTCCCACCACTCACCGATCAAGTTGGTTTGATCACCTATTTCCGAACCCGGACCAGGACCCGTCCCCGGACCCGGACCCGTACCCGGACCCGTCCCCGGACCCGGACCCGTACCCGGACCCAGACCCGGACCCAGACCCGTCCCCGGACCCGGACCCGTACCCGGACCCAGACCCGGACCCAGACCCGTCCCCGTACCCGGACCCAGACCCGGACCCAGACCCAGACCCGGACCCGGACCCGTACCCAGACCCGTCCCCGTACCCGTCCCCGGACCCGTCATGTGTTTTTACGCCTTCCATGATGGCACTCCTTGGATCGCCCGCATGGCTTTACTGGTACACGGGATCACCTCCAGAACTTCAAAAATTTGGTGGTCGTTCGTCGGTACGGAAAACCTGTTTTCGCCGCTACCCGCGATTCCGTCCAGCGCCACCTGGGAAAGCGTTGCGCCTGTCCAGCGCCACAGGCGAATGCAACTGTAGAGCACCACCGAACGTGTGGCCTTGTCCAACTTCGCGAGGTAACCCGCAAACACTCCGGCCCCGTGCGAACGCACGATCACAAACGGTTTTCCGTCTGTGTTCGTGGCCGGTACGGTTTGCACCGAATCTGCCCGGATGTATTCCACATCATCGATCTTGATTTTGTTCGGTTCCATCGGTTTCCTCCTGTTGGTTGTTTTCTTTTTCCATCACCCCGCCGCACGCCAAGCACCACCGCACGCCCCGGCCGTCCACCGTGATCCAGATCCCGGCGGGCGTACACGTCCGGGCGCCGCAGTCCTGGCACCGGTACCACTGCAGCTCAGAACAACTCACCTTGAATACCGCGCCCTTTCTTTTTCGCTCGTTCCTGCGCTAGCTTTGCCGCCAACTCAGCCGTTTTTTTCTTGTGGCAGGGGATGCAAAGTGTTTGAAGATTATCAAGACCGCACTCGCCGCCGCCCTCAACCACTGAATGAATGTGATCACAGTCCCATGGACGCCTACTGCCGTTCAATGCGTTAATTGGCCAACCCTGTGAACACCAATGTTCTATTTTTTTTCTTGCCCACACCCGCAAATGATCAACCGGTTCGTAAAACCACCCACCTTGAAGTTTCCAAACATAACGAGTGCGTTTCTGAAATTCTCTGGTGTCTAAACCACATGCAGCACAAACACCGAGATCACGGTTATACACCTTACCCGCTGCGTAACTTGGCCACGCCCGTATTTTGTATTCGTGTTCACATTCACTGGAACACCAAGCCGTTCGCCGTCCAGGCAATGGCTTTCCACACCACCGGCAAATCCTCCACTTGTGATAATCCGGATGCCCTGGGCGGTATTTTTTCCTGAGCCGTCGCCGTTCATCATCAAACGGAGCTTTTGTAAGATGCCGGTTCACGTCAGCCGTCCCTCAAAAGTCGCAACCGGCCCGGGTTGCATTCTGGACGCTGAGGCATTCACCCGAAGGCCAACCGTCCGTGTGTTTTGAACCCTGAAAAATCAAACCAGAATCAATCTTTCGTTATTCACCCTTGCGGGCTACTGTTACTGTTGATGATTCCCCGGGCCGGTTGCTTGAAAATAGTTACCCCGTTGATCCTCACCACCTCAGTCGAGGGACGGGGGTACTCGACTTCAATGATCCCGTGTTCAACCCAGGCGTGCAGCCCGGTAAACCGTTTGATGAACATGGCCAGTTGCATCTTGTCCTTGCCCGGCACCTTGCGAATGATCGCGGTACCGGGATCGCGTACCGGTAGGTGTTTCATGTTTTCGCCTGGAGTGACAGCGGCCGGGACTTCGGGCCGATTGCGCCAATCCGTTCAAGTTCTTCCAAACGTTCCTCAAGAACCATATTGGCGTTATTCAAGGCGGCGGTGATCGTGTCCGCCGGGGCGCCGAGAAGTTCTTTCTCCCCAGCCTCCGGATGGTTGATCCAGACTTCCCATTTGTGGTTGGTCAACTCAATGTCGAAGTGGAACACGCCACGATCCGCCATTTCCTGGAGGTACCGCCCGGCATAGTAGGCACGCGCTTCTGCGGTTGTCAGTGGTAGGTGCGGCATCACTCCCCCTCCCTGGCGTCCCCGCCGGGTTGGCGATCCATGTTTGAAGCTTCTTGCATTGCATCCACGCCGCGCCACAATTTTGCAAAGTCCGTTTCGGTGAGTTGAGCAACAACCTCGGCCGCTGTGTCTTTGGTCATGGCATCGGTTTTCAATTCAGGCCGAATCGTCCAGACGGCATCCCACATCTGTTCCGGGGAAAAACCAGCCTCCACGGCGGCCAGCCAAAGGTTTTTCCAGAGGTTCGTGTTGACTTCCTTCCGTGCTTCAGAAGGTGTCACAGCGGGTTCTGGGTTTACCGGACTCGTTTGGATCGGTGCGTTGTCCGCCTGATCCATTTCTTCCCGGGTGTACACTCCGGACAATTCCGCCGGGAACGCACGACGGAGCGCCAACGCCTCCGCACACTTCCCCAGCATGATATGCGGCTTCGTTGCCCACATATGGTTTGGGGTGCCGTCTTTTTTTCGTCCGCAATACTCTGAAAAGTGGGCAGTCGCAGCAACGGTGTGCCACGTACCATCCTTCGTGAGTTTTTTCACGTAGGCAGTTGCGGTTTCCAGTTTGCCGGTTTCGTCCTCTGTGAATGTCGGCTCCGGGCCGGGTGCGTATTTCTCCGTCCTGTCAGCGATCAACCGGTAACCATCGATCCCTACCTGGATCGCCATCGTCTGCCGTTTGGCTACAGCGTTCCACCGTTTCACCGCGTGAATCTGGTTGGCCAACGGATCCAAGCCGGTACGTTTTGCCGTGTAGAGAAATAGTTCCAATTCATCATCTGTGGTTCCCTGAGCAACCGTGCGCTTAATTAGCGCAACTTTGTCGTCTGGGAACGCCTCTGTTTTTGCCAATGCTTTGTCACTCATGTCATCCTCCCTTTGCCCGCTTTTCGGCCGCAGCCTCAAGATCTCTGAGTTGTTGCGAGTCGGCGTTGTCCCACAGGTCCCGGTTGCGTTCGGCCATCGTTGTTGGATACCCGAGCGCCCGGTTTTGCTCCCTGTCACACCGTGGGCAGAAGTACAAACAGCGCCAGTCGGGCGGCTCCACGGGTTGTGCCGTCCACCAGTATTTCCCATCGCTTTCCCGGTACTCAGCCACCCGGCCACAAACGCAGGTTTGCCATGGTTTGCGCTCAGGTTTCATCTCCACTCCCTTTCCAGTTTAGGCAGACACCCCGGGCACACGCCGTGGCTCGGGATGGCATCCTCGGGCGCTGGGCCCGGATACCAGATCTCGCCCATGTACCAGCGCCAGGATCCGCATTCTTGGCAGATTGAAACACACGGCACCTGAGCCGCCGTACAATCCGGACAACTCCGGGGGGTGCACTCGTGCCGGGGTGGCGGTGGGGCGTCGGTCCACTCGCCTTCTGGCCAGTGGGCATACCGCCACCGGCCGCAGATGCACTGCTCGGTTATGGTTTTCTGGTCCTTGAGGTGATCGATTATTGCGGGCATGGTGTCCCCCAAAGCGGCAACACCTCTTGTTGCAGGCGTTTCGCCGCGATCTCGCAGTAACGTTCGTTGATTTCAATCCCGATGGCCCTACGGCCAAGGTCTTTTGCGGCCCGCAGGGTGGTTCCGGAACCCATGAACGGGTCTAGGATTAGCTCGCCGGGGTCGGTGAACAGGCCAACAAGTTCGGCCATGAGTGGTAGGGGTTTTGGGCAGGGGTGGTCGGGGCGGGCGTTGCCTTGGCAAAGGCCATGGCGCCAAACAGCCGCTTTGCCTCCCCCGTTCCAGCGTTTTTTGACGGGTTTCCTGTTGTTGGTTGCATGGGCAATGGTGCAAACTTCGTAGCCCATAGCGGGACGATCCCCCGTGAATTGTGGCATTGGATCGTTTTTTACCCAAACCCCGGGGCGGATGTATTCCATGCCGACCGATGTCAGGGCATCCCTCCACCGATGGCTTGTCTCATGATCAGACCAGATCAGGGCCCAACGCTGGGCAAGACAGAAAATATGTTCACTGATTGGATCGATCAACTCGTCAACACAACCAATTCCACCCTGTTTTATGATGATTTGAGCCGTCAAATCGTTTGGCTTACCAATGTCACCTGCTTTTGTTCTGCAACGCTGGTAAATATCCGACGAAAAGGGCGGATCCGTGATCACATGGTCCACCGGTCCCAACTCCGGCAACACCTCCAGGCAGTCCCCGTGGTACAGGGTCGCCCACTGGTCCTGGTAGTAGGGGGTCACGGTACCGCCTCCCAAACCACCGCCGCCCGCCCCCGCCGGGTGTTCCGCCGCTTGCCCCCGTCCCGAATCCAACCCCCCGAACGCAACCCCCGGATCCGGGCCGATGCAGTCTGATGGGGTAGGCCGGTCAGCGCCTCAACCTCATCGCAGGTCAGGCCGCCTTCATATCCAAAATAGACAGCATTTCGAATCAATCTCAGGATCCACCGTGCGTCACCACCAGCCCGGGGCAGGGCCCGCCGGGAAGCCTCCTCTGAGGTGTCGCTATCCCGGGCGTAGGGGAGGGCCACAGGGTCGGCTGGGGCCCGTTTGGGTTCATAGATCGAGTCCGCGATCCAACTGCCTGGGAGTAGGGTGGGCTGGTCAGGCATGGGGGGCCGCCCAATCCGGCCAGGTGCCCAACTCCCAGGACTGAGCGCGATCCCACATCGCCCTGGTTTCAGATTGGGGCCAGTTGTCGATTCCTGGGCCGTAAACGGCCATGATGAGCGCGATCGTCCATCCAACCTGTTGGCCGTACCAGTACACATATTGGCCGTGCTGTGCCCGCATCCGCCGACACCAGGATTTTAGGTAGTCACGTTTTCGTTTCGCCTCACCCATCAGCCCACCTCTTCGGACTGGTCCGGCCGGCTGGCCTCGAGGAATGCCAGCAACTCGTTGCGGTCATACCGGTACGTGCCGCAAATCCGGTACGGCTGCGGGCCGCGGTTTTCACGCCGCCACTTGTACAGAGCTTGAGGGCTTACGCCGAGTAGTGCCGCGGCTGCGGCGGTTGTAATGAGGTCTCTTGTGCGATGTTCCACGGGTTCTGCTGCCTTTCTGACAGCCAAACCCGAATGAAATCAGACTACGTCCGGAAAGATATGGACTGTCCAATGATTTCAACGGGTTACACGATTCGCGCTCTGTTTACGTCCGGATAATTTTCAATCTGTCTACTTTTGGCCCGGACGGCGAATCGCGGCCGTCTGTGTTACTGTACGCCTCTGTGCTGCTCTGTCAAGGTTTTTCCACATGTGACACATATATAAGGTATTGCAACTCCCGTGCCAGGCACGCCCCTTGCAGTGTGGAGGGGCAGGAGGTGACGGAAGTGGACAAAATACGTCAAGAAACTTTGGAGCTTGAAATTCGGCTGGTAAAAGAGGCATTGACGGCGGCGGACGGCAACTACGCCAAAGCTGCGAAATCACTTGGAAGAACCCCGTCCGGCCTGTACTATTTGGCCCGCAAACATGGCCTTCTGACGTGGGTAGCCGGGCTCAAGTACCGGGCCGCTATGGCCCGTGCGAAAAATTCGGATACAATGGACTTTTAAAGCCCGTGAAAACTTTTCAAGGTTTCGCGCAAATTGTCACCACCTAACCACTTGAAATTGTTGGTATCCGCGCAAATTGTCACCGGTGACAAAAAGCGTCACAATGGGGGAGTATACAGGGTGTAAATGGTGGTGGTGAAATCATTACCCTTTTCCTGGTTTGTGTGTTTTTAACGAACGTAAAAAGGTGGCATGATACATGCAATACTCTGGGGTATGAAGCGCAACAACAAAGGAGATGAGACGATGAACGCCACAACACAATACAAAATCGAACGCATGGGCGACCGGGTGAGTGACGCAGAACTGGGGCTCCCTGAGGGCACACTGGAGGCCGCCGCGGAGTTGCTGCCGGACCCGGACACCGTTGACGATGAGACGTGGTTCCGGCTGGTAGAGGAAACCATTGCGGACATCACGAAGTAGCCCACCCGGTAGGCCGGTCCCCCGGTTCGACCCCGGGGGTGGGGATAAGGAGGTAGGACGATGGAAAAACAAGCGCATACTTGGGTATGGATTGACCAAGGTGAAAGATACGCCTTTGGAGACAAAGACAGGCCGTACACTGTCGATTATTACCAGTGTACACGATGCAAGAAAGTGGTCGCGGTGCGTGGGACGGGCAACCCATCCCCAGGTTACTGCCCCGGGGGTGGGGATAAGGATGACAACACACAGCACGGAGGAGAAAATGGAACGCAAAACTACGAAAACAGTAACCATGGACGGTGACGAGCTTGAGGGCGAATTCACCCAAAATCAGCACGGCTGGTTTTGTAACGAGTTGAACGGAATCCAGTGGGATTACCAAACATACGGCGCACAAGCGGCAAAATCCAGCCCGGAAGAGGCTGCCCAAGATCTTTGGGAGCGGGTCACCCAGTAGCCCACCCGCCCACACGGTTCAACCCCGGGGGTGGGGATAAGGAGGTAGGACGATGGACGCCATTGAGCAGATCACGCTACACCAGACGGCCCCACAGATGCTCATAATCTGCTCTTGGTGCCACAAGGTGATCGGAGTCAAGCCAGGCCCGGAT
>Ga0315534_1001896_pt1 | contig 14428 bp, 10 predicted proteins | sample SalMarSW160240MG_FD_203094 | JGI IMG/M metagenome (GOLD analysis project Ga0315534, IMG submission 203094) | Salt marsh sediment microbial communities from the Plum Island Ecosystem LTER, Massachusetts, United States - Salt Marsh Sediment SW1602-40 ... | reverse complement strand
CCCCAGGCCCACGATGCATCCCCGGTCAATAGCACGCCGAGGATCGAAACAGGCAAGAGCGCATAGAGCACCACGACGATCAGCATCAGGGCGAGGCCAAGCAGCCAAAAGTCGAGATGGTAGGCCTTGGCGTACAGCAGTTGCCGGGCGATCCAGTCCGTCAGGTAAGTGAAACTGTCCAGCGTGTCGTCCGAGGGCGTGACGCACAGCGGGACGAGGACCGAACGCAAGTTGTGGCGCACGGCGAGCTGCGACAGGCTCATGTCGTCGACCACGCTCTCCCGCCACCGGGTGGCGACGCCGAGCGCGTCAAAATCCACCTTGCGCATGGCCATCGTTCCCCCCCACAGCCCGACGCCGCTCCAATACGAGGTCGACGCGAACACGGCATAGGTGAACATGCTCGCATAGCTGTGCGCGAGCTCGCTGAACGTGCCGTTCGGCCCCACCAACCAGCGGAAACCCGTCGTGATCGACACACTTGGGTCAGAAAGTGGGGCCACGAGTTCGCGCAGCCAACTGGGCGCCGGCGCAATATCATTGTCGGCAAAGACGAGGACCTCGGGTCCGTCCACACGCGTGATCGCGGCCAGCTCATTGTGCACCTTTTGCGCGCAGGTCAATGCCAGCCCGGCGATGACGAGGGAAGCGTGGTCGTTCTCTGCGATCAAGCGTTCGATGATCGGGACCGCCGGATCATCGAACGCTTCGACCGCAAAGATCACCCGATAGTCCGGGTAGTCCTGCCGTAGAAAGGCGAGCAGGTTGCTGCTCGCGTGTCGCGGCGTTCCTTTACAAGGGATGATCACCACACAGCGGGGACGGAAATCAGGAGCATAGCGCCGCCGGGCGCGCCGTGGATAGACGATGTGCCGGTAGAACGCGGTGAACAGGATGAACGACCAGTGACAGATGGCCAATGCAAGGGCACAGATGCACGCGACAACGGCCCACACCTGCACTTGAGATCCCATCGCGCCACCTCCTATGCAGCGTACTTATAGCCCCTGTAATCCGCAGCAGCGTGCGCAGACGGGCATCAATCCCTTTTCCATCTGCTGGCGGAAGGCCTTGAACGCCGCGCCGTTCCATATCTCGTAGAACGACTGCTCGTTGACGTTGCCGCAGGTATAGTCCTGGTAGTCACGGCAGGGCGTAACCCGCCCGTCCGGTGAGATCTCGGCCGAGCAGTAGATGCTGTAGCAGTGCGAGTAGCCGGCTGTCCAGCGATGGTCCTCATAGTAGCGCCGGATATCGCTCTCCGAGTGAATATCGGGAAAGAAGGAAGGGATGGAGGGATAGCCGTCGGAGGCCCGAAAGACGGCCCTCACCTCTTGTGCTGTGACTGCCGGGTCGACCTCGTTGAATACCGACTTGATGTAGCCTGTGTGATTGCGTGGCGCGTACCCGAACCGCTCCTCAAAGACGCGCTCGTGCTCGCGCGCGCGTTCCTCGGGGATGAACCAGCCATAGTAGTAGGGATGGAACTGCGTTCGCTCGCGAACCAGCTCGTGGATCTCGGCTAGGTGCATGTGGTTCAGGTTCGAGATCACCGTGAGCGGGATGACCAGTGGGAAACGCAGCCCTCGCGCACGCTTGTAGGCCTCGATCCGGTCGACGCAGCGCATGGTGCGCTCGAAATTGTCGCTCTTGCCCGAGCCGGCTGGCGCCCGGATCAGGTTCTGCGAATCTGCGTCCCACCCATCCAGGCTGATCAACACCGCTGCCAGGCCGCCCGTATCGATCAGGGGCTCGATCAACGGCTCTAGGCTGTGGCAGTTGGTCACGATCGATCCCAATAGATGATCGCGGCCCAGCGCCTCGAAAAAGGGCAGCAGCGGCTTCCACAGCGTGGGCTCCCCCCCCCAGACATAGTAAAACGGCCGGTCGCGCTTGGTCTCCTCGATCACGCGCTGGGCGGTTTCCCAGCTCAGCGAATCGAGGCTCTCGCCGCGGCGCAGCTTATCCAGGAGCCAGCCGTTCTCCCCCCACTGCCCGCACGAAGCGCAGCGCAGGTCACACGCCTCGGTACATCGCAGGGCGACCTGGCTCACGTGGACGTCCCGCTCGGGACGGCACGCGCCCAGGTACCGTCGCAGTTGCCCGGGGGCCATCTTCCAGTAGTGCGGGTCTGTCACGACGGCCGGCAAGATGTGCCGTAGGACGAACCGGCTAGGCAGGGAAGGCCGTTCTCTAATCTTTGGCATAATCCTTGCTCCGATACACAAAGCCGACCACTGGGCAAAGTTGGGCGCCTGGCGGTCGGCTCTCTACGCAGTCTAGTCCCTCCACAGCCCGCAGTATGCCACATTTACCGATCCTTGTCAAACCAGGTCGAGCGCACCGGGCCACCTCGGTCCTCACGACGATCGAGGACGATGGGCGGGGGTTTGACGCGAAAGCACTTGTGGAGCGCCAGACGGCCCCTGAAGACGCTGCAAAGCACCATGATCGGAGCTTTCGCTTCAGCAAGGGAACGCCTTTGAAACGCTCCTGTAACGCCCAATCCGTATCATGGGTGTATCGTAGCTCTGGAACAAGAGAACGCGCAGCAGCCGGATGCTGTTGCGCCATCCGAGAACCCATTGGGATCGCAGGCGCCAGGGGACATTGCGACCAGCGGCAGCGCAACCGGCACGAACGCGCAACTGACGAGCACGAAACCGGTCGCAGGGCACAGGGACTCGTCAGTACCACACAGGCCGCTGCTGCGGTGACCTTCACCAGGGGTGGCTCGGGCCAGAGGGCGATGTGTCAGCATATGGCGCGGTGAAACGTGATCGGGCCCCCACCGAGGGCCCTGCAAAGGAGAGACGACGTGAAAAAGCTCTATCTCATCGGCATGCTCGTGATGTTGTTGGCCACGGCGCCCGAGCTGGTCTGGGCGACCGAAGGAAGCGACCTGGCCGTGGTCCGCCAGGCGACGGCCAAGTACCACCGCTTTGAGGTGGCAGACGCGGAGGGCTGGATGCCCCTGTTCGACTGCATCTCGAGCCCGGGCCAAGGGGCTATGGGCTTCCACTATATCATGCCCAGCCGGTTCGATGACCAGCTCAATCTTTCAGAGCCCGAGGTCCTGATCTATGAACAGGGACCACAAGGCCAGATGAAGCTCGTCGCCGTCGAGTTCATTATCCCGGAAGCGGCGTGGTCTGACGACGGGTCGCCCACATTCCTGGGCCAGACACTCAAGTACAAGACCACCGTCGGGCCGTACGGCGCCGCGGATGGCGTGACTCCCTACTATGAGCTGCACGTGTGGACCTGGCGTCACAACCCCAGCGGCGTCTTTGCCGACTGGAACCCGAACGTCACCTGTGGATAACATGCGATCTGGCAGCGCATACGGCCTCGTGCCGCTGCGCTAGCCCTGCGACCTCGTTCTCAGGCCACCAGACCGTACGGTCTGGTGGCCTGCCCTTCTACCGTGATCCTCCACCCAAGGCGCTTGCGGTTGCTTCCTAGATCAAGTACAATCAGGCAGCGTCGCTTTGCAGAGTCATCGGAATCGAGGTGCTCTTGTGCCATCTGCGCTCAATGACCAGGCTGTCCTGGACACGATGGCGAGCGTTCGCCAGTCCAGTCAAGTCCAGATCGCCGTCCCAGGCTGTGCCGAGCCACAGACGATCGCCAAGCCCTTTCCCTCTCCCGTCGACTGGCGCGACCACTGGATCTACTTTCTCATGACCGATCGCTTCAACAATGTGGCGGCGCCGCCAGCGCTGCCCTGGGATCGGGAGACAGGAGACCGCCAGGGCGGGACTTTCGAGGGCGTCCGTCGGCAACTGGCCTACCTCGAAGAGCTCGGCGTCGGCGCGTTGTGGCTCACGCCCGTGCTCAAGAACCGGCAGTCCGAGAGCAGCCACCACGGCTATGGGATCATGGACTTTCTGGAGGTCGATCCCCGCTTTGGTACGAGCCCCGATCAAGCCGAGGCTGAGCTGGCCCGATTGGTTGACGAGGCGCATGCTAGGGGCATCTATGTGATCCTCGACGTCGTGATCAACCATGCTGGCGACGTCTTTGCCTACGACGTCGGCGGTGCAGTCTGGGACGCTGCCCCGTGGCACGACCAGCCGTATCCCATCTACTGGCGCGACGAGGACGGCGCTGCCCGGCGGGAATGGACGGCGCTGCCTGCAGATGCATCGCGCGATGCCGGTGTCTGGCCGCGTGAGTACCAGCGCAACAAATGGTTCCGCCGTCAGGGCAAGGGTGGCCCCGAGCTCGGCGATTTCGAGACGCTCAAAGAGTTCAAGACCGAGCTGCCCGACCAGTACGACGACCGGCCGGTCTGGAGCCTCCTGATCAAGGCCTACCAGTATGTGATCGCCAGGTTCGACGTCGATGGCTTTCGCATCGACACGCTCAAGCACGTGGAGCGCGACTTTGCCCTCGTCTTTTGCAACGCGATCCGCGAGTTTGCCTCTTCTATCGGCAAGGCCAACTTTTTCCTGTTCGGCGAGATCAAGGGCGGCGAGGAACTGCTGGCCGAATACACGGGGCGCTACACCAGCGAGGATGAAGGACGTACGGGCGCCGATGCTGCGCTGGACTTTCCGCTCCAGTGGACGCTGGGCCCGGCGAGCAAGGGCTTTGCCCCGCCTACTGTGGTGCAGGACGTCTACGATCTGCGCAAGCGCGTAATCCAGGACAAGCATCACCTGAGCACGCACGGCGAGGCCTCGCGTTTCTATATCACGTTCCTCGATAACCACGACGACCACAACCGCTACCTCTATCCACGTGCTGGTGGCGACTATGGGGACCAACTCCTGCTGGCCCTGGGCGCCATTTTCGCCTTGCAGGGCATTCCCTGCCTCTACTATGGGACGGAGCAGGGCCTCAAGGGGACGCAGGAGCTCTACGAGCCGGGCAATGGATCGCGCGATGGCAAGCCGGAGCACGTGCGCGAAGCGCTGTGGGGCAAGCCGAACGCCTTTGACCGGAATCACCCGCTCTACCGCCGGATCAGCGAGCTGGCACGCGTCCGCGCTGCTGAGCCGGCGCTGCGCTACGGGCGGCAGTACTTTCGCCAGGTGTCAGGCGACAACCACGGCTTTGGCTTCTCCGGCATGACCGGTGGGATCGTGGCCTTTTCGCGCATCCTGGCCTACCGAGAGATCGTGGTCGTGGCGAACACCAACACCACCGCGCAGTGGACCGGCTGGGTGCTGGCCGACGCGCGGATCAACGACGACAGCACTCCTTTCGAGGTCGTCTACAGCAATCTGGGCACCGCAGGCTCTGGCACGTCGTCCAGCGGTGGGGTCCGCTTTTACGAGCGCGATGGCTCATCTCACGACGGCTGGGCGCGGCGCCTGTTCGTCCAGCTCAAGCCCATGGAGATCCAGATGCTGGCTCCGCGGATGGAGCCTGGTCCCTGAAAGGGCCGTCGTACCCAGGGAGAACCTGCCTATGACCGGCGACCGGCCATTCGAGATTAGGGATCTGCTCGACTGCATGGGCATCGAGCGTGTAGCAACCAGGTACGAGCTGGCCGGCGAGGGCATCTCTGGATCGCGTACCTGCCGCGTCTGGTTCGGCGATGAGGGCACCGTGCTCAAGATCACCGGCCCTGCGTCGCCGCCATGGGTCCTTGCACGTGCGCGTCGCGAGCTCTGTTTCTACCACGTCCTGGCAGGCAGCGTCCCGCTGCGCGTGCCCGCGCTGCTGGGCGCGTGTGACGACGAGCGGGCCGGCATCTGCCTCTTGCTTGCCGGCTATGAACCGGCGCCGCCCGCTACGGGATGGTCTGCAGACGACGCTGCCGAGATCGCGCGGCAGCTCGCCGGCTTTCACGCCTGCTTCTGGGGGGCGGGCGAGCGGCTCGCCGGGCACACCTGGCTGCGCCAGCCGGAGGCACAGACAGACGAACAAACCATTCTCCACGCGCGGGAGCAGTGGGCTGCACTGGGTCGCCTTCCGCGCTTTTCCTCGCTGTTCACCGCAGAGACCTGCCGTGCGCTCGACCGGGCGATGGTGCGCGTGGGCGCGCTTGATGCGACGATCCATGCTTTCCCGGTGACTCTCTGTCACGGCGACTGCCACCTGGGCAACGTGCTGCGCGACGAGGAGGGGCATTTCGTGTGGGCCGACTGGGCGGAGGTCGGCATGGGCGCCGGGCCGGCAGACCTCTCGTTCCTGATCCAGCGTGCGAACGCCGGCGGCGCGCGCTTTTCTGTCGATGAACTCTCTTCCGTCTACCATCGGCAACTGATCGAGGCGCTGGGCGAGCCCATCTCGCTCGATGAGATCCGCCGCGTGATGGACGCCCAAGAGCTCCGCACGCGGCTCCTTGAGTGGCCGTACTATCTGAGCGGGGCATCCCCCGCGCTGTTGTCGGACATGCTGGCACGGATCGAGCGCCTGGCTGTTCCGTTCTCATCTGGCTGACCCGTCTCGGCATGCTTTGCCGGTCCCGGCGCGATCGAGTACAATGCCCTCGCCGTGGCCCGGGGTGAACGTATCCGCCGTGAATGCCTACCCCGCAGCGGCAAGGATATAGGTACGACCACGACGAGCGTATAGGAGACCAGCATGCAAGGTAGGCCAGCAGATCTGCGCGCCAGGCTGCGCAACGGGTTCTTTTTGTCCGCCATGATGGGCGTCACCGATGGCGCGTTCTGCGCCCAGCGGGGCGCCGGCTGCGCCATGCTGCAGTTGGGCGCGTACCTGGCCGAGCCCACCGCCACCGCACAAGACATGGGGCGGGACGCGAGCTCGTTTCTCCCCGCCGATCCAGAGGCGTGGGCCGCGTCCCTGGCCCGCGAATGCCAGGCCGCGCGGCAGGGCAACGCCGCCGCCCTGTGCCTCAACCTCGCCGCGCTGCAGCTCGAGTGGGCCCTGCAGGCGGGTGCCGCCTACGCCCAGGCCGGCGGCGACCTGCTCGAGCTGAACGTACACGGCGGCTACGGGCGCTACCTGCGGCAGGGCAAGCTGCGCGCCATGGTAGAGCCCGCACACCGGCCCGAGCTCTACCGCTGGGTCGAGGCGCTCGCCGGGCTCAACATCCCCTTGATCGTCAAGTTCCACGGCCAGAGCGACCGCGCCGACCTGCTCCCCGTCCTAGACAAGATGGCCGAGCTGGCCCCCTTTGGCGTGCACCTCAACGTGCGTGCCGCGGGCACACACGAGCCCGACCTCAACCTGACGCGGACGGCGCGGGCACGCTTCCCGGGCCTCCTCCTCGTCAGCGGCTATGTCCGCTCTGCCGCCGACGCAGCGGCGCTCTTTGATGCCGGGGCAGATATGGTGGGGATCGCCGCGCCAACGATCGACGACGCGGGCTACATCGGGCAGATCGCGGCGGCCTACGCCGCCGGGTAAGACTAGCCGACATCACGAGTTGACGAGCAAGCGTGCACGGTCAGCAGCCGCCCTCCAGCGCCGGAACGGCGCGAGGCGCATACCTTGTCTGCTGGCGGTGGGTGGTGGCCATTATCGTGGGATTAGCGCTCGCCGGCTGCGGGTTCTACCTGGGCATGCCGGCGTTTGCAGTACGTGCCGGTCCGCGTCCACGTCTTTCTCGTCGAGACGCGTAGGCGACGACACTCGCCGGCCCTCCCACCGCCTGCCTTGGTGACGCCCGCCAGGGCCGAGGCCACCTCGGCGCCTACGCCGAAAGCGTTGCCCAGCCTAGAGTGATCGCTTCGATGCCATCCTGCCAGCGGGTGTGGACCACCTTCGATATCATCTTGCGCAAACGGGCGTTCGGGCATATACTCTCCTTACACCTTCAGCCTTCACCTCGACCGCCACACTTCCGTCTCGGGTCACTATCAGATCAGGTGTGTCAGCGAATCTCTGGCCGGTCATACGCAGGACCGGCTGCGGCGACAGTGGGCTGTCGTCGCTGTGAAATCCAGGCATGGCACGATAGGCTGCCCAGCCCCTCAGGTCTCGCCAACCGGCGTGTAGGCCCATGCGGTCGATTGCGTACGCCTGCTCCGGCAGGCGTGCACGCAAGGGAAAGGAGAGTCAGAATGGCCACCTATATCATGTTCGGCAAGTATTCGCTGGATGCGGTCCGCAAGATCAGTGCCAGACGCACAGAGCAGGCAGAGGCGCTGATCAAGGCAAACGAGGGTACGCTCAACGCGGCCTACGCTCTGCTGGGAGAGTACGACCTGCTCCTGGTCGCCGAGTTTCCGGGCATGGAGCAGGCGATGAAGGTCTCTGTCGAGGCAGCCAAGACGTTTGGGATCTCGTTCACGACGGCGCCGGCGGTGAGCATCGAGACCTTTGACAAGCTCGCAGGCTGAGCGGCACGCTCGTCCACGGCGAGGGTCCGCCCCTCTGCATAGAACACATCTCTAGTTGCGCTGTGAGCGCGCCGAGTCAATAGGGACCGTGGTCTCGTCGAGGCGAGACCTGATGGGCTGGACGGCCTGGTGGAGATGGCGGCCCACAGCCGCCATCTCTGCGTCCACGCCTTCGGGCCAGCCTCGCGGCTGTGGCTCAGGTTGCCCCTTTCCCGGACCTATGATAAGATGAATATGATCGCGTGAGCCGCTCAACCATTCCCCAAAGGAGTATACCATGACCCGCAGGCTGCTCCCCTCGCTCCTGATCGTCTTTCTTCTGCTTTCGCTCGGCCCCGCCTCCGGGCTTGCCAGGCCGGCGCTGGCGCAGGCCGGCACGGTGTACGTCGACACGGACAATACCAGTGGCACGGAGGACGGCACGCCGGCCTATCCCTACAACACCATCGCTGAGGGTATCGCCGCTGCCCCCGCCGGTGCGACGGTACTCGTCGCGCCTGGCACCTACTATGAGAACGTGACCGTGAACAAGGACCTCACCCTCCGTGGCAGCGGCCTCGACCGGACCACGATCGATGGGAGCAGGACTACGGATACGGGGCTCAACACGATCACGATCCGGGATGGTGCGGCGGTAACGGTAGAGCACTTCAAGATCACAGGCGGCGGCACGACGGACGCAGCAGCTGGCCTGAGACACTACCAGGTGGGCACGCCCGCCGCTACGTTTGCCGCACGCTGGAACTGGTTCACTGGAAACGGCCTGCATGGCGTGGTGAGCTATGGCGCTGACGTGGTCGAGCACAACCTCTTTACCAACAACGGCGATGGTCAGGGCGGCGGCTATGCCATCTGGGCTAGCAGCGGGTCGACGGCCCAGATCTACAACAACACCATCCGCCGCTCGACGAACAACATCGGCGAGACCGGCAGCAACCGCGCCGGGATTGGCATCGCGATCTATGGGGGAACCACACCCGGCGCGCCAGATATCCGCAACAATATCGTCTACGACGTGTATACCGGCATCGCGATCCTTGGCACCTCGGCGCCCGGAACCACGTTGGACTATAACATCGTCTACAGCAATACGACCAACTATGCCTCCGTGGCACAGGGCGCGCACGACCAGGTGGTCGACCCCAAGCTTACCACGACCTCCTACCTCAACACCGGATCCCCGGCGATCAATGCCGGCGACCCCGACACCTCCTTCAATGACCGCGACGGCAGCCGCAACGACATCGGCATGCGCCAGCGCTGGCTGAGCGGCGCGACAGGCGAGGGCAACTTTGCCACGGTGGCCGCCCGCCAACCGATGGGCCTGGCGGCGTACGCGGGGTCGGCGGTGTGGATGTCGAGCTATATCCAGGATCCGGGCATCTATCGCCTCGACGTTGCGAACGGCGACCCGCGGCAGGCGCTGAGCGTGCCGGGCAACGCCCAGTACCAGTATGGCGGCCTGGCCTACGACGGGGCCACCGATACGCTCTACCACAGCACGATCTACGGCGACAGCGCCCAGGGCGTGGGCGGGATCCAGGCCCTCGATGGTGGCACGGGGGCCATCAGGGACACCCTGCCCTTTGCCGTGACCAGCGGCGGCGACCTGGCCTTCGATGGCACGGACCTGTGGCAGGCGGCCGGCGGGTGGATGGACCCGCGCATCTATCGCATCGACGCGAGCACGGGTGCGGTGGTCGACTCTTTCGTCAGCCCGGTGCCCGGCCAGACGCAGACTTTTGGCCTGGCCTATGCCAACGGCGCCCTGTGGCTGAGCAAGGGCGATCGCATCTACAAGATCGACCTCGCCACCGAGGCGGCGATCTGCTCCTTCCAGGCGCCTGTCGACGACGTGCGTGGCCTGGCCTTCATCCCGGGCTACGATATGCTGGCCTCCAGTTTCAGCCACGACCAGGTGCGGCGCTTTGACCTTCCCGCGTCGTGCAACGAGAACACGCGGCCGAGCGCCAACATCGTCCTACAGTGGAGCGACGGCCAGGAGCACGCCTTGCAGTACCAGCCCGCCTACAGCAACGAGTCGGTCTGTATCCCCCGCGACAAGTGGGCCAGCATGTACTTGACCGACGGCGACGATTTGCCCAGGAGCACCGGCGGGACGATCCGCGGCCTGCGCCTGCAGACCGGGAACCCGGTCGATGCCTCGGTCGTGATCAGCGGCACCGGCCTCAGCGGAGCGACGCTCACCCGCTGCGGAGAGGGACTGTGGGCGGTGTGGTCGGCCAGCCCGGCCGGATGGACCGCCGCGACCGGCGTCCTGCCGTTCGACTGGCACCCCAGGCCGGCACCGGGCATCGCTATGGAGTGGAAGGGGACGTACACGCAGACCCTACGTTACCAATACCAGGTCGTGGATCCCAAGGACGTGTCCTGCGCACCGGATCGCACGGCGTGGTCGAACATCACCCTCGCCTCGGGCGACTATTTGCCGCTGCCGATCGGGCCTAAAGGCGAGGGCTACAATGGGCTGCTGCTGTCGCTGGCGCCGGGCGACGCGCTGAGTGATGAGCTGGCTCGCGGTACCCAGTTGCTGCGGTGTCAGCAGGACCAGAGCCTGTGGCTAATCTACTCGGACACACACTCGAGCTTTGTCCAGGCCTATGGCACGGTGATGGCGAGCTGGGCTTCGCTGCCGGAAGGGCAGCTGCCGGTGCAGTTCCAGGGCCAGGGCGCCGGCGAGGCGCACCTCATCGAGTGGCAGGCGATCGGCGCGGACGAGTCGGCCTGTGGCAAGACGACGGACTGGAGCAAGGCGACCCTCCGCTCCGGCGAAGCGCTGCCTCTAGGCCAGGGACGCGGGGTCCGGCTGAAGGTCTCCCCCGACGACCTGCTCAACATCACGCGCGCCGAGGGCGTCTATGCCCAAAAGTGCGGCGGCGGCGTAACGGCGGTATACGCGCTCGAGCCGTCGCTCTGGGCACACGTGCAAGGGGGCCTGGTCATCGACTGGGCCGCGCTGTTCGAGAACCTGGACTGTGTCTGGTTCCAGCACACCGAGACGGTGGCCCACAACCGCGACCTGCGCTCTCACTTGTGGTGCCAGAACGACGGCACGGTGACCATACACTATGAGGGCGGCAGCTCGGACACGGTCGAGGTCGTCGATGGCTATGCCTCGATCCCCTCGCACGTCGACCGGGTCACGCCGGGCGGCCTCTATGCCGGCGATCTGGTGGCTACGCTCAAGGACCGCCTGCCGATCACCGTGCACATTGTGCCGGTCGAGCTGGTCGACATCGAGGTCGACGCGCCGTCGCTCGAGATCTTGTGGCTGGCCTTTGACCTGGTCAACCTGCCCTTCTTTGACGTCGACTGGGAGGTCGAGCCCGAGATCGACGTCGAGGGCGACACGGCGAACGAGATCTGGAACAATATGGAGACGGCGACGAACGGGCAGCCCGCCGTCGTGGGCACCGATGCCTACATCCTGTTTGCCGGGAGTGCCGCCGAGCCGGTCAACTATGAGCTCTGGTTCGGGCAGGGGCCGTTCAACACCTGGAAAGGCATGTTCTTTGCCGGGCACCCCACCACCTTCATCCACGAGCTGCTGCACAGCCTGCTCGGCCTCAAGCACGTCGGCGGCGCGCCGGGGCCCGACCCGAACTGGCCCTACGGCAACACGCGGACCTTTCCCGAAGAATCAACCTTCTGGGGCAACACGCAGGCCGGCACCTGGGAGCGCCTGCACTTTACCGGGGACGACTGTGACGCGCTGATGAGCTATGGCAATAGCAACCCCTATGGCCTGGGCAGCGACTATCGCGTGCGCTGCCTCTCGCCCTTTACCGGCGACAAGGCCTGGGACAAGATCGAGACGGATTTCGCCGGTGCCGTCATCGCCGAGGCTGCGGCTGCAGGCCCCGTGATGTGGCTGGAGGGACCGGATCTCTTTCAGTTCGACCTCACGCACACCACAGCGGGGAACACGGACACAGGGCCCGCGTTGATCGTCAATCCGGGCACGACGCCGGTGACGATCACCGTGCCCAGCTACGAGACGCACAATGGTTATATCACGGACAGCTTTGTGAGCGTGCCAGAGGGGGTCACCTCAGCCGAGTTTGACGGGCGGCAGTATCCGCCTGCCTTTGGCACGTTGGCCGGCACGAGCGTGCTCAGCGATACCCTCAGCCGTGCGCTGACGGTGACCACCCAGTGTGCGTGGATCCTGTCGGTGGAAGACCCGACCGGGGAGCGACTGGCCAGCGGGCCCTATGTCGGTGGCCGCACGATCCAGGTCAGTCCCAACGTCGTCGACCTGCAGTTCAGCTGCGCCGACGGCGAGCGCACCGAGGCGCTCTTGTTCCCCACCCGCATCTACCTACCGGTCGTCCTGCGGCAGTAGGCGCGCGGCAGGGCCATCGACACGACGCGGGGCCGGCGAACCGTTCGCTGGCCCCGCGCGTATTCTAGGGGCGTTTTCCTGCTTGCCGATGACCCGTGCCCGTGTGGTGCCGAACCCTGATTATGCCGCGGTGAGGCGTGTCCTGAGCGAGCCAAAGCTCACCAGCTTGCCCTGATCCTCATCCCACAGGTCGAGCCACATCGAGCGCACGCTACTGGCGAGGGTCAGCGTCCGGCACTCTTGCAGCTCGGTAAAGGCCTCGTAACACGCTTGCAGGCGATAGTTGGGGATGCGGGCCCGTACGTGGTGTACGTGGTGAAAGCCGATGCTGCCGGTGAACCACTGCAGCGCCTTGGGCAGCCGGTAGAAAGAGCTTCCCTCCAGCGCGGCACGCATCGGATCCCAGCGCTCGTGGCGTGCCCAGTAGGCGGACTCGAACTGGTGCTGCACATAAAAGAGCCACACCCCGGCCGCACCGCTGAGGACGAGCATGGGCAGGTAGATCGCGGCAAAGGTGCCCAGTCCGATGGTGACGTAGGCCAGGGCCAGCATGGCCAGGATCGCCAGATCGGTGAGGTAGACGCTGAGCCGGTCCTGGGGGCGCGACCCCGCCCGCGGCGTGCGAGAGACAAAGGCAAAGATCAGCGTGGGGCCGAGGCCAAAGGTGATCAGTGGGTGGCGAAAGACGCGGTACGCCAGGCGCACCCGGCGCGGCGCGTCCAGATACTCGCGCACGGTCATGGTCCAGATGTCGCCGGTGCCACGCCGGTCGAGGTCGCTGACCGTGGCGTGATGGACGGCGTGTGCGTGGCGCCAGTCCTCGTAGGGAGTGAGGGTCAGGAACCCGCAGAGGTAGCCCACGACCTTGTTGAGCGCCTGCGAGGGGAAAAAAGAGCCATGCGTGCAGTCGTGGAACAAGATAAAGACGCGAACCTGCAGCCCGGCGCCGACGAGGAGCAGCGGGAGCGTGGCCCAGTAGGGGTAGCCGCGGCGCAGGACATAAATCGCCGCGGCCCAGATCGCCAGGTACGGCAAAAAGGTGTTGGCCAGTTGCCACGTCGCCCGGCGAGCATCTGGCTGTTGGTAGGCTGCGGTCGCCTTGAACCAGGCGGGCCTGGGCGGTGGGGTCCACACAGGCGCTGTCGATGCGGTCACGGAACACGTCCCTTTCGATCGGTCCTTCCCACCTCTATGGTATCACATCCCAACCCCGGCGTGAACTCCTGATCTGGTATATCACTCTCGCCTTTCCGAGACCGACCAATCCTCTACGATCTTGCCGTTGGCAATGCGGTACATGCTCACGCCCTGGTAGACCTCCTCTTTGCCTGTGGCGGGCATGCCCCTGTACTCGCCGGTGTGCGTGGCATGGAGACGCCAGGACACGGCGACCTTGTCGTCCTGGGCGACGATCTCCCCGAGCGTGATACCGCCGGCGCTGTACGCAGCCAACATCTCGGCCACGAACGCCTTGTACTCGGCGCGATCGACGTCGCCGGCGTGGTTGATATAGTCGTCGGCTGCCAGTTCGTCGATCACGTCGAGGTTCCTCTCGCTATAGACCTCCTCGTTCCAGCGCCGCACGATCTCCTTGTTCTCTTTTTCCGACATCGCATTTCCTCCTCTATGGAGCAAAAGGCTACCTCAACCATGACGGGATACGAGCTCAGGTCATAGGCACCTCCTCCGGAGGGAGCAGCGGCGGCATACGGCGGCTGTGATCGATCCGCTGTGCCCAGTTTCGGGTGCAGGCGAGGGTCCGCTTGGCCGAGTCGAGTCAGGTCACAGCGCTGGCTGG